>OCJY01000040.1_pt1 | contig 57437 bp, 52 predicted proteins | sample 1502791 | NCBI WGS metagenome assembly OCJY01 (sample SAMN01915221, study PRJEB22387) | human gut metagenome | isolation source: stool | host: Homo sapiens | place: USA | reverse complement strand
CGGCGGTGGCCTGCAATCAGCTCATAACCGCCGTCCTCCCGTGGCCGCGCCAGCGCGGGGACGAGGACGCCGTATTCCTTAACGCTTTCGGCAGTTTCCTGCATGGACGCATCCTCCCGCACCTGAAATGGGTGATTCGGGAACGGGTGCAGTTCGGAGAGCGGGATTTGGACGACTACTTCCTGCTGCGGTTTCGGCTTTTTGGATGGCACGGGCTTTTTGCCCGGTTCTTTCTGCGCTGTTTTTTCAGTCATCGTGTTCCTCCTGTCGGCATCTGATTTTAGGTACAAAAAAAGGACATTTCTTCTTTTCAGAGGAAATGTCCTGATTTCTTGGACGGGCTGACAGCCCGCCCAAACAGTATTTAGTTTTTGTCGTTACTATAACACCCCCTACGATATAACTACTTCGCGGCTCGATTTTTCGGTTTGGAAAAGGATGAAAAACCTTGCCAGATAACCGAAAACCCTTGATATACGGGGCTTTTCCGGTTTGTCGTAATTATACCGTAAGGGCACACCTTCGCCACCCACGCCCTCACCAGCGGTGTGGACGCCAAAACCCTGTCCGGCATCCTGGGCCACACCAACGCCTCCTTCACGCTGGACACCTATACCCATGTCACCTCAGATATGCAGAAGCAGGCCTGCGGCATCGTGGGCGGCTTCATGGAGGACATCTTCGGAAAGGAGTTGAAACCGTGGCAAGAAAGCGAAAAGCTGGTGACGGAACGGTAAGGCAGCGCAAGGACGGTCGGTGGGAAGGGCGAGTCGTCATCGGCTATGACGATAACGGCTATCCCAAGACGAAAAATGTTCTCGCTAAAACCAAGAAGGAGTGCGTCGAGAAGCTCCAAAAGCTCAAGGAGGAATGCGGCGGGCTGAAGCCCGAAAAAGTGCGGTCTGAGATGCCCTTCGGGGACTGGCTGACATACTGGTACGAGAATCACTCCAAGCCTAAGATTCGCCCAACTACGCAGGAGACCTACGAGAGCCGCATCCGCCTGCACATCATCCCGGAGATCGGCAACATCCCGCTGAATAAGCTGACGCAGAACGACCTGCAGCAGTTCTATGGCCGACTCAAGAAAAGTGGCCGGAAGCGGTTCACCGACAAGTACGGCGAAGGGCTGTCCGACCGAATGGTGCGTATGTGCCACGCCACCTGCCGCTCCGCACTGGAGAAGGCGGTGCAGGATGGGCTGATCCGTGTGAACCCGGCCATCGGCTGCAAGCTGCCGCCGAAGAAGGCGCGGGAAATGCAGGTGCTGACGCGGGAGGAGCTGCAGCGATTCCTTATCCAGGCAAAGTTTGAGGGCTACTACGAGGTCTTCCTTCTGGACTTAGCCACCGGCCTGCGCCGGGGTGAGCTGATGGCGCTGCAATGGGACGACCTGAACTTCAAAACCGGTGTGCTGAATGTGAACAAGCAGGTCTACGATGTGCGGGGCCAGCTTCAGATCAGCACGCCCAAGACGAAGAACTCCATCCGTAAGATTGTCCTGCCGCCCGCGGTGGTGGCGGTGCTGCAGGAGTACAAAAAGACGGTGGACTCCCACTGGATGTTCCCGTCCCCGGTGAAGGAGGACTGCCCCATTACGCCCGGCGTGGTGCGGCGCAGACTGCAGCTCATTCTGGAGCACGCAGGATGCAAGCATGTTAGATTTCATGATCTGCGTCATACATTCGCAACCTTGGCATTGGAGAACGGCATGGATGTGAAAACACTCTCCGCCATGCTGGGGCATGTGTCGGCGGCCACCACGCTGGACATCTACACCCACATTACCGATGATATGCAGCGGGCAGCCGCCGAAAATATTGACCGCGGCATCGGCAAGGCAGCGCCACAGGAGGACGCTTCAGAGCCGGGGCAGGAAACTGCCCCGGCCCAGGCGGAAAAGCCGAGAATGACCGACTTCAAGCCCTACATAGGCCGCAAGCGCCGCTCCGGCACCGGCTGCGTCAGTGAGATCAACGACCATCTCTTCGAAGGCCGCTACTCCCCCAAGTGGCCCGATGGTAAAAAGCACGCCCGCAATGTCTATGCCCATACTCGCGAGGAGTGCGAGGAGAAGCTGAAGGTGCTTATTGTGGAGATGAAGGCAGAGATTGCGGAGGCGCAGCGACTGATGGATTTAGGTGAGGGCGATGGAAGCCCGCTGGAGGAGAAGAAGGGAAAGCGGGGCGGAAAGTAAACTCATCTCCGACATGGGTGTCAATTCATTGGTACCCATGTCGGTAGTTCTCGTGGAAAATGTTACATACTACTATCGGAGTTCAAAAAAATATTTACAAATTAAATTTCCTATGTTATCATTGTATTGCCCTATTAAATAGGGCAATACAAAAGGGGTGGAGAATATGAATGAGCAAATTTAGCGTATACTATAACCCCGAGGATCTTGAGCCACTTTATAGTTTATCTCCGTATAACTTAAAAAGAGATATTAAAACGATAGACAGGACAGAGCTTGACCGTATTGCGGAGGAAATCGGCAACGAAGTACGCAATGGTATCAATCGCCCTCCGGCGACAACTGCCCTATATTGGGCGATAAACCGGAAGGCGGCCTATGCAAAAATCAGAGTGTTGGATGTAGCCCGTGATGCAGGAAAGTCTAATGGATATAGATGCATAGTTTTAGTTGACTACGTTAACAATGCTGTGTTTCTACTACATTTATATAGGCATGGTCACGGAGAATCTGACAACATTTCTCGAAAGGACCAAAATACCCTTAGGAGCCTTGTCGATGAATATGTTGCATCACTGGAGGCTCAAAAGCAGATTAAATGATTGCTTTTAGTTTATTTAAGACTATTATTTAGGATTAGGTAATGCGTGAAAGGTGTTTTATTATGATTGATATTAATAAGTTATTGGAGTCTAAAAGACTTGAAATTACATTTGCTGATGTTAATGTAGATCGAGCTTTTGTAAAAGCATTCCGAAAAGAGCATGGATTGACTCAGAGCGCATTGGCTAATATACTTGGTGTGACCAAGAAGACCATTGAAAAATGGGAACAAGGAAAAAATAACATTGGTGGGAGTAGTGCAGTATTATTAAAACTGTTACATGATAACCCAGAACTAATTGGGCAATTATATAGTGTCAAGGTTGATGTAGAAGGAAAACCAGCTGTCGAAGAGTATACTTCTATTGGCTCAGCAGTTGTGACTACCTCCTCCAATAAATCGACGCTGTTAAGATTTCCTGTTGCAGCTATAATCTGAAGAGGTAGTGGATATGAATCAAACAGAATGCAAGCTTCAGATGCTCGACTTGTTTTTTTCAAAATTCGATTTTTCCCAAGAACGAGGAAAGAACAGTACGGAATATAACTCCTCTTTTAGAATCGAGTATTCAGTAAACAGCAAAGATCACTCTAAAATTCGAGTGACTATTGACACGTCTATTCGCAACAAGGAAGCTGGAATTATTCTGAATTTACAGACGATAGGCTTATTTAAGGTCGAGCAAGTCGACATTGAAGAAAACATTTATGACCAACTTGTCAAAACGAATACCGTTGCAATTATGTTTCCGTATATTAGAAGCCAAGTGTCCCTGCTTACTACACAACCTGGAATTCAGCCAATAATGATACCTCCAATGAATATTAATGTGTTGCTTGAAGATAATCAGCAGTCACCTAAAAAGTAAATGTTCAAATGCTTACAAATACCGAGATGGTTGTTGAAATTGCAGGCATCACGAAGTAGAGAGGACGGGTAGGAACTTCTCTTCATTCTTTCGAAGACAAGAAATGAGAGAAAGTATGGAAGATCCGTAGATCAAACATAAAATAATCACCGATATGGGTATCGAAAACGGCACCCATATCGGTGATTTTGTTGTATTGATTATCAGTCCCCAAATCGAAGCGGGTGCTTATCTTCTCCAGTCAAACTGCAATTTCAGCCCATAGTCCTCATCGTTGGCACACATGGCAACTCGATTTGCTTCAATTGCTGGAGCAAAATCTCTATTCTGCCCACTGATACCGCGCTTTTTGAATTCTGCAATTTGATTTTCTGCATTATTCAACATAAATTCATATGTGTCGTATGTGTCCTTGTACGTTTGCTTAGTCAGTAAATCGCATTGCAACTTCAAACAATATAGATAATGCTTAAATGAGTTTGTTTCTTTATAGTTTGTACTGGTTGGTTGTGCTCCGCTAAATAGCATTGCAGAGTATTCGTTAGAAAAAACGCCTTGTGGCTTAAAGGAATCGAGATATCCTCTTTGCATTGCAACATCTAATAATGCTGCTTTATATTCACATAATGCTGTTGGGAGATAGAACCATGTGCTTTTATGCTTAATGTCATCATCCTTTGGAGATTTGAATTTTGCGGGAACGAATGACCGCGTATTCATATACGTCCCAGATGCTATTCCGTCGACATTAGCTAATGCATAGACCAGTCCTTGGTGACTTGTGTAGCCAACGATAGTTTTTTTCCCGAACAACTTCAGGCAACTAAGCAATTTTAACATTCCTATCATCCATAAGGGATCGGAAACAATATATTCATTGTTAGACGGGTGTGGAATAATGTAAAACCCTGTTACAGGGATAGTACGCAATTTCTCTACAAGGACCTCTATAACTGATGTGTTCCGTATTGTTTCTGGATAGAGGCAAAGTGTTGCAAATAGCGGCAGATCCGACTTGCTTGAAAAGTATGCTGCAGATCGGTTCATTAATTCTAAACCATACGTCAGTGCATCTTCTTTCATTTCTAAACCAGGCAGGATAATAGCAGAACTTCCTATTTCTTTATTAAGTCGTAGTAATTCCCGGTTTATTTCTTCGGTCGCATTTTCAGTCGAAATAGAAACGTCCTCCTGTGGCCAGTAGTCATATGCACGGAGCTTCACATGCCCCTCTTTAGGATAAAACATTTGTGGATCAAATAAAATATTTCCACCAATAGAAGTTATTTTTTTTGAAAATCCCACTACGCGATCTTGGGTGATGTTTACAGGACTTATTATAACATTCCCTCCACCCCAAAGGCCGATAAGCTCTTCTGCCATTGACTGCATTCCATGTCCCATTTGCAAATACAGTTCCATGTTATTCCTCCAATTTTAAAGTGGGTGTAATAGCACTTAAATATCTCATAGCGTCTTTGGCTGTGTCGGGACGTTGTGATTGATTTTTGGCCATCAGCATATTCACAAACTGTGCAAACATTCCTTGAGTATCCCCGGCTAAAACTAATGATGGTGGAACCATTGTCATGGTTCGTGACATAATTTGAAAAGGTGTTTCGTTCGGCTTAACAAAAGGATTTTTACCGTTACAACCCTCATAAATAGTAATGCCGATTTGAAACAAATCCGTTCGAACATCTTGGGCCAGTTTCATATTGGAAAACTGTTCATGTGGTGCATAACCTGGAGTAAACGGTCCGTGAGCTGCCGCTGTTACAGTCAACGAACTCCCATTCAAGTTTTTTGCAAGACCAAAATCAATTAAATATATTTCGCCATCCTGCCCCAGGATGATATTATTGGGATTGATATCTCTATGAAGTATACGATTCTCTTCCAATTGAACTTCAATTTCTAAGAGTGCTTTGAGGAGTTTATGTGCATAAGCTAAATTCATTTTCTTTCCCGCACTCAAATAGTCTCGCATAGAAACACCTTCTACAAATTCTTCCACAATGTACAAGACATCTTCATCGATGAGTTCATCGTGTACAACACCGTGTTCTAAAATTTGAGGGATGTTCTTAATTGGAAGTTTCTGTACAACCTCGATTTCTTGAAGTACTCGTGGATCAGTTGCATTGTTGATTACTTTCAGAGCAACGATACTGGTGTCAGGGCGGGTTGCTTTATACACAATTTTTTGCCCGCCTTTTTTAACTCTTTCAATAGAGACAAAACCTTTTTTCAGTTCAGAAACTGTCATTTTTAATCCTCCTGAAGATAGGCATATCTACATAACCATTCGTTGAATTGCAAGGATGCATAAGAAACAGGGAAGTGCCGTGTGGCACTTTTCAAAACGGTTCGTGTACTTCCGTTTACAAGGATTACTCCAATTCCTTTGGCCTTGCACCTATCGAGTACTGTGGTATTACATTTTTCTCTGTTAAGCAAAACATAGGAATCGGTTGAAAACCAAATATTATGCTCAGCTTGTGCAATTACTTCGTTCCATTTATCAAGTTTAGCTTCTATTGCTATAATTCGCTTGATAGGACAGTACTTTGATAAGGCTTTATTTCTAACTGATGTACCATTTTTAGATAGATAGATAAGACCAGCATTAGCAAGTCGATGAACGACTCTACGCACTTCTTCGGGTGTATAGGCCAATTTTTTACTGAGCTCTTGTAACGTGAGGTGCTTCTTGCAATGTATATAGTAAAGAATTTTCAAATCAGTAGTAGTTATTTTTTTCCGTACTGCATTTGGTTTGGGCAATGTTGATGCGTAATATTCGACAACAACAATATCAGGATATCCAGTATCCATCTGTGGCTCAATAAAAATTGCCGCATCCCTATTTTTAGCTTTGGAATATTTTTGCACAAGGTGTTCAATATAGAAATTCACCATGTCAAATTCTTCCCCTTGTGTACAGGTTCGCGCAATATAGCTTATCTGAGGAATAGATTGATTAAATATTGTTACATTTCTCATGCTTTTCTCCCTTTGCATTTGAGGTCAAACCGTATCGCCGGATGATAATTCAAAAGAACGAGAGAATTTAGCATCAACAGCTTCTGCAATTATTTCTAATTCTTCCACTGTGAAGCTCTGCCGTTTCATTTTAGCACCAAATGCTTGTGGCGAAGTTCCAATTCTGCGGGCAAGTTCAGCAACGCTAATATTAGAACGTACGCATAAAACCTTAATTTGTTCAGAAATAGTCATATCAATACCTCACTTCAAAATTAACGATTATATTATAAATGAAAACATTTATATTGTCAACGGAAATTTTGCAATCTAAATCTGCGGTTCCAAGTACTGTATTTTCTGGTACAACAATGCGCTGTTCTGTTGGCCTAAGTGTTTTTGTGGGGGAATAACTCCGGTAGAATATATAGCCTCATTGTCCAGATACATTCAATCCACACCGAAGCTGAGAGGATACCCCCGCATTATGAACTAAATAGCTGGTTGACTATACCTTCAACCCCTGCGCCGCAATAAACAAGGAATAAGAAAAACCCCTCTGAAATTAGCAATTTCAGAGGGGTTTTGGTCCGAGTAGTGCGGCTCGAACGCACGGTCTCCTGGTCCCAAACCTATGTCTGAACCTTCAGGCAGAACTGTGTCGCACTCTTTGGCACTTTCCGGCACTCCTGCGGTTCCTCTTTGGAACTCTATTGGACTGTTTATTTCAGCCACCGCTTTCGGCTTTTGGGATTTGTGTGGGATGAAATTCTGTATATTAAAAGTGCTTCCGACCGGGTTTACCTCCAACAGCGGGTGTTTTTTGCTGCAGAGAGCAGCTCAGAAACTGCGCCGCATAAACAAAGAAATAAGCGCGATAACAAAGAAACAGCAGGCTGACTTGGATGATAGCCAGCCTGCTGAGCGAAGATGCTTATTCGATGTTTTGTTTTTCAGCAGCAATGTGTGTTCTTTTGCCAGAGAATGCAATGCCGATTTTTATAATTGACGTAACATTCATTGCCTGCAAATCAACGCTATATGCACGGTCATTAATCTGTTGCAAGGCAACATTAGCAAGGTCTTCAAGATGTGTTTCAGAGCGGTCTTTCCCGGCCTTTAATTCAATCAGAATACCAGGCAGCCGCTTATTCAAAGGAAGCATCTGAATATCAAATCGTCCATCACCAGCTTCGCGATTGGAGGTAATGCGATAGCTGTTGTCCATCACAGCGCACATACCCAATATCAGACCATGGTAAAATGTTTCGTTGGCAGCATCGTGGAAACTTATTGTTTGGAGCAGAAACTTCTCCAAGGTTTTTTGCAGTGAGTCGCTATCTACCTTGTAGATAGCTTCCTGAATAGCAATAGCAACGGAACGAGGAATAATATTCTCGAGCTGAGAGAGGATCTCCTTGCTGTAGACGAAAGAAATCTCTTTGTTGGGCAGAGCCACTTCGCACATATAATCCTCGCCGTAAGACTGGTCACAGCTCACAGCCTTCAAATAACCTGCCACCAGCAGGAAGCTGTATACAGAGGACGGATCATTCTGAATCTGCGGATAAATGACGCCAGTGTCGATGTGCGTAACGAAGGATTCGCCCTTCATCAACAGCTCCAGACGCTCCATAATATCCGGCGTTGCAGAAGCCAGCACCTCACGGATGATGTCATTGCTTCCGGTGGACTGCCAGAATGCTTTGGGACGACAGTTATTATTGAAGTATCCAATGACAGACCAGGGATTAAAAATCTCGGTATTGCCGAAAAGGTAACCATCATACCAGTCGCAGAGCTCCTGATATTTATCAGAAGCATGATAGTAGTCCGCCATCTCATGTACTTCGCTTGAAGTGAAGCCGAAATAATCACTGTAGCGCTCGTCTAAAATTGAGTTGATTTTCAGGTTGTTCAGGCCGCTGAAGATACTTTCCTTGGCAACACGCAGGATGCCAGTCAGGAAACCATAGCTCAGATGCGGATTGTCCTTCAGACCGCCGGAGAACAGGTTTCGCATGAATCCGATGATCGTGTCGTAGAAGCCGCTCACATGGCCCTGCTGAATGGGAGTATCATATTCGTCAATGATGACGATAGGTGCGACATTGTGGTGCTTATGGAGGAGCAGCGTCAGTGTCCGCAGGGACATTTGATATTCCACTTCGTCAGCGGCTTCTGTTGCGAGAAGGGAATATTCCTCTTTTTCGTAATTACTGAGCGCAGAACTGGAGGCCAATTCATCGTGGCGGCGGAATTCCTGCGCGATCAGCTTTTGGAGCGTCTGATAGGTTTCTTCCCAAGAGGTGTATTTAACATCCTTGAAGGACAGGAAGATCACAGGGTACTTTCTATGGTGGGCAAGATAGGATTCTCCGCAGGACCAGATTTTCTTATCTCTGAAGTAAACGGAAGTGTCCTCGGTCGTCTTTTCGAAGAAAGTGCGGAGCATATCCATGTTCAACGTTTTGCCAAAGCGTCTGGGGCGGGTAAATAGGGATACTTTGGGGCGCTCGTCCAGAAACTCTTTGATCATTAAGGTCTTGTCCACATAGTAGTAGTTTTTGCAGGCGTCCCGGTAATCAGATACGCCAATGGGCAACGGCTTGCGCGCAGATGATGCTGCGGGCTTTACCTCACTCCGATGACCACGCTTATCCACCGGCTTCTGCGTGCTGTCCGGGATAAACCACCGTCTGCCCTCCTTATACGCGCCGGAAATGCGTCCGGCTTTGCAAAGCGCATTGACCCGCCGTTCGGTAATCCCCCAAGCGGCAGCCGCTTCTTTGATCGTCATATTGGAACACCTCCATTGCAGTTCGTCAAGAATATTATAACCGCTTCTCCGAATAAAATCAACTATATTATTCCGAATAATGCCGGCGTTATTCGGAACAGTTATTTTCCTGAAGATATGCCGTTCTTTTCAGTAGCTATTTCCTGTTTTCTGTGATATTGTTCGCTTGCAAAAAGGAGGCGATGATATGCAGAAAGATAACATGACAGTCAGGCAGTGGTGCGGCCAATGGGTCACCGCCAACCGACACAAGTGGAACGGCAACACCGAGGGCGGGTACCGCAATCTGATTTACGGCCACATCCTTCCCAACATCGGAAGTGTGGCGCTCTCTGACCTGACAAAGCAGACAATCACCGATTTCTACGACAGCCTGCAGAACCGGGGACTCAGTGCCAGAAGTGTGTGGTGCGTCCACCTGCTTCTGCGGCGGTGCATGGACGAAGCAGCACGAGAACAGTTTATTCCGTACAACCCGGTGCGGCTCTGCCGGGAACCCAGGGCAGAGGAATACAAAACAGCCCCTTTGCGCCTGGGCCAGCTCCAGCGTTACCTGAACGCAGCGGAGCAGCTCGGCGTGCTCCCTCTCATCTACACAGGACTATCAAGCGGCCTGCGGCAATGTGAACTGATCGCCTTGTCGTGGGCCGATTTTCATATCCGCTACAGGTACATCCTCAAAGGCCAGCGGTTGCTGACGCTCAATGAGAAAGCGGCGTATCTCCTGACGCGGATATCAGAAACCAGTTCATCATATGTGTTCCAGAACCCTAAGACCGGAGTACCCTACAAGCTCCACGAATTCTACTACTTACACAAGAAAATCCTGAAACAGGCCAGGCTCCCATGGGTAGCTTTCCGTGACCTGCAGCGTCAGTGCATGGAGGTGGGAATATGACACTTCAGGAATACATCAGCTTCTGGCAGGAAACCTACGATAAGTCCCAGAGCAGACCGACCACCTATGCGGCACACAACTATGTATTTAAGAACCATATCATCCCCGGCCTGGGAGATATACCGCTCTCTGAATTGACATCGGAGATGGTTGAAGATTTTCTGGAGGAACGGCGGCGCTTCGGCAATCATCGACCCGGCAGCTCTGGTTTGGGGGAAGAAACCATGCGGCACATCCACCGCCTGCTTCAGCAATGCCTGGACCAAGCCATGCGGGATGGCCTGATTGGCGATAATCCCGCCAGAGCGTTCCACTACTCCAAGCCAAAGAAGGTCAATGCCGATGTGCTGACGCCGCTGGAGATGGAGGATTATCTGGATGCGGCAGAACGGCTGGGGCATCTCCCCATGTTCATGCTGGCCTTAACGGCTGGCCTGCGGCAGGGTGAGCTCATCGCCCTGAAATGGAATGACCTCAATGTAAAAAACAGGACGCTGACCATATCAGAGCAGCGCTCTGTAGAACGGCGGGAACTGATCGAATATGGCTCGGAAACGAGAACAATAACCTTGACATCGGAGGTGATCGACCTCCTGATCATGGAACACACCAAGCATCCAAAAAGTCCGCTGATGTTCATGCATCCAGCAACGCAGAGGCCCTACTCGCCGCAGATGGTACGCCGGATGCATAACGAGATCATCAAGGAAGCGGGGCTTGACCATATCCGATTCACAGATCTCCGGCACACCTGCGCCGTTCTATCTCTGCGGAACGGCATGGAAACCAAGGAACTGGCGCGGATGTTGGGACATTACCGGCCATCGATAACCCGGCAGAACTATGAACCTTATCTGCCGCACAAGGTGCAAAAGGATGAAGATATACCAAACGAAGCCACTCAGGGCGAGCTTCAGCAGGCGGCAAATGCTCTGGATAATCTTCTGAAGTTCTGATATCTATTCCGCAAAAGGTGAGTTGTCCACAGAACTCAATCATTTTACATCCAAAGAGGAGGAAACAAAATGAAAAATAGAATCATCATTGCCGCTATATTCACCGCCTGTCTCGCCCTGTGTGCCGCCGTGTGGCCGCAGGCCGAAAAGGTCGAGAAACCACCCGCGCCGAGCGAAACGACCGCCGTGACCACCCTACAGCCGACTCTTCCGGAACCGGATGAACTAATATTGCAAGTAATCACAGAAAAGCAAGAATCGGGAGTGCTGAAAGCTGAATCAACCCCGGAAGTGGCTGCCGAGGAGGTGCCCATTCCTGCACCGGAAATAGAAGATGATGTCGAGGCAGAACAAGAATCTGCACCTCATACGCAGACAGATTCCGCCCCGGTACAGCCCACGCAACCTGAACCTAAATCGGCACCGGAGCCAATAGCTAACGATAATGAACTGGCGGATATGGTCTATGTCCCCGGCTTTGGCTGGATACAAAGCGAAGGCCCCAATCATGTCGAGTATGCCGAGGATATGTACGAGAACGGCAACAAAATCGGCACCATGGGCTGACCACAAAAATTGCGCCGCATAAACAATGAAATAACCGCAGGGGAGCAAAAAAGCATTCCTGCGGTTACCCTTTGCCAGTTTATAATTCAAAATCTCTCGTCTGGAAAGGACATTGCAAATCTAAATAATGGATTTTCAATAGACAAACTAATCTTCCTGTGCTAAGATTATCTTGTGTTAGAGTAAACTCAGTGTATGAGGTGTCCATATGAGTCAAATTATTCAGAAATTAGATCAGCAGCAATTGAAATCCCTCTGCGGTATCGTGGCTCATACGTCTGAAGGATTGACTAAAAGCGAATTAACAACACTTTTGGGTCAATGCAGAATTTGTTCTGTTGATGACGGCTCCTCCCGTAATCAGTTGGGATATACCATAGGCTTAAACAAAAGAGACTGGCTTTACAATTGTCTGGTAGCGGAGATAAACAAGAGCCAATCGTTTAGTAAGGTCTTTTCGTTTTTGCAGGCAGTGCTGAATCCTGCCGCATACACGAGTGCTGATAGCAGGCAAAAATACAGGTACTTATTCGAGGAAACAAACAAAGTCCTTCTCTTTGCCGGGTTATCGATTGACCAAAGTGGGCGATTGGTAGCGGTTTCGCAAGCTGAAACACTTTCTGAAGTTGACCAGCGAGTCAACCACTTGAAAAAAGCTCTATATGACCGTGCCATACATTCTGAGGTACAGAAGTACTGTGTTGAAGACTATTTGAGAGCAGACTATTATGATGCTGTGTTTGAAGCGTCAAAAGGATTGGCTGAACGTGTCCGGCAGATTTCCGGCTTGACTACAGATGGTGGAACACTTTTTCAAACTGTGTTTTCCAAGAACGATCCCTATATCTTCTTTAACGCAATGAAGACCGATAGCGAGCGCAGCGAATTTACAGGCTTGAAGGAACTGCTTGAGGCAATCTTCCACTTGGTTAGAAATCCAGCAGCGCACACACCCAAAGTTAATTGGAAGACTGATGAAACGAAGGTACTTGATATACTTACGTTAATATCGTTTGCACATAAGTATTTAGACGAGTGCCATCGTATGCCAGGAAAATAACGAGAGGATGCTTAGTATGGATAGACCTCAATATGTAAATTGGATTGTTCGAGAGGACGGAGTGGTTTTTGAAGACCAGCAGCCATTGAACTGTTACAGGCTATCCTATGTCAGAGATGACGCTATCCTCGATGACTGGGCACTTCACATTAGAAAGCAGTATGTTCCAGATGGGGAATTGGAAGAAGATGCCGCGTTGAACAAGTTGACGGTAGAGGAATACTTGCGCCAATATATTATCCCGCAAAAAGGAGAACCATTTGGACCGACGGCACGGTCAAATGATATTAGCGAAATTCTGTTTGCGGATTTATTTGAATTCATCCTGAACTATGAAGTTCCACGGTGTAAGCAGCACAACCGTTCCGGTAAAAATGAATCTGAGCATGGCACAGATATAATTGCATACAGGTTCTTCGCTGAGGGAAAAGCCCCGCATAAAAACGATGAGCTTGTGGCAATAGAGGTAAAAGCGCTTCTTTCTTCAAATGAGGCCGGTAAAGTAATTAAAGATGCAGTTACCGATTCAAAAAAAGACGAGGATAGAGTTTCTCATACTTTGAATTACTACCGAAAAAAGCTCCGCTTTATGGGAAAGTCAACAGAAGCAGCGGATGTAGCAAGGTTTCAACAAAAAACCGAATACCCTTATAGAACAACCTATGTAGGGGCTGCTATTTCAAGCTTGCCAGCTATCGAAAAGAAAGTCATTGTCGGTATTAAGGGAGCAGATTTGGAATTGAAAACAGATCAGTCCGTTTTTTATGTCCACGGAGCAGATTTGATGTCCCTGACACATCAAGTATTCGAGAGGTGCATTAAATGATTTTCTCAAATACTTCAAATTATATGCTCAAATACCAAAAAGCCAAAGCAAAACTTGTAGAGTATGACATTCCGCAAAAGGATTATCCTAAGTTCCCATTAAATTCGAATGAACTATCCTATCCTGTTGTTTACATACTTTCTCGATATGCCGAAAGTGTCATCGAAAACAATGTAGCTGACATGGAAGAATTTTCACCGCATTTGGTGGCTGCTTCACAATACTTTGATGCGGCTGTAGGGGCCAATGATCGTGCAGAGTATGATGTTGATTTTTTGCTGTCTGGCGCTGCGTCCTATTTCCTTTCTGATGACTTCGGAAGTGCAAAAGTTTTATGCTCCGAGTATTTTGCGCGAATAAATCCGGAAACCAACGAGCCTCAAAAAATCATGGGTAACTTTCTTGGGTATCTTCTACTGAATCGAGACTTTCATATAAGTGAAGATACTCCTGATGGAGAACAAGTCTGCCGTTCATTGCTGGCCTATTACAACACCGGAGAAGGGGCGGAGGAAATACAGAGTCTATTATCGGAGTATAGAAAAGCGATTTATGAAAATGACGCTCCGATGGAAATATACTATGTCGATATATTGTGTGCCATTGTTATGGTGGCCTTGTCCAAGTCATCGTGGATCCTTCTGCCCAGGTATTCTGAGTTAGATCAGTCCCTATGGTCAGATTACCTTAAAAGCCCCAAGGCGCCAAGAATGCTGTGGCCTGCGCAACAGCTTATTGGCGAAAAGGGAGTTTTAAGGGGTCAGAGCGCGATAGTACAGTTGCCAACTGGAGTAGGAAAAACTAAAAGTATTGAGCTGGTGATTCGCTCGTCTTTTGCCTCAGGCAGAGCAACCACAGCAATAATAGTTGCTCCGCTCCGTGCTCTGTGCAACGAAATAGCAAATGATATGATTTCAGCATTTGGGGATAAGGTTTTAGTCAACCAGTTTTCTGATGTTCTCGAGGAAGACTTTTCTCTTGATTTATTCTTGTCCCTTAAATTGAAAATACTGATTTGTACCCCTGAGAAACTCAGCTATATCATTCATCACCAAGCTGATTTTCTGGATGAAATTGGTCTGTACATATTTGATGAAGGTCACATGTTTGATGACGGAAGTCGAGGGGCCATTTACGAATTGTTGATCTCTGAAATCCGGAGTCACATCTCGTTGGAAGAACAACTCATTCTTCTTTCTGCGGTACTTTCTAATGCCGAGCAGATTCAGAAATGGCTCTTGGGTGAAGCAGGTGTTTTAGCGTCAGATCCCCAAATTAAGGCAACGCCCAAAACGATTGGGTTTGCCTCGCAAACAAAAGATATCCACTATTATTCTGATGATTCAGCACAAGAAGATTTTTATGTCCCCCGCAGTATAGAAGTTATTGCATTACAAAAGCGTCCCCGCGAGAAAAAGCAACGCTATTTCCCGGAGCTAACAGATGCCAAAGATATTGCGATATATTACGCAAATAAGCTATGCAAGAATGGTGCAGCCGCCATTTTTGCTAATCGAACCAGCACCGTGCTGACCGTAATCAACAGAATTATTGAATTAAGGAATCGGGGACACGACCTCGCTGAGATTAAAGGAAACGGCGATGGTGAGGAAATGAATCGACTGGCACAATTGATGTCCAGCTATTATGGGGAACAGCATCCATATACGATTGCCTGCCATTTAGGAGTTCTCCCGCATTATTCTAACTTGCCTAATGGACTGCGTCTTGCTGTAGAGTATGCCTTTAGAAACAAAGCTGTGCGTCTGGTTGTCTGTACATCTACTCTTGCACAAGGAGTAAACATTCCAATAAAGTATCTGTTTATGACCAGTTTTATGGTCGCACGAAACAGTATGCAAATTCGTAGTTTTCAGAATTTGATGGGACGAACTGCGCGATCTGGAATGTATACCGAGGGAAGTGTTATCGTTACAGACCCTCAGCTGTTCGATAATAAGAACAACCGAAGAAATGGCGGCAATTACAAATGGAAAGATTGTATTAAGATGTTTGACAGTAGCGCTGCGGAGCCTTGTGGAAGTTCAATCCTGTCGCTTGTTCAGGACATCCGAATTGACTATGAAACCAGAGTTATCGGTGTCAAAGTTGCTCAATACATTATTGACCACTATGCTGAAACAGATTGTTTCGGACAGTGTGTCAGCAAACTTACTGCAGCTCTTCACAAGGCACATCCACAAAAAAGTGCCAACAGCATTGTGGAATCAATGATGGCACGAAAAAGCATTGTGGAGGCCATCGAAAACCACCTGTGTTTTGTATTTTCAATCGGTGAGGATGCTGATAAGCAGGCGGTAGCGGCTGATATTTGCAAAGGAACTCTGGCATACTTCATGGCAAATGATAATGAAAAAGCCTTGTTAGAAAGAATCTTTGATGTCATCACATCGAAGATAAGTGAACTTGAGCAATCACAGATTAAGAACTACGCCAGAACTATGGTCGGCATTAAGCTTTCGTTACAAATTGAAAAGTGGATAGCCGAAAACCACCTTACCCAGCAGAATTATACAGATGAACAACTGGTTAAGATGCTAATATCTTTTTTCCAGGAAACCCATACGCTCAAGAAAGAAATAGACTGCTTTGCGGATATTTGCCAAATGTGGCTTGAAGGCTGTTCATTTGTTGAAATGCATGAGCGTACATCCTTGCCGATAGCGGATCTTGAAGATATCTGCAGCAAGTCCATTTCTTACGAATTAAGTTTCTTTGTGGGGAATGTCATGGATATCATCGAAATCAATGACGAGGACTTAGTTAATCCATTGCCCAATTTGCTCCTTCTACAAAGAAGATTGAAATACGGAGTCAAAACAGAAACCGCAGTTTCGGTATGCGAGAAAATCTTTAATGACCGATTCCTTGCAAATCTTCTGGCAGACGAAATAGGCCATGATTCAATCGAGGCTAACAGCATCGTAGGTGTTATAAAGTCGCATAAAGATGACATCTTGGATATCCTATCGGCCTATCCGACGTACTTTTCCGAGCGTGTTCAATGGATATGTAAGGATTAACTTCATGGCTTACGCCGAAACTTTTGGCCGCATCAATTGTTCGAGCATATGAAGAATCAGAGGTGAAAAAATGACTGTTTGCTATAATAAATTGTGGAAACTCCTGATTGATAAAAACATGAAAAAGAAGGATCTGCGTCTGGCTACCGGCATGTCTACGACCGCCCTTGCCAAGCTGGGCAAGAACCAGCATGTCAGTACAGAGATTCTGACGAAAATCTGCACCGTACTGGATTGCGACTTCTGCGATATCATAGAGCTCGTAAAGGAGGAAAACCATGATTGACTTTTCCAAAATCGAGCAGTATCGGGAGAACAACCGTATTGAGGCAAAGAAAGCCCTTGGCGGTCTGCCCAAAAGCATTTGGGAAACCTACTCTGCCTTCGCCAATACCCACGGCGGCATTATCCTGTTGGGCGTGGAAGAATGGGCGGATAAATCCCTGCACACGGTAGATCTGCCCGACCCTGACAGACTCATTAAGGAGTTCTGGGATATCGTCAATAACCCCAATAAGACCAGCGTGAATGTCCTGTCCTCCAAGGATGTATTTGTCCAGGAGGTGGATGGCGACCACATTGTGGTCATCAATGTTCCCCGCGCGGAACGCTCCTATAAACCGGTGTATGTGGACGGCAATCCGCTCTGCACCTACCGCCGCAACGGTGAGGGCGACTATCGCTGCACCAAGGAGGAATATCAGGCCATGGTGCGGGATGCTTCCGTGAAAACCCAGGACATGCTCATCCTGAATGAAATGGACTTGACGGTGTTCAACAGAGAAAGCATCCGCAGCTATCGCCAGAGAATGCGCCTCTCCCGCCCCGGCCATGTGTGGGAAGCGATGGAGGACGAAGATTTTCTCCTGAAGCTGGGTGCTGTGGGCATCGGCTCTAATGGAAAGAAGCATCCCACTTCTGCCGGACTTCTCATGTTCGGCAACGAATACGATATTGTGCGAGAATTCAACGCTTACTTTCTGGACTATCAGGAACAGTATGACGCTGATACCCGTTGGACTGACCGTATCATATCTTCTTCCGGCGACTGGAGCGGCAATGTGTATGACTTCTATTTCCGGGTCTACAACAAGCTGATTCAGGATATCAAGGTTCCCTTTAAGATGGAGGGTGGCACCAGAGTGGACGATACCGATGTGCATAAAGCTCTGCGTGAAGCGTTGGCGAACTGCCTGGTTCATGCTGACTATTATGGCAGACAGGGGTTGGTCATCGTCAAAAAGCGTAATAGCATTACGATGTCTAATCCGGGCAGCTTCCGCATCGAAATTGATGCCGCAAAGAACGGCGGTGTTTCTGATCCGCGTAATGGAGCGATGCTGAAGATGTTCAACCTGATTGATATTGGTGAGCGTGCTGGTAGCGGCATTCCGAATATCTTCCGCGTCTGGCGCGAGCAAAATTGGACAACTCCGGAGATTACAGAGCAACTCGAGCCGGAGCGGACAACATTAACGCTCTTATTCTCCAAGAGTGACGATAAAAAAGCGGCGATAAAGAGTGACGATAAAAAAGCAACGATAAAATCTGCCCGGCAGAAAGAAGAAATCGTTGCATACCTTACTGATCATATTTCGGCCAGAAGTGCCGATATTGCAGAGCTCCTTGGAGTCAAAAGTACACGAGCCAAGAAACTCCTCTCTGAACTGACTGCGGAGGAAATTGTCGTAGCCGAAGGCGGAAATCGAAACAGAACTTATAAGCTGAAAGCGTAAGGAGAGTGTCAGATGCCAATTCCCAAATATGATGAGATGTACCGTGCCTTCCTTGATTGCTTGGCAGATGGCCAACTGCACAAATCAAAAGAGGTAAAAGATGCGGTTGCAGGGGTTTTCTCGGTTTCCGAAAAGGAACGGGCTGAGATGCTGCCAAGCGGGAAGCAGCAGCTTTTTGATAACCGTATTGGCTGGACAAGGACATATCTAAAAAAGGCAGGCCTTGTGCAAAGCCCGTCACGAGGTATTTATGTGATTACGCCAGCAGGCAGACAAGTCCTCAATGAAAATCCTCCTCAAATCGATAACCTTTATCTTCAGCGCTTTGAGTCATTTCGAAAGTTTATTTCTCCGAACAATAATGAAGAAAGCACCACTTCGACACCCGCAGCAAAAGTATCCAGTAAAACACCACAGGATATTTTGGATGAAGCCTTTCAGCAGATCAACACTACCCTGGCAGATGATCTCTTGAGTGAAATAATGAAGCAGCCTCCCGCTTTCTTTGAACATCTGGTCGTCAAGCTGTTGACGCAAATGGGATATGGTGGCTCGGTGGATGATGCCGGCACGGTCATCGGGCAAACCGGTGATGAAGGCATTGATGGTATCATCCGTGAAGACAAACTTGGCTTCAGCTTGATTTATATTCAGGCGAAGCGTTGGGATTGTGACAAAACCGTTGGCAGACCAGAGATTCAGAAATTCGTTGGTGCGCTGGCTGGACAAGGTGCTTCCAAAGGATTGTTCATTACGACGGCCAAGTTCACGAAAGAAGCACGCCAATATGCAGAGAAGCAACACACCACAAAGGTCGTGCTTGTTGATGGCACCACGCTGGCAAAATTGATGATTGAATATGATTTAGGGGTGTCCACGGAAGCTACATACGAAATTAAAAGAATTGACAGCGACTTTTTTGCGGAGGATCTTGATTGATTTTGCCCGCCAACTTCTGATAATAGCAACTTATCAAAAGCACTACTAAAGTTAGGAGGACACACATGAAATCCAACTTTGAATTTCTCAACAGATACTGGCCTGCGCTGGCACAGATCGGTGCGGCAGCGGAGAGCTATGTCTACTCCGATGCCAATGCCTGCCTGTATAAGTTGGGTATGTTTGGTGAGCGGCTGATTCTTGAGATTTTTGCTTTTGAGCATATCAAGGAACCGACCATCGACAACACCCACGCCAACCGGATTCGCCTGCTGAAGCGCGAAGGCCTGATTCCCAAGAAAATCGACGACATCCTGTATGCACTTCGCAAAACGCGAAACGATGCGGTCCATGCGGGTGCAGACTCTGTGGAGGATGCAAAAACGCTGCTCTCTATGACCTATAACCTTGCGGTTTGGTTCATGGAAGTATATGGCGACTGGGGATATATTGCCCCTGCGTTTGTCATGCCTGAAAATGTGGTGCAGCCGGACTATGAGTCCATCATTAAAGAGCAGGAGGAAAAGATTGTTGCACTCTCCAAGCAGGTCGATGCGGTATCCACCGCAGCATCGTCCAAGACATCCAAGGAACGTGCGGAAAAGGGTGAAACCGCATCCGAGAGCATGGATCTTTCCGAGGCTGAAACCCGCTATCTGATTGACGAGCAGTTCCGTAAATTCGGCTGGGAAGCCGACACCAATAATCTGCGTTACTCCAGGGGAACCCGTCCGCAGAAAGGGAGAAATCTTGCCATTGCTGAGTGGCCCACTGATTCTACTGTCGGCAAGAACGGTTATGCAGATTATGCTCTGTTTGTGGGACTGAAGCTCGTGGGCATCGTGGAAGCAAAGAAAGCCGCTATTGACATTCCGTCTGTAATTGACCACCAGTGCAAGGAATATGCCAAGGGTATTAAAGCTGAACATAAGGACTACGTTATCGGCCAGTGGGGTGCATATAAAGTCCCCTTTGTTTTTGCTACCAATGGCCGTAAATATCTGAAGCAAATCGAAACCAAATCCGGTATCTGGTGTCTGGATTTGCGTAGTGGTGCAAATGCCCCCAAGGCTCTGCAAGGCTGGATCAGTCCCCAAGGTCTGATGGAGCAACTCGAAAAGGATATTGCCGCCGCCAATGCCGCGCTCCAGAACACTCCCTTTGATTTACTGCGCGATCCGGATGGATTGAACCTACGCAAATATCAGATCAGCGCTATCGAAGCAGCGGAGCAGGCTGTCATTGACGGCAAACAGACTGTTTTGCTTTCCATGGCAACTGGTACCGGCAAGACCCGTACTATCCTTGGTATGATCTACCGCTTTATCAAGAGTGACCGTTTTAAGCGTGTCCTGTTCCTCGTGGACCGCACTGCGCTTGGCGAACAGGCCGAGGATGTTTTCAAGGAAGTCAAAATCGAAGAATTGATGACCTTAGATTCCATATATAACATCAAGGGTCTGGATGAAAAGGAAATCGATAAGGAAACCAAGATACATATCGCTACAGTACAGAGCTTGGTCAAACGGATTCTCTATCCCGAAAACGATACTATGCCCTCCGTTACTGACTATGATTTGATCGTGGTGGACGAAGCGCACAGAGGCTACATTCTGGACAAAGAAATGAGCGAAACGGAAATGCTCTACCGTAACCAGGATGACTATATCAGCAAATACCGCACCGTCATCGAATATTTCGATGCAGTGAAGATTGCCTTGACCGCGACCCCGGCACTCCACACAACCGAAATCTTTGGCAAGCCTGTCTTCAACTATTCCTACCGTGAAGCCGTGATTGACGGTTATCTGGTAGATCATGATGCGCCACACAATATCCGCACAAAACTGCGTGTTGAGGGTATCAACTATCAGAAGGGCGAACAGCTTGCTATTTACGACCCGGTTACCGGCGAAGTTCTCAATAGCGCTGAGCTGGAAGATGATATGAAGTTTGAAATTGACACCTTCAATCGCCAAGTTATTACGGAGAACTTCAACCGGACCGTCCTCGAAGAAATCGCCTGGGACTTCAATCCGGATGGTCAGGGCAAGACCCTTATTTATGCTGTTGATGACAACCATGCTGACCTCATCGTAAAGATTTTGAAGGAAATCTACGCAGAGGGCGGCGTTGACAACGATACCGTCATGAAGATCACCGGAAGCGTGGCAGGCGGCAACAAGAAGAAAATCTCCGAAGCAATCAAGCGTTTCAAGAACGAGTCTTTGCCTAAAATCGTGGTTACGGTTGACCTTCTGACCACTGGTATTGATGTGCCGGAGATCACCACCTTGGTATTTATGCGTCGCATCAAATCCCGCATCCTTTTTGAGCAGATGTTAGGCCGTGCCACCAGACTGTGCCCCTCCATCGGTAAGACGCATTTCGAGATTTATGACCCCGTGGGTGTGTACGAATCCTTGCAGGATGTCAGCAACATGAAGCCGGTTGTCACCAATCCTTCCACCAGCTTTGAAGATTTGATGAAGGGGCTGGAGGTAGCAGCCACCGATGAGCAGCTTGCCTATCAGATCGACCTGATCGTTGCCAAGCTGCAGCGCAAGCGCCGCAATGTAAGTAAAAAGGCACTGGAGCAGTTTGCCTACCTTACCGGTGGCAAGGATTTGGGCGTCTTTGCAGAACACCTTAACAGCAGTACGATCAAGGAGGCTACCGCTGAACTGCTGGGACATCGTGAGGCGTTCTCCGTGCTGGACAAGGACAAGACCCATCGCAAGCGCCCGGTTGTCATTGATAATCATGAGGACGAGCTGATTGACCACACCCGCGGTTACGGCGAAGGCCAGAAGCCAGAGGACTATCTGGAAGCATTCAGGGAGTTCATCAACAACAATATAAATGCCATCGCAGCTCTGCGCACGGTATGTACCAGACCTTCTGAACTCACCAGGGACGCCCTCAAGAGCCTAAAGCTGGAGCTTGACCGCCATGACTTCACGGAGAAGCAGTTGAACTCCGCATGGAATGAGATGACCAATCAGGACATTGTGGCCGATATTATTGCCTTTATCCGCCAACAGGCTCTCGGCTCTACTTTGATTAGTCACGAGCAGCGAGTAAAGCATGCCTTTGCAAAGCTGCGTGTCAACCATGATTTTAACAAGACTCAGCTCGACTGGCTCAAGCGTATCGAGAAAGTGTTGCTGGAAGAAAGTGTGCTGGATGAGCAGATCTTCGAGGTCGGCGCATTTAAGAATGCGGGTGGCTTTACGATTATTGACCGCCGTTTTGGTGGGAAGCTTCGTGAGATCATGACGGAGCTCAATGAGTATCTCTATGACGATGGAGGAAGCGTAGCGTGAACAATCAGGAAATCGTAGCAAAACTATGGAATCTCTGCAATGTATTACGGGATGACGGTATTACATATCATCAGTATGTAACAGAACTGACCTATATCCTGTTTCTTAAGATGTGCAAGGAAACCGGCACTGAAGGGGCTATCCCGGAACAGTACCGTTGGGACAAGCTCCTTGCCAAACAGGGCGTTGAACTGAAGAAATTTTACAAAGAACTGCTGGAGCATTTGGGCGAGAGTTGTACTGGCCGCGTCCGGGAAATCTATCAGGGTGCCCAGAGCAACATCGACGAGCCAAAGAATCTGGAGAAGATCATCCAGACCATCGACCAGTTTGACTGGTACACCGCCAAGGAGGAGGGGCTGGGCAATCTGTATGAAGGCCTCTTGGAAAAGAACGCAAATGAGAAAAAGTCCGGTGCCGGGCAGTATTTCACGCCCCGCGTTCTGATCAATATCATGACGCGGCTTGTCGCTCCACAGCCCGGTGAGCGGTGCAACGACCCTGCCTGCGGAACTTTTGGTTTCATGATTGCCGCTGACCGCTATGTCAAAGACCATACTGATGATTTGTTTGAACTGCCCGTGGATCAGCAGGAGTTCCAGCGCACCCAGGCCTTCTCTGGCTGTGAGCTGGTACATGATACTCACCGTTTAGCTCTGATGAATGCCATGCTGCACGATATTAGCGGCCCCATTTATCTTGGCGATACCTTGTCCAATTTTGGCAAAGGAATGAAGGGGTATGATGTTGTCCTGACCAATCCGCCCTTTGGAACCAAGAAGGGCGGTGAACGGGCTACCCGTGATGACTTCACATTCCCCACCAGCAATAAGCAGTTGAATTTCCTGCAGCACATTTACCGCAGCCTGAATAAGACGGGTAAGGCTCGTGCGGCGGTTGTCCTGCCGGACAATGTCCTTTTTGCCGATGGTGACGGTGAGCGCATCCGCCGTGACTTGATGGAGAAATGTAATCTGCATACCGTCCTGCGCCTGCCTACTGGTATCTTTTATGCCCAGGGCGTTAAAACCAATGTGTTGTTCTTCACCCGTGGCTATGAGGACAAGGGCAATACCCGCGAAATCTGGTTCTATGACCTGCGCTCCGATATGCCCTCCTTCGGCAAAACTAACCCTCTGAAAGAAAGCCACTTTGACGAGTTCGCCGAGTGCTATAAGGACGGCGACCTGTCCGCCCGCAGCGAAACCTACAGTGCAGAAAATCCCAACGGCAGATGGCGCAAGTTTACCTATGAGGAGATCCTGGCCCGCGACAAGACCAGCCTGGATATCACCTGGATGAAGTCTGACGGCGGAACAGAGGATTACACCCTCTCTGAACTGCTGGATCAGATCAAGGAAAAGTCCGCAAACATCGCCAAGGCTGTGGCTGCTCTGGAAGAACTGATCGGCGAGGTAGATGAGTAATGGATACGAAAGTATTACGGCAAAAGGTGCTTGACCTTGCCATCCGCGGCAAGCTGGTTCCGCAGGACCCTAACGATGAACCGGCTTCTGTTCTGCTGGAGCGTATTCGCCAGCAGAAGCAGCAGATGGTCAAGGACGGCAAGCTCAAAGCCAAGGACATCAAGAACGATACTATTATCTTTGTCAGTGAGGATAATTTGCATTATGAGAAGTTCGCTGACGGAAGCGTGAAATGCATTGAGGAGGAGATACCATTTGAGCTGCCTGATGGCTGGGCGTGGTCAAGACTTGGTGCAGTTGCAGAAGCGATTGGCGACGGCGATCACCAACCTCCTCCGCAAACATCTTTCGGCGTTCCTTTTCTTGTGATTTCAAATGTTTCTGGGGGCCGGTTATCTTTTGAAAACACGCGTTTTGTCAGCAAAGAATATTTCAGCCAACTCCCCGAAACTCGCAAGCCGCGAAATGGTGATTTGCTTTTTACGGTTACTGGCTCCTATGGGATTCCGGTCTTGATAGATTCAGATGATAAATTCTGTTTCCAGCGACATATTGCAATAGTTCGTCCGTGCACCATTTCGAATCGTTATCTCTATGTCATACTCGGGTCATCATATGTAAAGTCTATCTGTGATGCTAAGGCTACTGGCACGGCACAAAAGACGGTTGGACTTGCGACACTAAGAGAACTTCTCATTCCCGTAGCGCCCTATAAGGAGCAGATGCAGATTTACGCGCAGACGCAAGATGCGCTAAGTATTGTCGATAGTGTATCCTCAGATAAAGAAGATTTGCTAAACATAATTGAGAGCGCAAAGGCGAAAATCCTCGACCTTGCTATCCGAGGCCAGCTTGTACCACAGGACCCTACTGACGAGCCTGCTTCTGTCCTGTTAGAACGAATCCGAGCAGAGAAAGAAGAACTCATCAAGCAGGGCAAAATCAAGCGAGACAAGAAGGAATCCGTCATCTTCCGTGGTGAGGATAACTCTTATTATGAGAAGATGGGGGGGAAGGTTGTGAATATCGATGACGAGATACCCTTTGAATTGCCTGAGAGTTGGGCCTGGTGCAGAGGTTATTCTTGCTTTGAAGGTCTGGGAAGCACAAAGCCCCAGGGCGATTTTTTCGACTATATCGACATTGACGCCATCGACAATCGACTCCATTGCATCAAGGACGCAAAGCACCTTCCAGTGTCTGATGCTCCAAGTCGGGCGAGCCGTGCTGTAAAAGATGGAAGTGTTTTGTTTTCGTTGGTCAGACCATATCTTGAAAATATTGCACTTGTTGAGGAGAAACATAGCAACTGTATCGCATCGACCGGTTTCTATGTCTGCAACTCCAACGGTGTGTTGCTGCCCGAATTTATGTTTTTCCTGATGATATCGGGTTATGTAGTCAATGGTCTGAATCAGTATATGAAGGGAGATAATTCTCCGTCTATAAGCAAGGACAACATAGAAAATTGGCTCTACCCGGTACCGCCGATAGGAGAACAGCAAACCATTTGCGCCAAACTGAAAACGGTGTTCACTCTGGTCGAGAATGTGGAAAAGAGCCTCAACTGAGGCTCTTTTCTATTTGATTGAGTTCAAAAAGCATTGCACCAATTGCTTCAACAATTCTGCGTTGTTCAGATAACGGAGGAAGTGGGACAATAGCCCGCTTTAGCATATCCTGCGTAAGTTGATTGATAGCAGTGGAATTGCTGTCATCGAATACACTTCTAAAGAAACTTGAACGAAGGTAATGCACGATAAACTCAAAATACTCTGTCCTATATATCGCCATGAATGCGCCAAAGGATGCGGGTTCTCTCAAATCTGGAATTAGCGCACATTTACCTACAAGCGACCTGCTCCCATTTCGGGCACAAATCAAAATATCATTCTTCTGTGCAAATTGATTTTCTCTGACAGTGGTTTTAACACGAACCAAGCCGCTCAAGTCAACTTGGTCGTTAACAATGTTGCACGAACGCAAAACCATGATGCCACCTGGCTCTATATCAGTCGGACGATATGTGAGCCCAATGTTTGTTGTGCCGATCATAGAAAGATTGCACCACTCCCAACCATCAGGAAGCTCAAAAGGCAGCTGATCATCAAGACAATGCAGCTTTCCATCAGCCATCTTCTCATAATAAGAGATAGTCACATATTTCCCCTATAATATTGGCGCGATAATTTCGCAAAAACATTATTGGGAGGCACCTTTTATGAGGACAAACGAAACATTTGAGCAACACCTAAGAAAGAGCAATCTTTCGGAAAACACCATCCATTCCTATCTCTGGACGGTCGATTTTTATCATGCCCACTACGATGAGGTCAACAAGGAAAACCTGCTGGCCTACAAAGGGTATCTGATGGAATTCTTCAAGCCCAAGACCGTCAACTTGCGTATCCAGGCAATGAACAAGTATCTGGAATTCTTGCACAAGGATCGTCTGCGGCTCAAAGCTGTGAAGGTACAGCAGAAGAACTTTCTGGAGAATGTGATCAGCAATGCCGATTACAACTTTCTGAAAAAGCAGCTCAAGAAGGACTGTAACATGGAGTGGTACTTCGTGGTTTGGTATCTGGCTGCCACCGGCGCTCGCGTCAGCGAACTCATCCAAATCAAAATCGAGCATGTGGAGCTCGGCTACTTTGATCTGTACACCAAGGGAGGAAAACTGCGCAGGTTATACGTACCCAAAAAGTTGAGGACGGAAACTCTTGAATGGCTGGAGGAAACACACCGTTCCTCCGGCTATTTGTTTTTGAATCGCTATGGTGAGCGCATCACCACCCGCGGAATATCACAACAGCTCAAAAACTATGCAGACAAATATGGACTGGATAAAAAGGTTGTGTATCCGCACTCCTTTCGGCACCGGTACGCCAAGAATTTTCTGGAGAAGTACAATGACATTGCTCTCTTGGCGGATTTGATGGGCCATGAGAGTATTGAAACGACCCGCATCTACCTTCGTAGGACTGCCAGCGAACAGCGGGCGCTGGTGGATAAAATCGTCACATGGTAAGGGAAACAGCCGCCTTCTTTCGAAGGCGGCTGTTGATTAGGATAGGTTTTCTGTGATAAAAGCAAGTTGGGAAAAAGTCTGCTCAATTGCTATAACGATTCGTTTCTGCTCCTCAAGCGGAGGAACAAGAATTATAGCTTTCTTCCCGTCTGCTGTTCCGAGGCGCGGCATCTTCACGCCATATGAACACTTGTTGGCATATCTCAAAAATGTTGGGGACATCAAAAAGTAGCGTGCATACTGCGGAAGTATATTCCACTCAAACTCTAATGGCAAAATCTCAGAGGTGCAATATCCATCTTCATCAGCTAAGACTACCTTGTTCAGATAAGGACGAAGTTTGCTGTACAACACCTGACCTTTATGGAAACGATGCTTTGTGCTTCCTGCATTGCGTTCGCCTTGGCGTACTTTTTGTAGAACAATACCGGAATTTTTTTCGATATCTTCAAGATCCAATATCCACGCAGAATCAGCGATATCAGCGGTATCAATATTAGTACAGTTACCGTAGTCGCACAGCTCTCCAAGGCAGCACACACTCCAACCGCCGGGGAGTTCTTCGAAATCCCAGTCCTCCAGCGACTCCACCAATTCTCCAGTTTTGAGATAATAAGAGTTATCCTCACCACGGAAGATGACGGATTCCTTCTTATCCCGCTTGATCTTGCCCTGCTTGATGAGTTCTTCTTTCTCTGCACGGATGCGCTCCAACAGGACAGAAGCAGGTTCGTCGTTCGGATCTTGTGGTACAAGCTTGCCACGAATGGCGAGGTCGAGAATTTTGGATTTTGTTGATTTAATCAAATTTGTAATATCGAGTTCTGTATTCTCAATGCGCTCTATCATTGCCAGCGCGTTAGAAAGCGCACTCCACATCCGCAATTGCTCATTTGCGGGAGGAATAGGAAGATATACATCTCGAATAGCCTCGATTGATATACTTGCCTGTGCAGTGGCTTTCATGTGTTTTGTTAACTGCTGGTAACCAAACCCACTCTGCAAGTACGCAACGACATATTCTTCAAGGAGCACTACATTATCATTATAGAGTTCAATCTTTCCGACATTGGAGCCAAGATGGTATTTTCCTGGGCGATTATGAATTCCTATATTGCCTATAGTGCCAACATAGGGAGTTAAAATGCACTTTTTGGTGACCTGACTGCGCTGGAGTTCATCTGAAACCGATTCGGGAATAAACGATTCAAATTCATAGACAATGGTACTATTTTGCACATTCTTACCCTTGAAAAGGGGAATGCCATCTTCACATAAGCCCGGCGCAATATTCTTCGTGTACTCAAAACCGGCCAGCTTAGTTACAAACGCAATGGTATTGATTTTAGCCCATGCCCAGCCATCCGGCAGGTCAAACGGAATTTCATCTTCGATGCACTTCACGCTGCCGTCAGCGAACTTCTCATAATGCAAATTATCGCCATATGACAAGGGGGAGTAAAGCACTTGCGGTGCTTCACTCCCCCTTTCGCAGTCATTGATTTTCCTGCGCCCCGTTCAGGCTGGCCCAATGCTGGCGCAGCAGGCTTTCTGCTTCTCTGCGAAAGGAATCTTGGAACATGACAGCCACAACCAATGCGCTAAGCACTGCAGCCACAGGCTCCAGCCAGGGATATGCGGTCCAAAGCTGTTCTCCCCAGCAAGCAAGCGGAACACCAACAAGCAGCATAAACAGCAAAATAATGATGACAACGTCGGGTCTGCCGTAGCCTTCACGTCTTTTGATTTTGGCCCGTATCTGTCGAAGCGCACGGGCGCGGATCTCCCGGATGTTTCTGGATGAGCACTGCTTGTCCTGTGCGACGGACTCGGTGGACTCGCCGTTGATGACGGTGCGGAACAGAACCTCCCGCTGTAGTTCGGTCAGCTCACGCAGTCCCTCGTCAATTTCTTTGCGCACATACATGAGCGGGTCTTCATCAGATCCCTCTGGCAGATACTTCGCCCGGTCAAACCAGCGCATATCATCGTAGATCGCGTTGCGCACTTCCTCCGGCAGGAACGCTTCCGGATTGTAAGAGATGGGCTGTTTGATATCCACATCCTCCAGAGTATCCGGTGCTACACGCTTGTGGAAGTTGGCCTCGCTGTAGTAGAGCATATGCTCCAGTTCCTTCCACTCCTCTGGATGCTCCTTCACCCACTGGTCTGCGGCAGCGGCAGCTTCCGGGTCCATAGAGTGTATCCAGCGCCAATCCGCCTGAAGCTCTTTATAAGACTGGGTATCCTTGAAGGACATGAACTCACCACTCTTTCTGTATTCACAAAAAGTTTACATTTCTCGACCTTCCGATTTTGCGATTTTTCTCTAAGTAATAGTAGAAGGACAATTTCACCCGGGTGAGGTTGCCTTCGGTTCGGTACGGCACGGTCTCCGCGCTGACGAACCCACATGGCCTTTGGCAGAGCACCCCGTGAGAGCATGTGCGCTCTCTGCCATTCGGCAATTCGCTCGGAAGGTCATTCCATCTCTGACCGTGCTCCCGGGAGCACGGTCTTTTGCTATGTGCCGTTTCCAACGGCACGGCTATATAAATCATTCTAACACGGAGGAGGCGAAAAAGATAGCTCACAGATGAAAGTAAAAGACTCAGCTGCAAAGCAGAGGAGGGATGCACACCAGTACGACCGCAAAACAAAAACCGCCGTGACTGCGGCAACAGTCCGGCGGCTCGGCGCACACACAGGCACGCGCAAATCAACTAACCAAAGTATAGCAAACGGGCAGCGGAAAAGCAATGAAAACTTTCCGCACGCTCCCTGTGTGAGTGCCGCAGAAGTCTACAACAACACAGGAGGTATGAATTGAGTTACAACAAATGGCCCAAACGCAGCGCAGAGAAAAACTATTTTATGGTGCCCAACGAGATATTCAGCATTGGTCTGGATTACCGGGAGATCTCCCTCTACGCCTATCTGCTCCGGTGCGAGAATCGTAAGACCTACCAGTGCTACCCCAGTTACAAAACCATCGGCCATGCGATCGGCATGAGTGAAAATACGGTGGCAAAGTACGTGCGGCAGCTGGAGGAGAAAGGCCTCATCTACACGGAGCCGACCATCATGCAGAGCAAAGACGGAAAACCCCTGAACGGGAATCTGCTCTACACCATTCGTCCTATCCCGGGTGTACTCGAAGCGTTCTATGAGCGGCAGTTCCGGCAGGCAGAGGAGGCTGCCGCCCGCTATCGTGCGGCGCAGCTCCTCGAAAAGTCCAACGCCCAGGGCCGACAGAACGCCTTGTGTGCGCCTTTCCGGGAGGAAGCGAGTCCCAGTCCCAGCCAGAGGATTGAAGCCGGATGTGAGCCATTTTCGGCAGACTTTTGCGGGACGAAAGAAAAAGCAGGATAAAGGCATGGCGTCGCAAGCGCCGCCGCAGCCGCCACTTCTGCCCGCAGTGCGGGCAGCTTCGGAAATGCGCGGCTGGCGTCTTTGAGGAGCGAAAAAAGCGCGGCTGACGTCAGCTTTCCCGAAAAGCCCCGTGTTGCAGGGCTTTTCAAGGATGTCTTACAGCAAAAAGGAGGAATTGAATGAGTAAAGAAACCAGAGATCGTATTGCATTCCGGATGCAGCCGGAAACCAGAAGAAGGATCGAGCAGTGGTATGCCGCCGACAACTGCCAGAGCATGAATGAGTTCGTGGAAAAGGCGGTGAACTTTTATGTGGACCATCTGGAGATACAGGACAACCAAACGCTTTTGCCTATGGCGATCCAGTCTGCCATTGACGGCAGACTGAGCAGAATGGAGGACTACATCGCCAGAAGCAGCTTCACAAGAAACGTGGAGCAGGACATGACCAACGGTATCATCGCGGAAGCGTTCGAGATGGACCGGGATGACTTGAAGCGCAGGCGTGCGCAGAGCGTCCGGAATGTGAAAGCCACAAACGGTACCATCTCTCTGGAGAAGTATGCGCGCTCCCGTCAGGAGCCGGACTGGGATGATGACGAATGGCAAGACTGATCCTCAAGAGTCCTTATATCAAAAGCACCGGCGGGGCCTCCGGATACCTTCGCTACATCGCGACCCGGGAGCGGGTGGAGCTAATCCCGGATGACCATCCGCCTACACGGAAGCAGGAGCAGCTCATCGCCAAGCTGGTCAAGGACTTCCCGGACAGCAAGGCGCTCTACGAGTACGAGGACTACCTGACGAAGCCCACCAAGGTCAGCGCCTCTGCGTTCATCACGCTGGCTCTCGAGTCCAACTGGGATGCCATCCACGAGTCAGAGCAGTACATGAAGTACATCGCCACCCGGCCTCGTGCCGAGCGCATCGGCGCTCATGGCCTGTTCAGTGATAGTGATTCCGTTTCACTGGAGAAGGCCATGGAGGAACTGGAGAGCTACACGGGAAATGTGTGGACGCACATCATCTCCCTCAAGCGTGAGGATGCTGCCCGGCTCGGCTTCGATAACGCCGCGGCGTGGCGAAACCTCATCCGCGCCCACCGCAACGACATCGCGGCGGCAATGAAGATCCCACCCGGCGACTTCCGATGGTACGCTGCTTTCCACGACGAGGGCGAGCACCCGCACATCCACATGATGGCCTGGTCCGCCAAGACGGGCCAGGCCTACCTCTCCAAGGAAGGCATCCGTCAGATCAAATGCAAGCTCACCAACGATATTTTCCGCAACGAGATGCTCCATCTCTACGAACAGAAGTCTGAGTCCAGAGACGAGCTGGTACGGGAATCCCGCCGGGCGATGCTGGAACTGGTACACGCTATGCAGGACGGCGTATGTGACCACCCGGACGCCGAACAGCTCATGCTGGAACTGGCGGTGCAGCTCGAAACGGTCAAGGGCAAGAAATCCTACGGTTACCTTCCCGAACGGTTGAAGAATCTGGTGGATGAGATCGTGGACGAGATGGAACGGCTCCCCGCTGTGAGCAAGTGCTATGACCATTGGCTGATGCTTCAGGGCAAGGTGGACAGCTACTACCACGACAAGCCCCGGGAGCACATCCCGCTCTCGCGGCAGAAAGAGTTCCGGCAGATCAAGAACGCGGTCATTCAGGAAGCGGAGCGCCTGCGGTTGGGTGAGATCGGCTTCGAGGAGAAGGGCCTCAATCAGCAGGACGAGCCGGAGGAATACCGCAACGCCTCCTACGACTACTGGACACTGCGGGATGTGATCCGGGACGAGAGCCTGACCATGGAGGAGCGCGGCGAAGCCGTCTCTGAAATGGAAAGGCTGGCGGAAAGCGGCGATATGTATGCGCAGTACCTGATGGGAAAGCTCTGGCGGGACGGACCTTTACTGATCCCGGACTCGGTGGAAGCACGGTACTGGTTCGAGCAGGCGGCGGATCAGGGACATCTGGTGGCACAATATTCCCTTGCTAAGTTATACCTCTCGGATGATTTGGAAGTGCGGGATACCCGGAAGGGGATGAACTGGCTCTACACCGCTGCGGTCAACGACAGCAGCTACGCCATGTATCGGCTGGCCAAGGAACTGCTCAAAGGCGATTTGATTAAACGAAATAGTGATGCCGCGGTGGAGTGGTTCGCCAGGTCGGCGGAGGGGGGAAATCCCTACGCCCAGTATATGCTGGGCAAGCTGTACCTCACCGGAAAGGAAGTTCCCTATGACGAGGAGCAGGCTGTACACTGGCTGAGCCAATCTGCCGAGCAGGACAACCAGTATGCCCAGTACCTCCTGGACCATCTGGAAGAAAACCGTCCGCCCTCTGTGATGCTGGCGGTGACCCGGCTGCTCCATCACATGAGCCGGGTGTTCCGGGACAACTCCGTACCCAAGTCCCGCCCCGGAGGTGTTCAGATCGACCGGAAGCGGCTGAAGAAGCTCCAAGAAAAGCGCATCGCCCTGGGCCACAAGCCGGATGACCACGAGGAGCAGTGGCCAGATATGACCATGTAAGCGGCGCAGAAACTGGGCCGCAAAACAAAGAATAAAACCCTTCCGCACGGAAGGTAGAAAGGAACTGAATGAGAAAATCCAAATACAATTCGTTCGATGAACTCCCGCTGATGCTGACCGTGGAGGATGTGTCCCATGTGCTGGGCATCGGTCTGGCCCACGCCTATGAGGTGGCCCACCGCAGGGATTTCCCCACCATCACCCTGGGCAGCCGCATCATCGTTCCCCGTGACAAATTCATGGAATGGATCGACGAACAGGCCGCGAAAAAATCTGAAATATTTTAGTAGCTATTCCAAAAATTCTGTGGTATGTGTTTGTGTTAAAAAGGAGGGATCATAAATGGCAAAGAAACGAGCCAACGGCGAGGGCAGCATCCGTAAAAAGCCCAGCGGCCGCTGGGAGGGCAGATATACCCAGGGCATCGACCCAGTCACCGGCAAGGCCATCCAGAAAAGCGTGTCCGCCAAGACCCAGGCGGAGTGCAAAGAAAAGCTGGCGAGAGCCATTCGGGAGAATCGCGGCGTGCCGCTCAATCACACGGGCGACTACACCGCAGCGGAGTGGTGCCGCCTGTGGTTTGAAACTTACAGCAAGCCAAACATCCGCTACAACACTGCCAAGGGCTATGAAGGAATCATCGAGCACCACATCATCCCGGCCATCGGTGCCATCAAGCTTAAGCAGCTCTCGTCCATCCACATCCAGAGAATGTATAACGACCTGAAAGAAAACGGCAGGATGCCCCGTGGGGCGAAACAGAACGACAAGCCCCTGTCCAACACCTTCGTGCGGCGTGTCCATGCGGTGCTGCAGGCGGCGCTGAAGCAGGCGGTGAAAGAGCGGCTCATCCCGTACAACCCCTGCGAGAACTGCCGCATCCCGCCCAAGGACAAGAAAGAGATGACCATCCTCCCGCCGGAGAAAATCGGCAGATACCTTCAGGAAGCGGAGAAGTACGGCGTTCTGCCCATGTTCTATCTGGAGCTGTCCAGCGGCCTGCGCCGGGGCGAACTGCTGGCGCTCCAGTGGGAGGACTTGAATGTGAAGGAGCGCATCCTGACGGTGAACAAGCAGGTCACCCGCATGGAGGGCGAGCTGGATGTGACAGAGCCGAAAACGAAAAACTCTGTCCGCAAGGTGGCGTTGTCCCAGCAGGCGGTGGACCTGCTGGTGCAGGAGCACGAGCAGCACCCGGACAACCCCATCCTGTTCCCGTCGCCCCGCACAGGCGGTTACTGGAGTCCGGACGCTGTGTCGAGGATCAACCGGAAGCTGCTGAAAAACGCAGGCATCGAGGAGCACGTGCGCTTTCACGACCTCAGACACACATTCGCGACCATGGCAATCTCCAGCGGTGTGGATGTGAAGACCCTGTCCAGCATGCTGGGCCACTATAGTGCTGGCTTCACCCTGGACACCTACACGCACATCACCAACGATATGCAGCGGGGCGCGGCAGAGAAGATCGGCGGCTTCATGGAATCCGCCACGGCAGCCACTACCCCGGAGCCTCCCGACCCGCCGGAGGAAAGCCGGTGCAAGGTGATACCGTTCGAGAAGGTGGGATAAAGTAAACGATGCCCAAGGGACAAATCATAGTCCCTTGGGCATCCATTTCTCGATGAGTAATAGAGGATAAAACAGAAAGCTCTCTATAAAATAGGGAGCTTTCTGGGACTACTTTCTGATTAACTTCACTTTTTCAGCTGTTGCTCAAAAGTTCGTCCTCTTATTGAGTATATAGAATTCAATAATTATTATACCATGTCGTGCGCTAAAGTCAACTGTATTTCATCTTAGGGCTTTTGCATATAAATCATCAATATCCTTCTGAATGTCATAAGTGGCAATAACGTCTGCTTCCTTGATGATGCCTTTTGAAATTAAGTCTGCTTTTTTACTTATAGGCGCAAATCCCACACAGGGTTTCGTTCCGTATTTGTAATTGTAGAAAAAGATGTTTCCATCATCGTAGAATCCTTTGATAATGGTAGCTAACTCATAACTCATGACTTTGGAATATCTAATTTCATTAGTTAATACATATTTGAGTTCATAATGTGCGTATTTACCTGTGACGCCGAAGTTTGAAATCTGTGCATTTATATAACTTTCAAGTTTATTCCAATAAGCATTTGCGATGTCATCAATGATTTTGTGTGTGACCTCAACGTCGCAGATTTCTTCTAACTCGATATGACTATCAGCGAATTCACAGATTGAGGGATTGTATGTTGAACCTGTAGTAATAACGGCAACATTTCGCTTGTTTGCTCTAATTGTGTTGAGCAAAGGGGTCATGTCTTTGTCATTGGACATGATGAAGAACTCATCAATATTATTATTGGAATACATGGATGACAAAACATCAATGGTAATCTTCAAATCAGCATAGTTTTTTCCCTGATTCGAAGTATGAACAGTCTCAACACCATAACTCTGCAATACAGACTGATGGAAAGATTCATGTAAATCCATATTATCAAAATTACAGTACACGACTATTCTAACAACTCTTCGTTGATGTTCGGAGCACCATTTTCTTAATTTTTCAAAAAAAGCAAGACGCAGAACATTAGTTTTCTCTTCCAAAAGAGCTTTATATACATTTTCATAATCAATGAAAACCGCAACATTTGTTGGAACTCCGATTTGCTTATCTTCCATCATGTATCCCTTCTTTAATAAACTGGATGTGTGTTTGAAAAAGGTGAACACCGTTATGTATTGCCACCAGAAGACCACTTCTGTGGCACCAAGTCCCACCGTGAAATTATTATAGAGGATAATGATGGAATATTCAAGATTTCGTCGTATTTGGGGTGAAAATACTGGAGCTATGCCAGTTAGGGATTGGTTAGGGATTTAGCGGTTTTTGCCACTCTACCATACAAGGCTACAACCGCCATTTTACCTCTCTGACCACAGTTGGAATGTGGTCAAGTGAATCTCAAGAATCAAACTTTTAACGCAGAAAAACCGCCTAAAAGGCGGTTTTTCAAAGAAAGGTGGTCGGAGTGCAGGGACTCGAACCCTGGGCCTCCTGCTCCCAAAGCAGGCGCGCTACCAACTGCGCAACACCCCGTTATGAAGTTAGACGGTCCGGCTGGGCGTATTCTCCCAAACCAGGCGCGATACCAACTTCGCTATACCCGGTTATTCACTTTTCTGTCATTATACCACGGCGAACGGTAAAAATAAAGTTTTTTCTGTCTGTGGTCATTCCTGTGGTCAAAGCCGCTTTTGTGCCGTTTTCTGCAATCGGGGGAAATCCAGAAAACGCAGGTGTCACAAGGCTTTGCGGCATTTCGCCTTACCCAGTCCCGGATACCGCCACGGCACTCCCAAACCACCCGCGATACCAGCTTCGCTATACCCGGATATTCAGCTTCTGCCATTATACCACGGCGAGGGGAGAAAAGCAAAGCTTTTTCTCGCTGCGGTCATTTATGTGCTGTAGGACTACAATACATATTGGACAAGTGAATAAAAAAGCTATGAGGGATATGGTCTCATGTGATAAAGCTGAGCTGCCGCACCAGCTTATCCGGAAACGAGACCATATCCCTCATGGCCAAGAGAATAACACGGGACATGGCCTATCGGCGATCCCTGATGAAGAACACGGGGAATTACGGCTTCGGGTTCGCCAGCCTGTTTATCCCGATTATTTTACGTTCAGGGCGGCCTTCAGCTGGTCCACCCGGTCGGTGCGCTCCCAGGTAACGCCCAGGTCCTCCCGGCCCATGTGTCCGTAGGCCGCCAGCTGGCGATAGATGGGACGGCGCAGATCCAGGTCCCGGATGATGGCGGTGGGCCGCAGGTCAAACACCTGCTCCACGGTCTGCTCCAGAGCCTCGTCGGACACCACGCCGGTGCCGAAGGTCTCCACCAGCACGCTGACGGGCCGGGCCACGCCGATGGCGTAGGCCAGCTGCACCTGGCAGCGGCGGGCAAGGCCGGCGGCCACCACGTTCTTGGCCACCCAGCGGGCGGCGTAGGCGGCAGACCGGTCCACCTTGGTGGGGTCCTTGCCGGAGAAGGCGCCGCCGCCGTGGGGGGCGCTGCCGCCGTAGGTATCCACGATGATCTTCCGGCCGGTGAGACCGCTGTCGGCCTGGGGGCCGCCGATGACAAAGCGGCCGGTGGGGTTCACATAGAACTTGGTATTCTCGTCCAGCAGCTCCGCGGGCACGGTGGGCTTGATGACCAGTTCGATCATATCCCGGCGGATCTGGTCCAGGGTGGCCTCGGCGGCATGCTGGGTGGAGACCACCACGGTGTCCACCCGAACGGGAGTGCCGTTTTCGTCATACTCCACGGTGACCTGGGTTTTGCCGTCAGGGCGCAGATAGTCCACCAGGCCCTGCTTGCGGACCTGGGTCAGGCGCATGGCCATCTTCTGGGCCAGGGAAATGGCCAGGGGCATCAGCTCCGGGGTCTCGTCGCAGGCGTAGCCAAACATCATGCCCTGGTCGCCGGCGCCGTTGTCCAGCTGGCTGTCGGCGGCCTCCTTGGCCTCCAGGCTCTTGTCCACGCCCAGGGCAATATCGCCGGACTGCTCGTCGATGTTGGTGATCACGGCGCAGGTATGGCCGTCGAAGCCATATTTGGCCCGGTCATAGCCGATGTCCAGCACCACCTGCCGCGCAATTTTGGGGATGTCCACATAGCAGTTGGTGGTGATCTCGCCCATGATGTGGATCAGCCCCGTGGAGGCGCAGGTCTCGCAGGCCACGCGGCCATTGGGATCCTTCTCCAGGATGGCGTCCAGAACGGCGTCGCTGATCTGGTCGCAGATCTTGTCGGGATGCCCCTCGGTAACGGATTCGGAGGTAAACAGTCGTCTTGCCATGATTTTCGTGCTCCTTTATGAATAGATTTTTCAGAATCCCCCACCGACCCGGAGCATGAAAAAACACGCTCCGCCATTCGACGGATCGTGCGTGAAAATTGCTCCTCATCTGTCGAAGGACGAACGCGGGGATATCACTTCCGCGCTCAGCATACGTCGGATTTGGCACCTTGCCTTGCAGGTTGCCGTGGTTTCATCGGGCCGATCCCTCAACCACTCTTGATAAGGTATGAACTTGTGGGGTGCTCTGTAATTTCTTATATTAGCAGAAGTGATTGCCTTTGTCAATAGGGAAAACGCGCCGCCTCAGACGGGATTCGCCCTTCTTCGACTTGAAAACCCGGGGGGAATGTGCTATACTTGATTATAATTTCGCGTATTGTGCTTTCGCAGGAGGGGAGGGACCGGATATGGTGGATATCCATTGTCACATTCTGCCGGGGGTGGACGATGGGGCCCCGTCCATGGAGGACTCGCTGGAGATGGCCAGGATGGCGGCGGATTCCGGCGTCACGGACATCATCGCCACGCCCCATTGCAATCTGCCGGGGAACGGGCCCAAGAATTACCGCTCCGCCTCCCTGCGTGCGGCCTTCTCCCGGCTGCAGCAGGCCCTGGACGCGGAGGGCATCCCCCTGCGCATTCACCCGGGGGCCGAGGTGTTCTGCACTCCGGAGCTGCCCCGGCTGCTGGACCAGCGGCAGCTCCAGACCCTGGGCGGGAGCCGGTATCTGCTGGTGGAATTTTATTTTGACGAGTCCGCGGAGTTTATGGAGCAGTGCTTCCGGGACATCCGCCACCGGGGCCTGGTTCCCGTGGCCGCCCATCCGGAGCGGTACAATGCCGTCCAGCGCGACCCCGGGCGGCTTGAGGGCTGGTTCCGGCGGGGCATTGTCATCCAGCTGAACAAGGGCAGCGTTCTGGGCCGTCTGGGCCGCCGGGCACAGGATACCGCCCTGTGGCTGCTGGAGCACGGGCTGGCCCACGCCGCCGCCAGCGATGCCCACCGCCCCACCGTCCGCACCACCCATATGGGCCTGCTGCGCAGCACACTGGCCGATGATTTTTCCCCGGACTGCCCCCGGCTGCTGCTGGACGGGAACCCCCGCCGTATTTTAGAGGACCGCCCCATGGTGGGGGCGGACCGGCCTATTTTTTCTCCAAGGGAGGACGAGCTATGAGAGCCATCCGCAAAATGCAGCGCGTGGTCATTGCGCTGTTTATCCTGGTGCTGCTGGCCTTCTGCGGCCTGCGCATCTATCGCCGCGTCACCGTGGATACCACGCCCCCGGTGATCACCTGCTCCAGCGACTCCATCGACGTCAGCGTCACCGCCGGGGAGGATGCCCTTTTGCAGGGCGTCATGGCCTCCGATGACCGGGACGGCGACCTGACGGACCAGATCCTCATCAAGGGCGTGACCCCGGCTCTGGCCGACAGCAGCGCCCAGGTGACCTATATCGTGTTCGACTCTGCCAACAACATGGCCACCGTCACCCGCACCGTCCGCTACACGGACTACCAGGCCCCCCGCTTTGCGCTGTCCCGGCCCCTGGTGTATCCCCTGGGCCAGACGGTGACCCTGCTGGACCGGCTCACCGCCTCCGACGTGCTGGACGGCGACATCAGCAAGACCATCCGCATCACCTCCCAGAACATTGTCAACAGCCAGCCCGGCGTCTACAACGTCACCGCCCAGGTGGACAGCCGTCTGGGCGAACCGGTGGTGCTGCCGCTGAAGGTGGTCATTACCACTGGCGAGACCCAGCTGATCTGGCTGAAGGATTACCTGATTTATTTGCCTCAGGGCGCGTCCTTTAACGCCGCCGGATACATCGACAGCGTGGTGGCCCCGGACGGGTCCACCCTGGCTGCCTCCCAGGTATCCGTGGACGATCCGGTGAACACATCGGTCCCCGGGGTGTACTATGTGGGCTATACCGTCGCCGCCCAGGGCCAGAGCTACACCGTCTATCTGACGGTGGTGGTGGAATAAGGAGAGAATGCCATGGATGAAAAAAACCGGGGCCTTCAGTGGTCCCATATCGAGCCCTACTGCCTGGTGCGGACCCTGCTGAGGCAGCTGTGGATGCTGCTGCTGGCAGCGGCTGCCTGCGCTATGGCGGCGTGGATCGTGCTCTCGTGCTTCGTGACCCGGCAGTATACCAGCTCCACCACCTTTGCCGTCACCGCCCGGGCCAGCACCCTGTACTATACGAATATCACCGCTGCCGCCGACATGGCCGCGTCCTATTCCCAGCTGCTGCAGAGCCGGGTCCTGCGCCAGACCATGGAGCAGAATCTGGGCATGTCTCTGGACGGCACCGTATCCGCCCAACAGCTGGGCGAGACGAATCTGATCCGCGTCACCGTCACCGCCGACACGCCCCGCCAGGCGCTGGTGCTGCTGAAGGCGGTGTCCGACAACTATGGCACCCTGTCCGCCCACGTATCGTCCACGGCGGTGCTGAGCCAGCTCAACGCCCCCACCCTGTCCGTGGCGCCGTCCCGCAGCTATAACGTGCCGAAGATCTGCCTGCTGGCCGGCGTGATCGGCGCGGGACTCACCGCCGCCGCCGTGGCGTGGGCCAGCGTCACCAGCGGCACGGTCCAGACCCAGGAGGGCGCCCGCAGCGACCTGGACGCCAAGCTCATCTCCACCGTGCCCCACGAGGGCCGCCGGACCCGGAAGCTCCTGGGCTGGATGGACGACCGCCGGGAGCGGCGGTCCCGCCGGGGCGGCAAGCGCCTGCGCCGGAACCTGAATATCTCGTCCCCGGCCATCAGCTTTGCCTTTACCGAGTCCATCCACCGCATCGCCGAAAAGTTCCAGCATGAGCACGCCAAGGGCCGCCGGGTATTCCTGTTTTCCAGCGTGTCCGCGGCAGAGGGCAAATCCACCCTGGCCGCCAACACGGCCATTTCCCTGGCCTCCCGGGGGGTGTCCGTTCTGTTCATCGACCTGGACCTGCGCCGCCCGGTGCAGAGCGAGATGCTGGGCCTGTCCGTGAAGCAGAAAAACGAGCTGGGCACCCTGCTGTCAGAGTCCGCCGCCCCGGAGAAGATCCTCTCCGCCGCCGTCACGGACCCCTCCACAGGGCTGCACTCCCTGCTGAGCACCAAGTCCTATACCGACGTTATCGAGCTGCTGGCCTCGGACCAGCTGGCCAAGGTGGTGGCCCTGGCCCGGGAGCAGTACGACTATGTGATCATCGACTCGCCGCCGCTGGGCTTCTTCTCCGACAGCGAGCTGCTGTCGGACCTGTCCGACGCGTCGGTGCTGGTGGTGCGGCAGGACACCGTCCCCGCGCCGGAGATCAACGACGCCATCGACGCCCTGCGGGCCGGTAAGGCAGAGTTTTTGGGCTGCATCCTCAACGATATGGCCCACCTGACCGCTTACTCCGCCGGATACGGCTATGGCTACGGTTATTATGGCTATGGCTACGGCAAGAAATACGACAAATACGGCTACGGGCACCGCTCCGGCCAGAAGCAGCAGTGAGGCGCACTATGGAACATACGACCCATACCAATAACGAAGAGCAGGCCATCGACCTGTCCGTCCTGCTGCGGCGGATGCTCCGGGCCCTGCGGCGGCTGTGGCCCGTGTGCCTGGCGCTGATCGTGCTGTGCGCCGCCGTGATGGGGTGGCGGGCCCACCGCACCTTCCGTCCCATGTACCGGTCCGAGGCGGTGTTCTCCGTGAGCCTGAGCTTTATCGGAGGCACCGATGTGTCCAGCTACAGCCAGTATTACAACAAATCCGCCGCCCAGCAGGTGACGGATACCTTCCCCTATCTTCTGTCCTCCGACCGGATGCAGGAGCTGCTGCGCCAGCGGCTGGGGACCGCCTCCATCAACGGCAGCATCTCCGCCTCGCCCATTCCGGATACCAGCTTCTTCGTCCTGACGGTGGAAAGCCCCGGCGCCCAGGATGCCTACGACATCCTCCGGGCCGTCATCGACGTATATCCCCAGGTGAACCGCCTGGTGCTGGGCGAGACGCAGCTGGTGGTGAACCAGGAGCCCTCCCTGCCCGACGCACCGTACAACGGCGATCCCTGGGTCCGCAGCGCCGTCAAGGGCGCATTCCTGGGCCTGGTGCTGGACCTGGCGGTCCTGATCATTGCCGCCGCTCTGCGGCGGACGGTGTCCTCCACCGGCGACGTCAAGCGCCTGGTGAGCCTGCCGTGCCTGGCCTCCATTCCCCGCACGGCGCCCAAGCGCCGCAAAAGCGGCCCCCAGCAGGGGCTGCTCATCACCCATATGCAGACCGACAGCGCCTTCTGCGAGGCATATCGTCTGCTGCGGCTGAAGCTGCTGCGGCAACTGAAGCCCCAGGACAAGATCATCATGGTCACCAGCTCCATCCCCTCCGAGGGCAAGAGCTCCGTGTCCGTGAACCTGGCCCTGTCCCTGGCCCGGGAGGGGAAGAAGGTCCTGCTCATCGACGGCGACCTCCGGGGCCCCAGCGACAAGGCCCTGCTGGGCCTGACCAAGCCCTCCGACGGCCTGGGCCAGTGCCTGTCCGGCAACCTGGGCCAGGTGCACTTCCTGCGCTATGAGGACACGTCCCTGTACGTCTTTGCCGGCAGCGAGCCCATCCACACCCCCATGAACCTGCTACAATACGACAAGCTGGAGGCGCTGATGAACACGCTGCGCCCCATGTTTGATTACATCGTGCTGGATACCCCGCCCTGTGCCATGATGGCCGACGCCCTGGCCCTGAGCCGCCATGTGGATCGGGTCATCTACGTGATCCGCGAGGATTTTGCCGCCACCACCCAGATCTTCGAGGGGGTCCAGGCCCTGGCCGGGGCCGATTCGCGAATGGCTGGCTTCGTGTTCAACTGTGCCACCAATGTCCGGGGCTCCGCCTCCGGCTATGGCTATGGCTACGGATACGGCTATGGTTACGGCTACGGCTACGGCTATGGCTACGGCAAGACCAAGCGCAAGAGCGACGCATAAGCCCCTCCCAGGTCCCCCGGCTTTCCGCCGGGGGACCTCAGCTTATCAAAAAAGGCCGCCGCTCTTTTTTGGCAAGCTGACTATACAACCCCGGGAAAATGTGGTATACTGAACCATCAAAGCCCCTGAATTTACAGAAAGTTCAGGAAAGCCCCATCCGGGGCGGTATAATAGAGGAAAGCATCAACGATACTCACAAGTGGGAGGCTGAGCGCATGGCACGCAACATTCTGGTGGTGGAGGATGACCGCAACATCTCCGACCTGATCCGCATGTACCTGGAAAAAGAGGGCTTCGAGGTCCGAAGCGCCTATGACGGCGGCAAGGCCGTGGAGGAATTCGACAAGCAGGCCCCGGACATGGTGCTGCTGGATATCATGCTGCCGGTGATGGACGGCTGGGCCGTGTGCGCCTACATCCGGGAAAAGGCCAAGACCCCCATCATCATGCTCACCGCCAAAAGCGAGGTCAACGACCGGATCACCGGCCTGGAAATGGGCGCGGACGACTATCTGGTGAAGCCCTTCGAGATGAAGGAGCTCATGGCCCGCATCAACGCGGTGCTCCGCCGCAGCGAGATCCCCGACGACACGAAAAAGCGCCTGGTGTTCGACAAGCTGGTCATCGACCTGGACAGCTACGAGCTGCTGGTAGACGGCAAGAAGATCGACACGCCTCCCAAGGAGCTGGAGCTGCTGTATCACCTGGCCTCCACCCCCAACCGGGTATACACCCGCAACCAGCTGCTGGACGAGGTGTGGGGCTTTGACTACTTCGGCGACTCCCGCACCGTGGACGTCCACATCAAGCGCCTGCGGGAAAAGGTGGAGAACGTGTCCGACCAGTGGGCCCTGAAAACCGTGTGGGGCGTGGGCTATAAGTTCGAGGTAAAATGAGCCAGGAAAAGATTTTCCAGTTCCGGCGACGGTTCGACAGTCTGTACTGGCAGCAGTTTCTGCTGACGGCCGGGATGGTGCTGCTGACGCTGCTGCTGCTGGGCGTGTCGTTTTACGGCCTGAGCTATAACGACACCGTGGCCGAGCGCCGCAGCGAGATGCGCCAGCATGCGGAGCTTATTGCCAACATGTCCGGGGACTATCTGGCCTCCAACGGCCAGACCCAGAGCCCCAGTCTGCAAAACCTGGTGGCTCTGGCCGCCGGCCTTACCAAGGCGGACTTTCTTCTGTGCAACCAGGAGGGATACGCCCTGCTGACCTCCGACCAGCGCCTGGGGGGCAAGGTGGTGTCCGTGCCCCAGGATATCCAGGACGCCATCCTGGGCGATCAGGGCTTTTACCAGGGCCGCAGCAGCATCGGCGGCGCATATGATCTGAAGCAGTTTGTGGTGGGCGTCCCCGTGACCCGGGAGGACGGCAGCACCGTGGGCATGGTGCTGGCGGTGATGGACGCCCGGTCCCTGATGAGCATGTGGCGCTCCTTCATCGGCCTGTTCTTCATGACGTCGGCCATCATCCTGCTGATTTCCTTCGTGGCCAGCTCCCTGACCTCCATGCGCCAGATCCAGCCCATCCGGGAAATGGCCCGGGCTACCCGGGCTTATGCCGCCGGGAATTTCGATGTCCGCATGCAGGACACCGGCCGCAACGATGAGATCGGCGAGCTGGCGGCGTCGTTCAACAACATGGCCGACTCCCTGGCGGAGACGGAGCGCCAGCGCAGCGACTTCATTGCCAACATCTCCCACGAGCTGAAAACCCCCATGACCACCATTGCCGGGTATACCGACGGCATCCTGGACGGAACCATTCCCCCGGAGAAGGAGAAAAAGTATCTCCAGATCATCTCCGACGAGAGCCGCCGTCTCAGCCGCCTGGTGCGGCGGATGCTGGATATCTCCCGCATCCAGTCCCAGCAGGACATGAAGAAGGAGGACTTCGACCTGTGCGAGAGCATGCGCCTGGCCCTGCTGTCCATGGAGCAGAAGATCACGGACCGAGGCCTGGACGTGGAGGCGGACATTCCGGAGGATTCCGTCATGGTCCAGGGAGTCAACGACCTGATTACCCAGGTGATCTATAACCTGCTGGAAAACGCCACCAAGTTCGCGGCCCCAGGCTCTACTCTGTACCTGGGGCTGACGGAGACCGGCGGCGACAAGGCGGTGGTAACGGTGCGCAACACCGGCCACACCATCCCCCCGGATGAGATCCCCCTGCTGTTCGAGCGCTTCCACAAGTCCGATAAATCCCGCAGCGAGGACAAGGACGGCTACGGCCTGGGCCTGTATGTGGTCAAGACCATCCTGTCCCAGCACAAAGAGAAAATTTCCGTTACCAGCGAAAACGGCGTCACCTCCTTCAGCTTCACCGTTCAGCTGGCCCACCCCATGCGGAATACATGAGAGGAACCATTGCTATGTTTGACGAAAACAACCCGATCCGGCCCCAGGACCCCGAAATCCGGCCCCAGGACCCCGAGACTCCGGCGGAGACCCCGGCAGTCCCCCAGGAGAGTCCTGCCCCGGCGGAAAATCCGGAATGGGAGGAGCCGGAGGAGATCGTCTCCTGGTATACCCCCAAGGAGCCCGAGGGCCGGGAGGTGGTCAATTACTATGTCCAGCGCACCCCCATGCCCCAGAGCGTCTGGAAGCAGGCCGCCAAAAAGGAAAAGCGCCGCAGCCGCCTGTGGCTGTGGATCTCCCTGGCGGTGGTGGCAGTGACCGTGGCGGCGGTGGTGCTGACGGCGATCTTCGCCGGGCGCGGCGGCCAGCAGCGGCCCCTGCCCGACGGCGACGGCGACAACCCCAGCAGCATTGTGGACATTTTCGGCAGCAAGGCCACCACCATCCCCCGCATCCAGGGGGATAAGGGCGTGCGCCTGACCTGCCAGGACCCCCAGGGCCAGCCCCTGACGGCTCAGGAGGTATATGCCAAGGTGAATCCCTCTGTGGTCACCGTGGTGTCCGAGCAGGCAGACGGCGCCTCCATCGGCACCGGTGTCATCATGACCTCCGACGGGTACATCATCACCAATGCCCACGTGATCTCCGGCGGCAAAAGCTGCTGGGTGGCCCTGGACACCGGGGTCACCTACGACGTGAAGCTGGTGGGCTATGACGAGGAGGAGGACCTGGCCGTTCTGAAGGCCGATCCCCAGAATCCGCTGCCTGCCGCGGAATTCGGCAACTCCGACCTGGTGCAGGTGGGCGACACGGCCTACGCCATCGGCAACCCCCTGGGCGTGGAGCTGCGGGGCACCATGACCAACGGCATCATCTCCGCCATCAACCGGGCGGTGGAGGTAGACGGCAAGTCCATGACCCTGCTGCAAACCAACGCCGCCCTGAACAACGGCAATTCCGGCGGCCCCCTCATCAACGCCTATGGCCAGGTCATCGGCATCAACACCCTGAAAATGAGCACCACGGACGATACCGAGGCCACCGTGGAGGGCCTGGGCTTTGCTCTGCCCATCAGCTCCGTCAGCTTCGTGGTCAACGACATCATTGCCACCGGCAGCTACCGGGGCGCTCCCTCCCTGGGCATCACCGTCACCACCGTGGAAAAGGATGGAGGCGGCACCCAGGTCCAGGTGGTGGAGGTGTCCGGCGGCTCCGGCGCCGCCGACGCCGGCATCCAGGCCGGCGATGTAATCCTGGCGGCGGACGGCCAGCCCATTTCCGTCACCAGCGACCTGCTGACGGTCCGGCGCAGCCACGTCATCGGCGATACCGTGACCCTGACCATCCTGCGGGACGGCCAGCAGTTCGACGTGGAGGTAGTCCTCCGGTCCAACCGCAGCTTCGGATAACAGATGATAGCGGCTCTCCCCGGCGGTTTTCCGCCGGGGAGATTTTTTTGGTTCTGCCGCCGTCCGCCTCCGCATAGACTGCCACCAAACGAAGGGGGGATGGACATGCGTTACTGGGCGGCGGGATTTTTGCTGACGGTGCTGCTGTTTGGCGGGGCTCTGCTGGGCGCCGGGAAGGACACCGGGACATCCCGGCCTGTCCCGGATGCTGACCCGGGACAAACCGGGACAGTCCCGGGACAAAGCGCCGCCGACGGGGCGGTTCTGCTGCGGGTGTGGGACGGGGAGCAGGTGGTGGAGATGACCATGGCGGAGTATCTGCCCGGGGTGGTCCGGGGAGAAATGCCTGCCTCCTTCCACCAGCAGGCCCTGGACGCCCAGGCCGTGGCGGAGCGGACCTTTATCTGTTACCACATGGCCTCCGGACGCAAGGCGGAGCACCCGGACGCCGATGTGTGCATGGATTATCACTGCTGCAATGCCTACACCTCCGCCCAGGCGGCGGCGGAAAAATGGGGCGAGCACGCCGCCGAATACGAGGCCAAGGTCCAGCAGGCCGTCCGGGACACCGACGGACAGGTGATCCTGTACAACGGACAGCCCATTCTGGCGGCGTTTCACTCCTCCTCCGCCGGAGTCACCGCCAACTCCGGAGACGTGTGGGTGTCCACCCTGCCGTATCTGCACAGCGTGAAAAGCCCCGAAGGGGAAGGCTCTGTGCCCAATTACTACAGCGTCAGGGAGCTGCCGGCGGCGGAGTTCCAGCAGACGTTTCTGGCGGCTCACCCGGAGGCCTCCTTTGCCGGGGCGCCGGAAACCTGGATCACAGGCCGGACGGAAAATGCCTCCGGCCGGGTGGAGACCGTGACCATCGGCGGCGTCACCGTGGAGGGGACCGAGGTCCGCAGCCTGTACGGCCTGCGGTCGGCGTGCTTCACTGCGGAGGCCGCGGCGGACAGGGTGACGTTTCACGTCACCGGCTTCGGCCACGGTGTGGGCATGAGCCAATACGGGGCCAACCAGCTGGCGGCAGAGGGCAAAACATGGCAGGATATCCTGCACTGGTACTATACCGATGTGACCATCGGCCCCTACGGATCAGCTGATCCCTAGGGGCCGGCCCTACAAAATAATCGGGAAAAACAGCCGGAAAAACCTTGACTTTTCCGGGAAAACCGGTATAATATATGAGTCTGCGTATGCGGACATATCCTTGCTCTCACAGAAGGTGAGGGCCATAAGTCCAAAAGGAGGTGCAAAAGTATGGCTAAGATTTCCGCCAACTACGAGGTCGTTTACATCATTGACCCGGCACAGAGTGAGGAGGCTATTGCCGCTACCGTGGCAAAGTTCCAGACCCTGGCCGAGCAGAACGGCTCCGACGTGGTCGTGGACGAGTGGGGCAAGCGCCGTCTTGCTTACGCCATCGACTACAAGACCGAAGGCTACTATGTGCTGATGAGCTTCACCAGCGGCCCGGAATTCCCCAAGGAACTGGATCGTATCCTGGGCATTACCGAGGGCATCATGCGTTCCATGATCGTCTGCAAGGGCGAGTAAGGGAGGCAGTTTTATGCTCAACAAGATTTTCATCATGGGTCGTCTGACCCGGGACCCTGAGCTGCGCCGTACCCAGAGCGGTACCGCCGTCACCAGCTTCTCCCTGGCCGTGGACCGGGACTTCAAGTCCCAGAGCGGCGAGAAGGAGACCGATTTCATCGATGTGGTGGCCTGGCGCAGCACGGCCGAGTTCGTGGCCAAATACTTCACCAAGGGCCGTATGGCCGTGGTGGAGGGCCGGCTTCAGATCCGTGACTGGAAAGACCGCGAAGGCAACAACCGCAGAAGTGCGGAGGTGATTGCCGACAACGTCTATTTCGGCGATTCCAAGCGGGACGGTGCTCCCACCGGCGGTAATTTCTCCGCTCCCCCTGCTTACAGCGCACCCACCGGCGGCTATTCCGCTCCCGTGGGCGGCAGCTCCGACTTTGCCGAAATCGACGAGGAGGACGGCGACCTGCCGTTCTGAGTACCCCAGGTACACCTAATTCTATAAAGGAGGAATTCTTCCATGGCTATGGAACGCGAAAATAGAGCCCCCCGGGGCGCCGGCCGCAAGCGCAAGAAGGTTTGCCAGTTCTGCGTTGACAAGTGCGAGTATATCGATTACAAGGATGCCGCCAAGCTGCGCCGCTTCATTTCCGAGCGGTCCAAGATCCTGCCCCGCAGGACCACCGGCACCTGCGCCATGCATCAGCGTCAGCTGACCGAGGCCATCAAGCGGGCCCGTCAGATCGCTCTGCTGCCCTTCGTCACCGAGTAAGCTTTTTTACTCCGTAAGGGCCTCGCAAGTTACAGGAAGGAACTCCCTCTGCGTTTACCGCAGAGGGAGTTTTTTGCGCACAGGGGTGGGGCAGAGTCCCAGCCCATGCATTTAGACCTGTAGGGGCGGACGACTCTGTCCGCCCGATATCCTGCGGGAATAACTATGGAAAAGGAGGAATGCTTCATGATGGATCATATCGTGCGGCCGGGGAGGGGCCGCAGCTGCTGACCCTCCCGTAAATCGCGTCATTTGGCGCAATATAATGGAGGAAAAGTACATGATAGAAAACATTGTCATCCGCGAGGCCGTCACGGCGGAGGAACGGTCCCTGTTCTGGGAGCGGCTTCGGGCCTATTTCTGCCGGGATATTTTCCCGGACCCGGAGGACGAGGACCGGCCGTATTTTCTGGGAGACGACTACCGCCGGACCATGGAGAGCCTTCGCACCCGGCCGGTCCATCCGGTCCATTGGCTGGTGTTTTCCCGGAACGGGCAGGATATGGGCTTTGTCCTGGCGGCGGTGTTCACCGGCGAGGACGGCAAATGCTTCATTCTGGAGTTCTGCGTGCTGCCGGAGCACCGGGGCGGCGGAATGGGCACGGCCTGCGCCCGGACGCTGCTGAACTGGGCCCGGGAACAGGGGGCCGGATACGCGGAGCTGAACTGCACCACACCGCCGCGGCAGCGCTTCTGGGGCCGACTGGGCTTTGTGGCCAACGGGGCCGATGAGTGGGGTGTGCCGCTGATGCTGCTGCCGCCCCGGGAGCACCGGCCCATCACCGTGGAGCGGCTGACCGACCCGACAGACTGGCAGCTTGGGAAGCTGGAAAACGGCTATCGCCAGGACATTGGAGCGGAACCCCTGACGGAGGAGCAGCAGGAGCGGCTGACCCAGGCCGTCCGGGAGGGGAGAATCACCTTCCTGGTGGCCAGGCGGGATGGCCGGGCTGTGGGCATGTGCTCGGTGGCGGAGATATTCTCCACCTTTGCCTGCGGACCGGTTGGTCAGCTGGAGGATTTCTATGTGGAGCCGGTATTCCGCCGCAGGGGCGTGGCCCGGCAGCTGGTGCAGGCCGCCCAGGCACTGTGCCGGGAGCGGAGCATCGCCAGCCTGTCGGTATGCTGCGCACCCTGTGACGAGGCCATGCACCGGGCCCTGGGGTTCACTGCGCCTCTGGGCCGGACGCTGGCCTGGCTGCCGGAAGAATAACGCAAAGAACGCCCCGGCCAGTTTTGGCCGGGGCGTCCCGCTATATCCCGTTATATCCCGGCCTGTCCCGGCGCTATATCCGGCGGTGATGGCCGCTTACCACAGGCCCGCCAGAGCGTATGCCGCCAGCGACACCAGCCAGGCCACGCCGCACTGCATGGCCACCACACCCAGCGTTTTCAGCGAGGAATCCAGCTCCCGCCGGATGGTGGCCACCGCCGCCACGCAGGGGGTGTACAGCAGGGTGAACACCAGGAAGCTCAGGGCGGACCGGGTGGTGAACAGGCCGGAGATGGCCCCGCCGCCCAGCAGCACCCCCAGGGTGCTGACCACGGACTCCTTGGCAATGAAGCCGGAGATCAGCGACGTGGCGCAGCGCCAGTCACCGAAGCCCATGGGTGCGAAGATCGGGGCGATGACCTGGCCAATCAGGGCCAGCAGACTGCCGGAGCTGTCGGACACCACGTTGAGCCGGGTGTCGAAGCTCTGGAGGAACCAGATGACGATGGTGGCCCAGAAGATCACCGTGAACGCCCGCTGGAGGAAATCCTTGGCCTTTTCCCACAGCAGCAGGGCCACGCTTCTGGCGCTGGGCAGCCGGTAGTTGGGCAGCTCCATGACAAAGGGCACAGGCTTTCCGCGGAAGGCGGTCTTGTTCATGATCAGGGCCGCCGCAATGCCGATGGCGATGCCCAGCACATACAGGCCGATCATCACCAGAGCCCGGTAGCGGGGGAAGAAGGCTGCCGTAAAAAAGCCATAGATGGAGATCTTGGCCGAGCAGCTCATGTACGGCGTCAGCAAAATGGTCATTTTCCGGTCCCGGTCCGAGGATACCGTGCGGGTGGCCATGATGGCGGGAACGGAGCAGCCGAAGCCGATGAGCATGGGAACGATGCTGCGGCCGGACAGGCCGATCCTGCGCAGGGGCTTGTCCATGACGAAGGCCACCCGGGCCATGTAGCCGGTGTCCTCCAGAATGGACAGGAAGAAAAACAGCGTCACGATGATGGGCAGAAACACCAGCACGCTGCCCACACCGGCAAAAATGCCGTCCACGATAAGGCTGTGTACCACCGGGTTGATGCCGTAGGCCGTCAGCGCCCGGTCCGCCACCGCCGTCAGGGCGTCCACCCCCACGGACAGCCAGTCGGACAGCCGTTGGCCGATGACGTCGAAGGTCAGCCAGAACGTCAGCAGCATGATGCCCAAAAACACCGGCACCGCCGTGAATCGCCCCGTCAGCAGACGGTCCAGCCGCACGGACCGGGCGTGCTCCCGGCTTTCGTGGCACTTGACCACCGAGGCGCTCACCACGTTTTCAATGAAGGCGTACCGCATGTCCGCCAGGGCGGCGTTGCGGTCCAGGCCCGTTTCCGTCTCCATCTGGACGATGCAGTGCTCCAGCAGCTCCCGTTCGTTCTGGTCCAAGGCCAGCCGGTCCGCCAGATCGTCGCCGCCCTCGATGAGCTTGGCGGCGCAGAAGCGGGCCGGAACGCCCATGCGGTCGGCGTGGTCGGCGATCAGGTGGACCACTGCGTGGATGCAGCGGTGAACGGCGGAGTCGTCGGCGCAGAAGTCCGTGACCTTAGGCAGCACATGGCCCCGGGCCACAGAGAGTGCCTGGTCCACCAGCTCCGACACGCCCTCGCCCTTGGCGGCGGAAATGGGCACCACCGGAATGCCCAGCGTGCGGCTCATTTTCTGCACGTCCACGGTGCCGCCGTTGGCGCGGACCTCGTCCATCATGTTCAGGGCCAGCACCATAGGTACCCGCAGCTCCAGCAATTGCAGCGTCAGATAGAGGTTGCGCTCGATGTTGGTGGCGTCCACGATGTTGATGATGCCGTCGGGCTTCTGCTGAAGGATGTAGTCCCGGGAGACGATCTCCTCCTGGGTATAGGGCCGCAGGGAATAGATGCCAGGCAGATCCACCACGGAGCAGCCCTTTTCTCCCCGGATCTCGCCGGTCTTTTGGTCCACGGTGACGCCGGGGAAATTGCCCACATGCTGGTTGGAGCCGGTGAGGGCGTTGAAAAGCGTGGTCTTGCCGCAATTCTGGTTGCCGACTAAGGCAAAGATCATACCGTCTCCCCCTTTACCTGGATATTCATGGCATCCTCCACCCGCAGGGTCAGCTCGTATCCACGGACGCGGATCTCGATGGGGTCCCCCATGGGGGCTACCTTTTGCAGCCGGACGGCGGTCCGGGGAATAAGTCCCATATCCAACAGACGGCAGCGCAGGGGTCCGTCCCCGCCCACGGCGGTGATGACCCCGGACTGGCCGACTTTCAGTTCATTGAGTGTCATACAGCTTGCCTCCTGAAAAAGTAAGTCCAGTATAACACATCGAACCGCCGGACTCAATCCCCAAAATCGACGGGGCTCGACTCAGGCCCAGAGGGCCTTCATCAGATCGGGATACGCTTTGTCGCAGATGTCCACGCAGCGGGCCATCAGCTCCAGGCAGATCTCCCCCACGTCGTGGCTGCGGAATACGGCGTCCAGCTCGGCCTGGACGCTGTTGTCGTCGGTGTCCAGAACGAACTTGGCAAAGCGGAAGCGCCGGTTGACGGCGTTGATGGCCTTCAGAAGAACATCCAGCTTGGCCTCGGGCACCTTCACCAGGTCAAATACCCGGATGGCCACATCCTGGCAGTCCTGGTCGAAGAAAAAGCGCATGCGGATGGAGGGAATATTCTCACCGCTGTAGATCACGGTGACGGTTTCCCGGCCGCCGGCGGCGGCCTCCGGGTCGGAGTGCTTGATGTCCTTGGCGTCCATGGCCCGGACAAACTGTTGAGTAGAAGAATGCATGGTGGATACCTCCTTGTGTTCAGTTACCTATTTATACTCTTTTCACCGGGGCGCTGTCAAGGCCGGAGGAACCAAATATTCCGGGCGGACCGGGAAAAAAACCTCGCCATCGCCGTAAAACCGTGCTATACTAAGGGAAAATCCGGGAGGTGACGGCATGGAGGAGATCACGGCTTCGTGGGTCCGGGGGCGTCTGCCCCGGCGGGACCCCATGGGCCACAAGGGCACCTTCGGCAAGGTGCTGTGCATCTGCGGCAGCGTGGGCTTTTCCGGCGCGGCGGTGTTTGCAGGCCGGGCGGCGGTACGCACCGGTTCGGGCCTGGTGTATCTGGGGGTTCCGGAGCCGGTGTGGCCGGTGGCGGCGGCCAAGTGCGACGAGGTCATGCCGTTCCCCCTGCCGTCCCGGGAGGGAAGGCTGTCCCCGGAGGCGGAGGAGGCCATCCGGCAGCGGGCCGGGGGCTGCGATGCGGTGCTTGTGGGCTGCGGCCTGGGGCGCGGCCCCGGATGCGACGCCCTGGTCCGGCGGCTGCTGGACCTGGACCGGCCCCTGGTGCTGGACGCCGACGGCATAAACGCCCTTTCCGGGCATATGGATGCATTGTCCCTGCGTCGGGGCCGCACCACGGTGCTGACGCCCCATGAGGGAGAATTCCTCCGGGCGGGCGGCGACCTGTCCCGGGGAAGGGAGCAGGCCGCGGCGGACTTTGCCGCCCGGCACGGGGTGTATCTGGTGCTCAAGGGCCCCGGCACGGTCATTGCCGCCCCGGACGGGCGGCGGATGGTGAACTCCACCGGCAACTGCGGCATGGCCAAGGGCGGCAGCGGCGACGTGCTGTCGGGGATGCTGGTGAGCCTGCTGGGCCTGGGCCTTGCGCCGATGGACGCCTGCTGCGCGGCGGTGTGGCTCCACGGACGGGCCGGGGACCTGGCCGCCCGGGACGTGGGCCTGTGGGGCATGACCCCGTCGGACCTGCTGGACCGCATTCCTGCCGCTCTGCGGGAGGTAACGGAGTGACAGACAGATAGATATTGGGATAGCGGAAGGCATTCCGGAAAGGAAGGTGCCACCGTGAAGAAGATGATTTTGTGGCTCCTGCTGGCCGCCGTGTGCCTGTGCGGCTGCGGGAGGAAAACGGCGTCCCAGACGGACGCCCTGCGCCAGCGGTACCGGGATATGCAGGCCGCCCATATGGAGGCGGAGATCACCTGCCACCTGGAGACGGAGAACCGCACGTTCACCGTGTCCTGTGACTGGACCCCCACCGGCGCCGGGACCACCGTTACCGCCCCGGAGGCTCTGGCTGGCCTGACGGCCAGCGTCAGCGGGGAGGACCTGACGGTTTCCTACGACGGGGCGGCTTTGTCCGCCGGAAGTCTGCGGGACGTGGCTCCGGCCAACTGTCTGCCGTGGCTGCTGCACGCCGTGGCGGAGGGCTATCTGGCGGAGGCGGGCCGGGAGACCCTGGATGGGGCCGACTGCCTGCGTCTGGCCCTGGACACCACCGCCCCCGGCGGCAAGGTGCTGTGCACCGTGTGGCTGGACGGCGGCGGCGCGCCGCTGTATGCCGAGTTTACCCAGGACAGCCGCGTGGTGCTGACGGCCCGGCTGCTGTCCTTTACTTCAGAATAAAGAGAGGCTATCATCATGGAATCTACACTGCGGAGGACCTGGGCGGAGATCGACCTGGACGCACTGGCCCACAACTATCGCCGCCTGCGGCGGCATATCGGGCCGGACGTGCGCTTTCTGGGCGTGGTAAAGGCCGACGCCTACGGACACGGGGCCGTGCAGGTGGCCCGGACCCTCCAGGACCTGGGGGCGGATTATCTGGCGGTGTCCAGCATCGACGAGGCCATGGAGCTGCGGGCCAACGGCGTCTCCATGCCGGTGCTGATCCTGGGCCACACCCCCAAGGAGCAGGTGGGGCGGCTGATAGAGCACCACATTACCCAGGCCGTCACCTGCAAGGCCAAGGCCCTGGAATACAGCCATGAGGCCACGGCCCTGGGCGGCACGCTGAAGATCCATATCAAGGTGGATACCGGCATGTCCAGGCTGGGCTATCTCTGCGACGGCAGCCACTTTGACGGCGGCGTGGAGGGCATCTGCCAGGCCTGCGCCCTGCCGGGGCTGGAGGCCGAGGGCATCTTCACCCACTTTGCCGTGGCCGATGAGCCGGACCCGGACAGCGTGGCCTATACCCGCCGGCAGTTTGACCTGTTCTGCCGGGTGATCCGGGCGGTGGAGGAAAAGCGCGGCAGGCGCTTCCCCCTGCGCCACTGCGCCAACACCGGGGCCACCGCCTGCTATCCGGAGATGCACCTGGACATGGTGCGCCCGGGCCTGCTGCTGTATGGGTATGGGGAGTTTGCCAAGGGGCTGGACCTGCGGCCGGTGATGACCCTGAAAACCACCATCAGCACCACCAAGACCTATGAACCCGGCACATCCGTCAGCTATGGACGGCTGTTCACCACCCGGCGCCGCACCCGCATGGGCGTGGTGCCCTACGGCTATGCCGACGGGTTCTTCCGGTGCCTGTCCGGCCGGTGCAGCCTGATGACCGCCAAGGGTCCCGCGCCCCAGCGGGGCCGCATCTGCATGGATATGTCCATGATCGACCTGACGGACCTGCCCGGGGTGGACGTGGGGGACGAGGTGGAGATCTTCGGGTCCCGGAACCCGGTGGAGACCATGGCCGCCCAGGCGGGGACCATCCCCTATGAGCTGACCTGCGCCGTCAGCAAGCGGGTGCCCCGGGTGTATCTGCAAAACGGGCAGGTCACCGAGCGGGAGCTGCTGCTGCGGTTCTGACGCACACTGGCCGCCCCGGCTCCATAGAATGAAACGGGGTGGGAAAACCGGGTATAAATTCCCCGGCTGCGTGGGAGAATGAAAGTGACCCGATGCTTCGGGTACTTCTTCCGGCGGAGTGTGAACGTTTGTGGATACGAATGTCAAGCGCGGCGAGATCTATTATGCCGACCTGAGCCCGGTGGTGGGCAGCGAGCAGGGGGGCGTGCGCCCGGTGCTCATCGTCCAGAATGACACGGGAAACCGCCACAGCCCCACCGTCATCGCGGCGGCCATCACCTCCCAGATGGGCAAGGCCAAGCTGCCCACCCATATCGAGGTGGCGGCCCAGTGCTGCGGCCTGCCCAAGGATTCCGTGATCCTGCTGGAGCAGATCCGCACCCTGGACAAACGCCGCCTGCGGGAGCGGATGGGCCGGGTGGACGGCGCGGTGATGGAGCGGGTGGACGACGCCATTGCGGTGAGCTTCGGCCTGCCCCGCAGCAGATTGGTATAGCGGCCCGGCGGAGGGTACATAACCTTCCCCAGGCAGGAGCTCCCCCGGGAGAGTCATTTGTCTCTCCCGGGGGAGCTTTTTTGCCTTGACGGGGCCGCCTGGGTATGGTATCATGAGGTTTACAGAACATAAACAAAGGAGGCATGACCATGTATGAAGCATTTCGGGAGGCGCCGCAGTCCAAAAAGGACCGCAGCCACCTGAAGCTGGGGCTGTGGATCACCCTGGCGGCGGTGCTGCTGGCGCTGACGGCCACGCCACTTGTGTGGGCGTCCCGGCAGAGCGCGGCATACCGCCGGTATATGGACGCTCTGAACGGCAGCGTGCTGTATGCCCGGGAACATGACGGCGTGTGGCTGGAGCGGGCCGGCAGCCGCATCCACTATCCTCAGCTGGCCGGGGCCGGTATCAGCGAAAGGCTCCGGCAGGCCGGAATGGGCAAGCGCCAGCAGGAGCTGCCGGAGGGAGAGGGCGTGACCCTGGACTTCGGCGACGGCAGTCTTCTGCGGCTGTGGGAGGTGCCGATCCGGGGCGGCTATACCCCTGAGGAGACCTTCGGCGTGTTCGTGGCTTATACCTATTCCGACGGAGAGACATATTGCTATGATACCGGCAACCTGGGATGGGACCGGGTGGTGGACAGCCTGCCCTCCGCCGGGTAAGGCGGGACGGGGCATCCCCGGCGGAGACTGTGCATACACTGGCACAGCCCCTGCCGGGGATGCTTTGATGGGGAGGCGCGCTGCATGACGTATCCTGTGTATATCGGGGACCGGGCCGCCGGAACCATGACCGTGACCGCCGCCGGGCAGGACACGGTGTTCGAGCTGCGGTGCCCGGACCCGGAGCCGGGGCTGTGGCGGGCCTGGGTCCAGGGGGAGGAGGGCCGCCTGGACCTGGGGCTTCTGGAGGGCGGGCGGCTGCGCCGCCGGTTTTCCCGCCGCCTGACGGCCTCCCTGGGCGGGGTCCGGTGGGCCGGGGCGGAGC
>OCJY01000039.1_pt1 | contig 57655 bp, 54 predicted proteins | sample 1502791 | NCBI WGS metagenome assembly OCJY01 (sample SAMN01915221, study PRJEB22387) | human gut metagenome | isolation source: stool | host: Homo sapiens | place: USA | reverse complement strand
GAGAGAGTGTGTTTTCGCGCATTTTATGCGTGAAAACGCGCGGGTCGGAGCGAAAACTCTTTTGTCAAAAAAGGGCGCCGCCCTTTTTTGACAAGCTCAGCATATTCAGGCGATTCAGATCTTTTGCCGGTAAACCACCGCATCCTCCTTGCCGAAGGCCCGGGCTGCATGAGCCACTGTGATCGCCGCTTCCTCCGTATAGGGGAAAAACAGCAGCACGGGAACACGGAAGGTCAGCACGATGACCCTGGGAGTCACCACGGCCACATCCCAATCCTCCCAGTCGAAATGGGTGGGCTTCCCCTTCCGGTTCTCCTCCCGGATGCCGCCGCCGTCAAACAGAATGCACCCATCGGGATCGTTCTGCTGCTGAAACTGCCGCCAGCCCCGCCGGTAATTCCGCTGCATAAGCGCGCACAGCACCAGCTCCAGCACCCCGCAGCCGAAGCACAGCCCCGTAAGCGCGCCGGACGCCCGGCCCAGCGCCAGGCTGGCCGTAAGCCACAGCAAAACGGCTCCCAGCGCCAGCAGGACGGCCCCCTGCCACAGAAGCCGCCGGGAAAACCACCGGAAGCTGCGGCATCGGGCGTCATGCTTTTTCAGTCTGCGCCGCTGGACCGCGATCCCCTGAGCCAGGTCAAAGAGCCCCTCCGTATCCGTCAGGTGATAGTGCAGCTGAAAAAAGGTCTCCGTGGTCATGCCTTTTTGGCCGCCTGGGCCAGAGCTTCCTCCAGCGCGTGGGCCATCTGGTCCGGACAGGACGTGGGCTTGGGTCCGCAGTGGATACCCTTCATGCGCCGGATGGCCTCCTGGGCGTCCATGCCCACCACCAGCCGGCTGATGCCCTGGAGGTTGCCGTTGCAGCCGCCCTCCACATTGACGCTCTTGATCACGCCGTTCTCCAGCTCCACAGTCATTTTCCGGGAGCAGACGCCCCGGGGCGTATAGGTATAAGTCATGGTATAAAAGCTCCTTTTGTGTATTCCGGAGGGTATTATACCCCACGACGGCGATTTTGGCAAGAGGTCATCCTTTATAGCAGTCTGTCCGGTTTTCGCCCTTTCCGAGAGAAATTCAGGCCTCCGGATAAACCAGGTCCTCCGGTGTCCAGCGGCGGATCACGTCCGCGTAAAAGGCGCAGCACGCCCGGGCCAGGGCTGCGTCCAAGTTGCGGTAATTACCGCACTCTGCGGCGCTTTTGCCGGGCATGGGGCCGTCATAGGCCGCACCGGCGGTGAACACCCGCTGCAAAAGGGCGATGGCCTCCGCATCCGTCAGACGGCGGCTGTCGAACAGGAAGTAAAAGCCCGTCTGACAGCCCATGGGGCCGAAATAGATCACGGCATCCCTTTCCGGGCTATTGCGCAGCAGGGTGGCGATCATGTGCTCCACGGAGTGCAGCTGGGCATTGGTCAGCAGGTCGCCGGTGTTGGGCTTTTTGAAGCGCAGATCAAAGGTGGAGACCTCCCCGTCCCGCCGGGACAGATACAGACCCGGCGCCAGCACATTGTGGTTCACGGTAAAGCTGGCAATTTTTTCCATGTCACGCCTCCAGCCGGTCCACAAAGGCCATGACCACCCGGTTCAGATCCCGCATGGCGGTTGGGAAATTGAACACAAAGTCGTGGTGCTCGAACAGGCAGTCGGACACGGACTTGACGGACATGAAGGGCACCCCGTTGCGCAGACACACCTGGGCGTCGGCGCAGCCCTCCATATCGCACAGCAGCGGGTGGAAGGTGTCGGCGATCCAATGGGCCCGGGGGGTGTCGGTGGCGAACCAGTCGCCGGTGGCTACCCAGCCGGTGCGGTATGGCACGCCCACCCGGTCCATGGCAGCCTTGGCCCGGTCCAGGTCGCTGGTAGGGAACTGCACCCGGTTCACCGTGGACACCAGTCCCACAGGGTCACCCAGGGCGCTGGTATCCACATCGTGCTGCAAAAAGCCCTCCGCCAGAACGATGGAGCCAATGGGCATATCCTCAAAGCACCCGGCTACCCCGGCGTTGAGCACCAGATCCGGCTGATACAGGCTGATCAGCAGCTGGGTGGCCATAGCGGCGTTGACCTTGCTGACGCCGCCGGCGCAGGCGATGACGTCGGGCCGGATCCGGTAAAAAGGCACCCCGGCCACGGTTTGCAGCGGCTGGGCGTTTTCCTGGGTCAGCAGGCTCTCGATCTCACCGGTCATGGCGTATACGAGTCCGATCTTCATAATTGGTTTCCTCCCAATAAATCATATTTTTCACCTATATTGTACGGATTCCCAGGGGGAGTTGTCAAGAGGATTGCAAAATTTCCAAAAATGAGGTATAATGAAGCCAGAAATGAACCAAATGCTCAGTTTTGAACAGTGTGATGATTATCTTTTTGCGCGCTGCACAAAATGCCGGAAAAATCGTTGTGAAATTGTAACTGGTTTGTAACTATTTGTAATCTTCCGGAGGGGGTGAACAGCATGCCGGTTTTCGGTGTGATCTGCGAATACGACCCCTTTCATCTGGGGCACCGGTGGATGCTGGAGCAGCTGCGGCAGCAGGGGCCGGTGGTGTGCGCCATGAGCGGCTGCTTCACCCAGCGGGGGGAGTTTGCCGCCGTGAACAAGTTCGCCCGGGCGGAAATGGCCGTCCGGAACGGGGCGGACCTGGTGCTGGAGCTGCCTACCCCCTGGGCGGTGTCCGGAGCCGAGCGATTTGCCCGGGGCGGCGTGGAGCTGCTGCAAAAAGCCGGGGTGGTGACCCACCTGGCCTTCGGCAGCGAGTGCGGCGATCTGGAGGCTCTGCGCCGGGTGGAGGCATGCCTGTCCGGGAGTGCATATCAGGATGCCGTCCGGCAGCGGCTGGAGGGGGGCGAAACCTTTGCCCGGTGCCGGCAGCTGGCAGTGGAGAAGCTGCTGGGGCCCCAGGATGCGGCGCTGCTGGCTCAGCCCAACAACATCCTGGCCATTGAATACCTGAAGGCCCTGCGCCGGGCGGACTTTCCCATGGAGCCGGTAACGTTTCCGCGCAGAGGCGGGCAGCACGACGGTCCCGTGATGGAGGGCATTGCCCCGGCCTCCCACATCCGCAGGCTCCTGCGGGCGGGACAGACGGAGGAGGCCATAGCCCTTCTGCCGGAGGAATCGGCGGCGGTGCTGCGGCGGGAGCTGGCGGCAGGACGGGCTCCGGTGGATATGCGAGCCTGTCAGCGGGCCATTCTCTCCCGGCTGCGGCGGATGGGTGAGAAGGACTTTCTTCCCTACGACGGCGGCGGTGAGGGACTGTACCGCCGGTTTTACCGGGCGGTGCGGCAGACGGCGGACATAGACCGCCTGCTGGAAACTGCGAAAACCCGGCGTTATCCCCTGGCCCGGCTGCGGCGGATGCTGCTGGCAGCATATCTGGAGCTGCCGGAGCCGGAGCATATTCCCTATCTGCGGCTTTTGGCTGCCAGCCGCCGGGGCTGTGACCTGCTGCGGCAGATGCGCGGTGCGCCGGTGCTGACCAAGCCCGCCGATGTGTCCCGTCTGGGCCCCCAGGCCCAGGCCCTGTTTACCCGGGAGGCCGGGTGGACCGATTTGTATACTCTGGCGTATCCCGACCTGTCTCAGGGCATCTGCGGCACAGACTGGCGGGCCACCCCATGGATCATGTGAGGAAATACCTATGAAGAAGCTGTATGTTTTATTGCTGGCGGTCATGCTGCTGACGCTGGCGGCGTGTCTGACGGCATGCAGCGCCGTACCTATGTTGTCCCTGGCGGATGACAAGCTGCAACCCCCCGACTCTCCGGCGAAGGATACCGGGGAAAAAGCCAACCCTCTGCCCCAGGAGTGGAGCATCCGCCTGGAGCAGGTGAATAAGGAGAACTATGCCGAGGATGACCGGCTGCTGGCAAAGGGCAGCTATCAGGTGTTCCAGCTGGAGCCGGAGGACGGCGGCAATACCCTTACTGTCACCACCCAGACGGCGGACAGCATCAACCGACATTTCGAGCAGTGGCGCAAGAGCCAGCTTCAGTTCCTGGCTGACGTTACAGAGATGGCCAGAACCTCCTATGCCGGCACCAACGGCGCGGACCCCCGCTGGGAGCAGCCGGAGTATGTGTATTCCGACACGGTCACCACCGACTATTGGGTCGGTCCCCGGCTGCTGTGCGTCAGCATGTACTACAGCTCCTATTCCGGCGGCGCGCACCCCAACTCCTGGCGGCTGGCGGTGAGCTTTGACCTGAACAACGGGCAGGCCCTTCAAATGACGGACCTGACCGACGACGCGGACGGCATGCGGGCGGCTGTGGCCGAGAGCCTGCTGTACCAGGTAAAAAGGAGCGATGCCTGGACTCAGATCGGTGAGGAGGGCTTCTTTGAGGATTACCAGGACACCCTCCAGACCTGGATGGACCAATGCCTGATTTTCGAGGACAGCGGCATCACCGTAGCCTTCAGTCCCTATACCATCGCCCCCTACGCCGCCGGAGAGCAGTCGTTTCAGGTGCCGTACAGTCTGCTGAAGCCCTACTTCAATGAACGGGGCCTGCGGCTGTTGGGACTGGCTCAGGCGGAAAACAATAACTGACCGTATAAAAGCGCCCGGCCTTGCAGCCGGTCGCTTTTCGTCTATCCTCTCTTTTTCCTGCCCAGTCTGCGCATGGCACGTCGCTGAGCAGCCTCCTTCTCATCCTTCTCCGCCTGGTCCACCAGGTCCTGGTATTTCTCCGGGTGGCGGGCCCAGTCGATGCGATAGTACGTCAGCCCAATGATCAGCGCGGCGCCCACGATGATGATGCCGTAAAACAGGATTTTTTCGATGGTCATAGCAGCCCCTCCTTATTGTAGTAAAGTATACAGGAAATGCCCACGGATAGCAAGGATTTTTCGCCAGCATGGCAAAGAAAAATTCCGCACTTTTGGTTGTTTTTGCCGAAAAGGGGTTGTATAATAGCTTTGTTCCCGGTGAAATGGGAGCCAAACGGAAAAGTCAAATAGGAGGAACGAATATGTTCACGAATTTTAAGGAACTGGAAGCGTATGTCCTGTCTCATAAAAACAAAAAGCGCATCGTTCTGGCCAACGCCCACGACGAGCCCGCCCTCAGCGCCGTGGTCAACGCCCATCGCCGGGGCGTGGTGGATGGCACCCTGCTGGGCAAGAAGGACGAGATTCTGGCCCTGCTGCAGGAGATGAACGAGGATCCCGCCGAATATGAGATCGTGGACTTTGACGGCCCGGAGCTGGACGCCGCCAAGGCCGCCGTGGAGCTGGTGCGCCAGGGGAAGGCGGACATCCCCATGAAGGGCATTCTCCAGACCTCCAGCTTTGCCAAGGCCATTCTGAACCGGGAGACCGGTCTGATCCCTGCCAGCGGCCGCCGTCTGGTGAGCCAGTGCGGCATTTTCGAGTATGAAGGCCGCTTTATGATGATCACCGACGCCGCCATCAACATTGCCCCCGACGTGGATACCCAGATCGGCATTGTAGAGAACGCTCTGCCGGTGGCCAATGCCCTGGGCGTGGAGCTGCCCAAGGTGGCGGTTCTCTCCGCCGTGGAAAACATCACGGAGAAGATGCCCTCCACCGTGTCCGCCGCCGAAATTGCCAAGCGCGGTATTCCCGGCTGCGTGGTGTCCGGTCCTCTGGCCCTGGACGGTGCCATTTCCATGGAGTCCGTGAAGCACAAGGGCATCCATGACCCTGTGGCAGGTCAGGCGGATATCCTGCTGGTGCCCTTTATCGAAATCGGCAACGTGCTGTATAAGTCCATCACCTACATTGCCGGCAAGACCATGGCCAGTACCATCTGCGGCGCGTCCTGCCCCGTGATCATCACCAGCCGCGCCGACACGCCGGACAGCAAGTATTACTCCATTCTTCTGGCGGTCCTGCGCTGCCTGAAGGCATAACTGCATGACAAAAGGCGGGACGCTGTGTCCCGCCTTCTTGCCGAAAGAAAAAGGACCCTGTGCCGCATGGCATAGGGTCCGTCTTGTTTGTCCGAGCTTAGATCGCGCGGGTAACTTTACCGGAACGCAGACACCGGGTACAAACGTACACATGGCGAGGCGTACCATTGATCATAGCCTTCACGCGCTTGACATTGGGCTTCCAGGGACGATTGGAGCGTCTGTGGGAGTGGGAAACCTTGATACCGAAGGTCACGCCCTTATCGCAGAACTCGCACTTTGCCATCCGTTGCACCTCCTTGCTGTGAGAAACTTGCCTGCCAACATCACAAGCAATAGATATCTTAGCAGATTGCAAGGCGAAATGCAAGCATTATTTGACAAAAAAACGAAAAAAATTCAGACAGCGTCGTAGGTCTTGCGAAAAAGGGGTATATACGATATAATAACATATAAATATAAGTATATGCAAGCGCGGACCGGCAAGGCCGGATGGAGGACCTGTATATGGAGAAAGTAAGACGCGACCCGGCCAGCCTCAGCCGGCTGGTGAAGGATTTTGACCTGGAGGTCGTATATAAGGGCCTGGATTATGACACACGGATGATCACCATTCCGGATGTGAACCGTCCGGCCCTGCAATTGGTGGGTTTTTACGACTATTTTGAGCCCAAACGCCTGCAAATTCTGGGCAAGGCGGAGTTTACATTCCTGAAGGCCATGCCCCTGGAGCAGCGGAGGAAGGTATTCGAGGACCTGCTGCGCTGCGAGATCCCGGCGCTGATCGTGGCCCGGAATATGGAGATCTTTCCCGAACTGATGGAGATTGCCCGCAAGCACGGGCGGACCCTGCTGCGGACGGAAAAGACCACCGTGGAGCTGACCAGTCACATCATCGACTATCTGAACCGGGCCCTGGCCCCCCAGATCACCCGCCACGGCGTGCTGATGAACATCTATGGCCAGGGCGTGCTGATGATCGGCGACTCCGGCATCGGAAAAAGCGAGACGGCTATTGAGCTGCTCAAGCGCGGTCACCGGCTGGTAGCCGATGACGCGGTGGAGATCCGCCGCATTTCCGACTCGCTGTACGGCTCGGCCCCGGAGATCATCCGCCACTACATTGAGATCCGGGGTATCGGCATCATCGACGTGCAGCAGCTGTTCGGCATGGGCGCGGTGCAGTTTGACTCCGACATTGAGATCGTGATCCATCTGGAGCCCTGGCAGGACGGTAAGTTCTATGACCGCCTGGGCCTGGAGGGCGATACCTACACCATCCTGGGGGTGCAGCTGCCCTATGTCACCATTCCCGTGCGGCCGGGGCGGAACCTGGCCGGTATCGTGGAGATCGCCGCCATGAAAAATCGCCAGATGCGGTACGGCTATAACTCCGCCCGGGACTTCATGACGCAATTTGACCAGAAAATGGATGAGCTGGCCCGGCAGGCCAAGGAGAAGCAATGAACTATATCGGCATCGACATCGGCGGCACCAACCTGAAGGCCGGGCTGACGGATGAAAACGGACGGCTGCTGGCCGTGAAAAGCATGAAGATCCGGGAGGTATCGGACCCGGACGTTCTGGCGGACACCCTGGTGACCCTGACGGAGGAGCTGGCAGCCCAGGGCGGCATTGCGGTGCAGGATATCGCCTCTGTGGGGGCGGGCATCCCCGGCGTGGTGGACATCCGCACCGGCTCCATCGTGTATACCTGCAACCTGCCTCTGCGGAACATTCCTCTGCGGAAGCTGTTCAAGCGGCGGCTGGGACTGCATCTGTATGTGGAAAATGACGCCAACTGCGCCGCCCTGGCGGAATACTACGCCGGAGCCGGGCAGGGCAGCAAACGCTTCGTTACCATCACCCTGGGTACCGGCATCGGCGCCGGGATCATCCACAACGGCAAGATTTTCCACGGCGGCAACGGTATGGCCGGCGAGGTGGGGCATACCTGCATCGACTATCAGGGTCTCCCCTGCCCCTGCGGCCGGCGGGGCTGCTGGGAGCAGTACGCCTCCGCCAGCGCTCTGAAGCGGTTCACCGCCCAGGCATTGCAGGACAATCCCGACAGCATCCTGGCCCAGGTCATCCGTGAGCACGACGGTCATGTGTCCGGCCAGTCGGCCTTTATGGCCGCCCGGCTGGGGGACCCGGTGGGCCGGCAGGTCTGCGACATGTATATAGGCTATCTGGCGGCGGGCATCGCCAATGTGGTGAATATCTTCCAGCCGGACACTCTGGCCATCGGCGGCGGCGTCAGCAACGAGGCCGATGAGCAGCTGCTGCACCCTCTGCAGCGGCTGGTGGAGCAGGAGACCATCCCCTGCAGCTCCGACAAGAAAACACGCATCGTCAAAGCTCAGCTGGGGAATCAGGCGGGCATCATCGGCGCTGCGCTGCTGGGTAAGAAGAAACGGATATGAGGGAGGACGCTATGCAGTGGTATGAACGATTGGATGAAAAGCTCCGGGATTACCTGCCGGACATGACGGTGGAGCATGACGTGCCCATGAGCCGCCATACCTCCTTCCGCATCGGCGGTCCGGCCCGGCGCATGGCCTTTCCGGAAAGCCGGGAGCAGCTGGTGATCCTGCTGGGGCTGGCGGAGGAATGCGGCGTGCAGCCGTTTCTGCTGGGCCGGGGCACCAACCTGCTGGTGTCGGACCGGGGGCTGGACACCCTGGTCATCAAAACGGCGGAGCGCATGACCGGCATCCGCCGTCTGGACGATGTGACCCTGGAGGCCGACGCCGGTGTGCTGCTGAGCCGTCTGGCGGTACATGCCCAGCAGGCGGGGCTGGCGGGGCTGGAATTTGCCCACGGCATCCCCGGCAGTCTGGGGGGCGCGGTGTGCATGAATGCCGGGGCCTATGGCGGAGAAATGCGCCAGGTAGTGACGGAGGTCACCGCCCTGTATCCCGACGGCATCCGCCGTCTGACCGGCCCCGAGGCCGCCTTCGCCTATCGGCACAGCCGGTTTCTGGCCGACGGCGCCGTGGTGCTGGGTGCGGTGGTGCGCCTGACCCCGGACGATCCCGCCGCCATCCGGGCCCGGATGGACGATCTGATGGCCCGGCGCAAGGCTTCCCAGCCTCTGGAGTGGCCCAGCGCCGGCAGCACCTTCAAGCGGCCGGAGGGCTATTTCGCCGGGACCCTCATCGACCAGACCGGCCTCAAGGGCCTGACGGTGGGCGGCGCCCAGGTATCCGAAAAGCATGCGGGCTTCGTCATCAACACCGGCAACGCCACCTGCGCCGACGTGCAGGAGCTGATCCGCCGGGTGCAGGAGGCCGTATACCGGGCCCACGGCGTCCGCCTGGAGCCGGAGGTCCGGTTCGTGGGTGAATAAGCAATTTCCCGGGAAAAGAGGAAATAACATGGAAATTCTCATTATATCCGGCTTGTCCGGCGGCGGCAAAAGCCGGGCGGCCTCGTTTTTGGAGGACATCGGCTACTATACCGTGGACAATCTCCCGGCGGAGATGATGATGAAATTCGCCGGGTTCTGTGCCGCCTCCAGCGGCCGGTACGACCGGGTGGCGCTGGTATACGACGTGCGCTCCGGCGAGCCCACGGACATGCTCATCGACACCCTGGAGCAGCTGAAGGCCAGCGGTGTCAACTGCCGCATGCTGTTTCTGGAGGCGGATACCCCCACCATCATCAACCGCTATAAGGAGACCCGGCGCATGCATCCGCTGCAGGCCAAGGGGCTGAGCATCGAGGAGGCCGTGCGGCGGGAGCGGGTGCTGATGCAGCCGGTGCGGGACCACGCGGACTTTGTGCTGGACACCTCCTCCCTATCCACGGCCAAGCTCCGCAGTGAGCTGCTGAACCTGTTCGGCACCCCGTCGGACCGGGGCGGGCTCAACGTCAGCGTACTCTCCTTCGGCTTCAAGCACGGCATTCCCATTGAAGCGGACCTGGTGTTCGACGTGCGGTTCATGCCCAACCCCTATTATGTGGCAGAGCTGAAAAACAAGACAGGCCTGGATCAGGAGGTCCGGGACTTCGTATTCTCCTTCCAGCAGACCCATGAGTTCATGGAGCAGCTGGAGAAAATGATCGGCTTCCTGCTGCCGCTGTACAGCGAGGAGGGCAAGACCGCCCTGGTCATCGCCATCGGCTGCACCGGCGGCCACCATCGGTCCGTGGCCGTGGCCCATGAGCTGGCGGCCTACATCACCCGCGAGGGATATCAGGTCACGGAAAATCACCGGGATATCTCCCGGTAAGGAGGTGCGCTTATGGGCGGCTGCTATTCTGTGGCCCCGGAGCACGGGCCCCGCATTGCCGCCATTGGCGGCGGAACGGGTCTGTCCACGCTGCTGCGGGGGCTGAAGCTGTATACAAAGAACCTCACCGCCATTGTCACCATGGCGGACGACGGCGGCGGCTCCGGCCGGCTGCGGCAGGACTTGGGAATGCTGCCGCCGGGAGACATCCGCAGCTGTCTGGAGGCTCTGGCCAATGCCGAGCCTCTGATGGCCCAGCTGATGCACTATCGCTTTTGCGAGGGGACGCTGGCAGGACAGAGCTTCGGCAATCTGTTCCTGGCGGCCCTCAACGGCATTATGCCCAGCTTTGACCGGGCGGTGGAGAGCATGAGTCAGGTGCTGGCCATTACCGGCCGGGTGCTGCCGGTGACAACGGCGGACGTGCAGCTGGAGGCCACCTTTGAAAACGGAGCCAGCGTAGTGGGCGAGAGCCGGATCTTCCGCTGCAAGAAGGAGCAGGACTGCCGCATCCGCCGGGTGCGGCTGATCCCGGAGCATCCCCGGGCCCTGCCGGCGGCTGTGGAGGCCCTGGAGGAGGCGGAGGTCATCGTTCTGGCTCCCGGAAGCCTGTATACCAGCATCATCCCCAACCTGCTGGTGGACGGCATTGTGGACGCCATCCGCCGCTCCCGGGCACTGAAGGTCTATGTCTGCAACGTCATGACCCAGGACGGCGAAACCGAGGGCTACACGGTGTCCGACCACATCCGCGCCCTGTTCAAGCACTCCTGCCCGGGGCTGTTTGACCTTTGCCTGACCAATTCCTCCCCCATTCCCCCGGCGGTGGTGCAGCGCTATGCCCAAGAGGGAGCAGAGCCCATTTTCTGCGACCGGGAGTCCGTGGAGGCCCTGGGGGTGGAGATCGTCAGCCGCCCGGTGTCCACGGTGGAAAACGGCCTGGTGCGCCATAACCCCGGCCACCTGGCCTGGGAGCTGGTACAGCTGCACAACCAGCGGAATATCCGCGTGGTCACCGCCGGCCCCCACCGTGCCACCCACAACCAAGTGGAAAAATAAAAGGAGACTCAGCCATGCAGTCCTTTGCCTATAAAGTCAAAAGCGAACTGTGCCGCCAGCCGGTGTCGCGGCAGTGCTGCGCCCGGGCGGAGGCCTATGGGGTGCTGCTGTTCTGCAACACCTTCTCCTCTGCGGAGGTGCGCATTATTACGGAGAACCCGGAGTTTGCCGGCCGGCTGCCCCGACTGTTCCAGCGGGCATTTTCCCTGAAATTCGACAGCCTGCCCGATGGCACCCGGGACAAGCTCATCTTCCGCATTACCCGGCAGGAGAAGCTCCGCCGCATCGTTGATCTGCTGGGCTATGACCCCAGTCTGGTGCTGCATGTGAACTTCGGCCTGCTGGAGGATGAGTGCTGCCGCACCGCCTTTATGCGGGGGGCCTTTCTGGCCGGGGGCAGCGTCACGGACCCGGAGAAGCGATATCACCTGGAGCTGGCCACCTCCCACATGCAGGCCAGCCGTGAGGTGTCGGCCCTGCTGACGGAGATGGGCTTCGTGCCCCACAGCGTCCGCCGCAGCGGCAGCAGCGTCATCTATTTCAAGCAGTCCGAGCACATTGAGGATCTGCTGACCACCATCGGGGCCCCGGCGGCGGCCATGGACATCATGACCGCCAAGGTGGATAAGGAGATCCGCAACGGCGCCAACCGGGCCATGAACTGCGACATGGCCAACGTCAACAAAACCGTGGACGCCGCCCTGGAGCAGACCGCCGCCATCAGCCGCCTGGCGGAAAGCGGGCGGCTGGCTCTGCTGCCGGAAAAGCTGCGCCAGGCGGCGCAGCTGCGGCTGGACAACCCCGAAATGTCATTGCAGCAATTAGCGGAGCGCAGCGACCCGCCGGTGAGCAAATCCTGCATGAATCATCGTATGCGCAGACTGATGGAGGAAGCGAGGGAATCCCATGAATAAAGCCGAACGTTGCCACGCCGCCATGGACTACCGGCGGCAGGGACTCAATTGCAGCCAGTGCCTGCTGGCCGCCTTCCGGGACCGTGCAGGCCTGACGGTGGACCAGGCCATGGCCCTGGGGGCCGGCATGGGCGGAGGCGTCCGCTGCGGCAGTATCTGCGGCGCAGTGTCCGCACCGGTGATGCTGCTGGGAACCGCCTGCCCCGATCCCACAGACCGGGCCGCCGTTACCGCCCGGGTGAAGGAGTACCAGCGGCGCTTTACGGAGCGGTTCCACCGGCTGGACTGCCGGGATCTGCTGCGGTCCCAGGAGCTGGAGCCGTCGGAGCTGGCGCTGGAGCTGGCCGGCAGCGACCACTGCGGCCGCCTGATCGTTACGGCGGCGGAAATCCTCACCGACATGCTGGAGGAGGCGTAATATGGCCTTTGCCCATCTGCATGTCCACACGGAATACAGTCTGCTGGACGGTGCCTGCCGCATCCGGGACCTGCCGAAGCTGGTGAAGGAGCTGGGGCAGACGGCTGTGGCCATCACGGACCACGGCGTTATGTACGGTGCCATCGACTTCTATCGGGCCTGCAAGGCCCAGGGCATCCATCCGGTCATCGGCTGCGAGGTATATGTGGCCCGGCGCACCCGGCTGGATAAGACCTATGAGCTGGACGCCGAATCCCGTCATCTGGTGCTGCTGTGCGAAAACGAAACGGGATATCGGAATCTGTCGTACCTGGTGAGCCAGGCCTTTGTAGACGGGTTCTATATCAAGCCCCGCATTGATTTGGACCTGCTGCGCCGGCATTCGGAGGGCCTTATCGGCCTGTCCGCCTGCCTGGCCGGAGAAATTCCCCGCCGCCTGGTAAACGGCGACTATGACGGGGCCAAGGAATATGCCCTGACCATGCAGGATATCCTGGGCGAGGGCAACTTCTATCTGGAGCTTCAGGATCACGGCATCCCCGACCAGACCACGGTGAACCGGGGCCTGCTGCGCCTGCACCAGGAGACAGGTATTCCCCTGGTCTGCACCAACGACGCCCACTATCTGCGCCGGGAGGACGCCGAGAGCCATGACGTGCTGCTGTGCATCCAGACCGGCAAGACCGTTGACGATGAAAACCGCATGCGCTATGAGCCGCAGAATTTCTATCTCCGCTCCACGGAGGAGATGGAAGCGCTGTTTGCCGGATATCCCGATGCCGTGGAGAACACCCAGCGTATTGCCGACCGCTGCCGGTTTGACTTCACCTTCGGCAAGTATCACCTGCCGGAGTTCCGGCTGCCGCCGGGGTACGACTCTCCCACCTATCTGCGGGAGCTGTGTGAAAAGGGCTTCGCGGAGCGCTACGGCGCCCAGAAGCCGGAATACCACCGGCAGCTGGAATACGAGCTGGCCATGATCGAGAAAATGGGCTTTACGGACTATTTCCTCATCGTCCAGGATTTCGTGAACTATGCCAAGGGCGCGGGAATCCCCGTTGGGCCGGGCCGCGGCTCCGCCGCCGGCAGCATGGTGTCCTACTGCCTGCGTATCACGGACATCGACCCCATGCAGTACAGCCTCTATTTCGAGCGGTTCCTGAACCCGGAGCGGGTGTCCATGCCGGATATCGACATGGACTTCGGCGACACCCGCCGGGGCGAGGTGGTGGACTATGTCCGGCGCAAGTACGGCGACGACCATGTGGCCCAGATCGTCACCTTCGGCACCATGGCGGCCCGGGCCGCTATCCGGGATGTGGGCCGGGTGCTGAACATGACGTATGCCGAAACGGACACCGTGGCCAAGCTGGTGCCTACCGGGCCCCATATCACCCTGGAGGACGCTCTGAAGCTGTCCAAACAGCTGTCGGACCTGTACCAGGGAGACCCCAGAGTCCACAAGCTCATCGACACCGCCCGGGCCCTGGAGGGAATGCCCCGGCACGCCTCCACCCACGCCGCCGGCGTGGTCATCACCAAGCGGCCGGTGTACGAATACGTTCCCCTGGCCCGAAACGACGAATCCATCGTGTGCCAGTATACCATGGTGACGCTGGAGGAGCTGGGCCTGCTGAAAATGGACTTTCTGGGTCTGCGGAACCTGACAGTGCTGGACGATGCGGTGAAGATGGTCCAGAGGGACCACCCGGACTTTCGCCTGGCAGACATTCCCATGGACGACCGGGAAACCTTTGACATGCTGACCCAGGGGAAGACCGGGGGCGTATTTCAGATGGAATCCTCCGGCATGACCGGCGTTTGCCTGGGCCTGAAGCCCCAGAGCATCGAGGACATCACCGCCATCATCGCCCTGTACCGCCCGGGGCCCATGGATTCCATCCCCCGGTTTGTGGCCTGCAAGCACGACCCCTCCCTGGTGACCTATAAGCACCCCAAGCTGGAGCCGATCCTCTCCGGCACCTACGGCTGCATCGTGTACCAGGAGCAGGTCATCAAGATCTTCCAGGAGCTGGCGGGCTATTCCCTGGGCCAGGCGGACATGGTGCGCCGGGCCATGTCCAAAAAGAAGGCCAAGGACGTGGAGCGGGAGCGGGAGGCCTTTCTCCACGGCGACCCCTCCCGGAGCATCCGGGGCTGCGTTCCCAGCGGCATTCCGGAGGCCACGGCCCAGGATATCTTCAACGAGATTTACGACTTCGCCAACTACGCCTTCAACAAGGCCCACGCTGTCAGCTATGCGGTGGTGGCGTATCAGACGGCGTACTTCAAGTGCCACTTTACCCGGGAGTATATGGCTGCCCTGCTGACCTCGGTGCTGGACAACTCCGACAAGGTGGCCGAATACATCGCCGAGTGCAAGGACTGCGGCATCGCCCTGCTGCCGCCGGATGTGAACCGCTCCTATGACCGGTTCACTGTGGAGGAGGGCGGCATCCGCTTCGGCCTGGTGGCCGTGAAGAACATCGGCCGGGGCTTTATCCAGGCCGTGGTGCGCCAGCGGCAGCAGGACGGGCCCTTTGCCTCCTTCCAGGATTTCTGCCAGCGGATATTCGACTGCACGGACATGAACAAGCGGGCTGTGGAGAACCTCATCCGCTGCGGTGCCTTCGACAGTCTGGGAGCCAGACGCTCCCAGCTGGTGGCGGTGTACGAGCGGGTGCTGGACGGCATTGCCTCCTCCCGCCGGAAGAATGTGGAGGGGCAGATGGACCTGTTCGGCATGTCCACCCCCTCAGGAGCCGCCGTGTCCGCAGTTCCCCTGCCGGATATCCCGGAGTTTACCGCCGTGGAGCGGATGAATATGGAAAAGGACACCACGGGCCTGTACCTGTCCGGTCACCCCATGGAGGACTACCGTCCCCTGGCCAAGCGGGCCGGGGCCGTACCCATCCACGCCATCATGTCCGATTTCGAGGCCGAGGGCGGTCCCCGGCGGTTTGCCGACGGACAGAATGTCACTGTGGCCGGGGTCATCACCGCCAGCCGCACCCGCACCACGAAAAGCAACACCCTCATGGCCTATGTGACCATCGAGGACGAGCTGGCGTCCATGGAGCTGCTGTGCTTCAGCCGGGTCATTGACCAGTGCGGCAGCTATATGCAGGTGAACACCCCGGTGCTGGTAAAGGGACGCCTGTCCGTCCGGGACGAGAAGCCGCCCCAGATCATGTGCGACTCTCTGTACCCTCTGGAAAGCGGACTGCCGCCTGCGGCGGCGCAGCCCGCCCGCCGTCCGGCTCAGAAGGAGAGCACCATCTATCTCCGTTTCCCCAGCGCCGACAGCCCCGCCTTTCGCCACATCAAGCTGGTGATGACCATGTTTGAGGGAGGCACCCCGGTAAAGATCCGCCTGGCGGACACCGGCAAGCTGCTGGGCACCCACTGCCTGAATCACCCGGCCCTGCTGCAGGAGTGCCGGGAGTGGCTGGGCAGCGAAAACGTCGTAGTCAAGGAAAAATAAGCACAGCCCCCGGCCGCACGGCCGGGGGCTGTGACATGTTTGCCCGTCAGTGGCAGGCGCAGTAGCTGCGGGTGCTGGCATAGTCCTTGGGCATTTCCAGGGTGCTGGGCGGGAAAAACTCCCCGATGGGGAAGGCCACGTTGCGGAACAGGCCGCAGGGGTCCTCCTGGTCGCCGCAGCTGCACTCCGACTGGGGGATGCAGTAGTCATACACCGGGATCAGCAGCTGGGTGTCCCGCTCCAGCCGCACCAGGGTAAACTGGCCCAGGGTCACATAGAACCGGCGGCGTCCGCTGTCGTCGAACACCAGCTCCTCGCCGAAGCTGCGGGCGATGAACGCCGGAATTTCCGTCAGGCCGCACTCACAGCACCGGGGCTTGCAGCCGTCGTCCACCCGGGTGTCCAGAACGATGGGGTCCACGGCCTCCACCACGGCGGTGGGCAGGTTGGTACGCATGCGGCCGGGGATATCCAGCTCGTCAATGACCGTGTCGGAGGAAAAGATCTTGGCGCTGCCCTCGCTGCCGAACAGGATGCAGCGCTTGTCGAACACGCACAGGCCCTCGACCCCGGCGCACCGGGGCGTTCCGGTACCCACCTGCAGGGTCACGCGGTAGAAAAACCGCATATCGATGGAGTAGAATCCCCGGTTGAAGGTCACCGGCTCCACATCGGTGTAAACGTACAGCAGCTCCGCCGTGCCGCCCCGAACCATCTGGCATCCGGACAGCAGCTCCATGGCCGACGCCGTGGGATAGAACCGCAGGTCCTCCACGCAGTCCTTGTCGCGGCAGGAGTCGAAGATCTTCCGTGTATGGATACAAACGGACTCGCGAACACTGCTCAGATCGCAGACCGGGCCCGGCATTCCGTTTTCAGGCATGAAATAAACCTCCCATTAAGTAATGAAGGGGCTGGCTGCGCCCTTCATTCCAGTGTATGCCGCCTGCCGCCGGTGGTGCGGGAAAAAGGCCTGTACAAATCCGGGAATTTCCGGTATAATAAAGAAAAACGGTTGGAGAGGATGGGATACGCATGGCTGCCGGATTCATTCACGATAAGCTGGAGATCAAATTCCTGATTCTATATATTGCCGCCCGGGTATCGGAGCCCCTGCCGCCAGAGGGCATGCAGGAGCTGACCATGTGCGACGACGGCATCGACTACTTCGCCTATGCCGAGTGCCTCAACGACCTGGTGCAGACGGAGCACCTGCGCCTGACGGAGGAGGGCTGCTACGCCATCACTCCCAAGGGGCTGAAAAACAGCGAGATCTGCGAGTCCAGTCTCCCCTACTCCGTGCGGCTGCGGACGGATAAGAATGTGGCGGAATACAACCGCCTCCTGCTGCGGAAAAACCAGGTCCAGAGTCGGGTGGCCGCCCAGGAAAACGGCTCCTATCTGGTGGAGCTGCGCCTGCAGGACGATGTGGACAGCATCCTGCACCTGGAGCTCACCGCCGCCACCGAGGCCATGGCCCGGGACCTGGCGGACCGGTTCCGGCAGGACCCGGAGGGCGTCTATACCCGCCTGCTGTCGGCCCTGTATCCCCCTGCGGAACAATAAGAACAAAACGAGGAGAGCGGCGCTCTCCTCGTTTTCTTATTCCGCTGTTTCCGCCGCCTGTGCCAGCAGCCGGGCGGCAATGGGACCGGCGGCATCCGCGCCGCCGCCGCCGTTTTCCACCAGCACCACAAAGGCCAGGGGCAGATCCTCATCCGCCACGAACCCGGCGAACCACGCATGGGGGGACTGCCCCGGCGCGGCCTCGGCAGTGCCGGACTTGGCGCACACCGCCAGGGAGCCGAACATGCTCTGTCCATAGGTCTGCTGCACATTGTTGCGCATCATATCCCGCAGCACCCGGCAGGTGTCCTCGTCAAAGGGGGCCTTCAGAGACGGCGCGCCGTCTCCGGGCAGAGGAATGCCGTGCATGGTGGTCTCCTTATATACCAGCCGGGGTCCTGCGGACCTGCCGCCGGTGATGGAGCCCAAGAATCGCAGAAACGCGCAGGGATTCACCAGATCGTCGTACTGGCCCACGCCAGACCAGCCCAGATCTGCCCCCTGACCCACGGTAAACTGTCCGGCCGCCGTGCTGATGCCGCTGACGGTGAAGCTCTCCGTCAGTCCGGCCTTTTCCGCATATCGAGCCAGGGTCTCGCCCCCCAGCTCCACCGCCATCTGAGCATAGGCGCAGTTGCAGGACCGGGCCAGGGCATCGTACAGGTCCATATCCCCGTGGGCATAGGGACAGGTGATAACGCCGCCGTCCAGCTCCAGACGCCCGGTGCAGGTGAAGTGCCGGTCCAGAGCGCCGTCCAGATTCTCCAAAGCCGCAGCAGTGGTCACCAGCTTGAACACGGAGCCCGGGGCAAACGTGGACGACAGCACCCGGTTCAGATACACGCCGTCATACCGGCTGTCCCCATCCCGGATCTCCGGCGGGTCCGCCGGGTCAAAGGTGGGGCTGGACACCATGCACAGCACGTCGCCGGTGCGGTAGTTGTACACCGCCACGGCCCCCTTCCGGCCGTTCAGGGCCTCCAGGGCCGCAGCGTTCAGCTCTGCGTCAATGGTCAGATATACCTTGTGTCCTCCGGCGGAGGTACCCGTCAACGGGTCAAAGCCCACCAGGCGCCGCCGCATAGCCGCCTTGGCAGAGGTGGAAATGTTGTCGTCCCGGTCGCCCACCACATGGAGCGTCGCCCGGCGAATGGCACCGTCCTCTGCCCAGCTGCCGGAGGCCCCGTCATACAAAAGCACCCCGTTGCGGTCCAGCACCTGACCCAGGGCCAGCCGCCCATCCCGATAGGCATGGTCATTGGCGGAGAAGGCGGCCCACTGTCCGCCCCGCACCACATACCGCACGCAGAACAGCACCACGCCCGCACCCAGCACAGCGATCAGTGCCAGCACCAGCATGGACCGCAGCTTTACCTGTTTCAAGACCGCTCCTCCTTTCCGAATACCTCATCCACAGGGACCCCGGGGATCCCGTCGAAGAATCCCTCCTGCCGCTCCGGCGTTTTTTCACTCTTGGGCGGCGGAGAGATTTCTTTTTCCGGCGGACGGCGCACATCGACGGCCTTCAGATAGGCCAGCAGCCCCCAGCAGGACAGCATGCTGGACCCGCCCATGGACACAAAGGGAAATGTCACGCCGGTCAGCGGCAGGATGTCCACCGCGCCCAGCACGTTCAGAGAGGTCTGGAACACCAGCATAGACGCCGCTCCGCAGGCGGCGATGGCATAAAAGCTGGAGCGGGCGCTGTCGCCGGCCCGCAGGGCAAACGCCGCCAGGGCGATCACCGCCGTCACGCATACCAGCGCCAGCAGCAGCCCGAATTCCTCCGACACCACGCCGAATACCAGGTCCGTGTTGGCCGCCCCCACATATTTCAGCCACGCGTCCTCCGGCCCCGTGCCGAACAGGCCGCCGGACGCAGCAGCGGACATGGTGCGGCTCTGCTGATAGCCGGTGGTCTGGGTAAATTCCCAGGCATGCCGCCAGACGGTGAACCGCTGGGCCACATACGGCTTGAAGTGCAGCACCAGTCCCCCGGCAAAGCCCGCAGCCGCCGTCATCATCACGATGGAGGCCAGGTCCCCGGTCCGCAAAAAGGCAATGCACAGAAAGGCCACGAAAAACACCAGCGCTGTGCCAAAGTCACTCATCAGCGCCAGACATCCCACGCAATAGGCGGAAAACAGCACCGTGAAGATCAGGTTCCGCTTGGCAAAGAGCCGGTCCAGGGTGGCGGCCCCCGCCAGGATAAACGCCAGCTTCACCAGCTCCGACGGCTGGAAGGAAATGGGGCCCACCGATATCCAGTTCTTGGCTCCGAAAATGCGCTCCCCCATCACAACGTTGAAGGCCAGCAGTGCCGCCGCGGCCGCAGCCACCGGCCAGCGCAGCTTCACCGCCAGATGCAGCCGCCCCAGCAGCCACACCAGGGTGCCGTAAATGCCCATGCCCAGCGTCACCGCCGCCAGCTGCTTGTAAAGGGCCCCCGGGTCCCAGGCGGAGGTAATGGCAAAGCCCACCGTGGTCAGCAGCAGCGCCAGGGTCTCCAGATCAAACTGTCTCCGGTGCAGCTTCCGGCTGACGGCGTACAGCACCCACCCCAGGCCGCACAATCCGAAAAATCCTGCGCTGATGGGATAGATATTCTCCGCTCCGAAGTTCGGGGCAAACTGTGCCCACAGCAGCAGCTGAATAAATGTCAGCAGCCACAGGCCGCCCACCGGCCCGGGCCGCCGCCGGGGCTGGCCGGATGGCTGGGGCTTGTCCGACGGGAAAAAGAACAGCTCCACACCGCCCACGGCGATGGAGTCGCCGGGATGCAGATCGGCGGTCGTCAGCGTCCGCTGTCCGTTCAGCAGCACGCCGCTGCTGTGATTCAACGGGTTGACCCGCCATGTCCCGGCCTCGTCCCGGGACAAAATGGCGTGACTGCGGGACACAGAGGGAAAGTTTATGCGAATATCCGACCGTTTTGCGCGGCCAATCACGTTTTCCCAGTGATAAATTTCATACCGCGCACCATTGGACAGGGTCACAAAGCCCCAGCTCTCCCGGTCCTTTCCCCGGAACAGGGACAGGCAGCACCGCACCAGCAGCCAAACTGCCAGCCCGGAAACCAGCGCCCTTCCCAGCCACAGGATCACCGGCAGCGCCGGAGAGATGTATTGTTGTAAAAATGCCGTCATAGCTCGTCTCCACTTGGGTCCTTTTTCTATCGTTCCGATTCTATCATACCATTTTTGCCCGGAAAAGCAACCACCATCAGCAAAAAACAAGAGCACGCTGCCTTACAATTCTGTAAGCTACGCGCCCAATAACCATTTCACTGGCCGGGCCCCGCGGAGGAAAAACCCTCTGCGGGACCCGGTTTACGTCTATTTTTTGTTCAGCGCGTGGGGCATGGTGAAATCATCATGTTCCAACTGTCGGCATACAGACAGAAGGTCCAGGTACGGCACGTGGTCAGACGGATTCGGCGCAATATGCTGTTTTATGTTTTCCGATGAATGAATATGCTTGTAAGCTCGGAGGATTCAGTGGCAGCGATTCCCTTGAATTCAGAAAAGGAAACTCTGGTGCCGGTAAGAACTAAGGAAACTGTGTCTGCTATAGACCGTTGGGTCACAGAAGAAATCGGAGAGAACGAAGGATTCATTATAATTGGCGTATAACAAAAAGAGCTATCTGACTTCATTTGAAATCAGATAGCTCTTTATTCTTGGATAATCTTAAAATGTTGTCATTTTGTTGTCACGGGGCAATTCCCGGGCGCAAATGTCCAGCATTTGCAAGGCTTTTTGGCCGTTCGGGGATCATTCCCACTCTTTGCCGGGCCTTGTGATCTAACGGTTTTCGTTTAGATTCTGTGATACCCGGTATTTTGATTCTTTGTATTCTCCATATTTTCAGCCCCATACGACGGTTTGCTATCATATGGGTATCGCCGCCGATAGCAATCCATTCCGGTTTTCCGTGGATAGTATCTGACGGCTCCTTTGTATCATATTATACACCTGTGTCTGAGGAAAATCAGCCTCCGTTTTTCCGAAGGGATGGTGGTTCTGTTTTTTTGTGACGATTTCCTGCCCAATCAGCGTAAGGCTTAGGCCAAATATGCACGTCGAGAGCGTGGGCGCGGCTTTTGCTCCTATGAAAAAACATCCCCCGGGGAGGCTTCCGCCAGAGCATCTCATCTGTTATAGTATGCTCATCGGTTCATACACCCATTTCCGCCCGGACCCAACGCAAGGGTGCAGCGCTTCTTGGGGAAGAAAGCGCTGTGCCTTTGCACAGGGCAGGAATGCAAAGCAATGCCATTTGGGAGGGGCCTTTGGACACACCTATTTTACAGTATACCGGCGGCGTAATCGCCGCAAAGCTGGACCGCACGGAAAAAGAGCTGGTCCACGGGGTTTCTTTCCATATTTCTTCCGGGGAAAGTCTGACCCTCATTGGCGAGACCGGATCCGGCAAGACGTTGATCGCACAGTCTATTATGGGCGTGCTGCCCGGAAATGTGAAACTGGTTTCCGGTGAAATCTTATTTTGTGGGAAGGTTTTGCCGAAGGGGAAAAACCTCCGGTCCATGCTGGGTCGGGAGATCGTATACATCCCGCAGAACGGGCATGAATTTCTTGACCCATCCAGAAGCATCCGCCGCCAGATGTTTGACAGCATTGCAAAGCTGGGCATTGCAGCACCTCAGAGAGAGGCGTTTGCCCGCGAAAAACTGGCGCAGGTGGGATTTACCCAGCCGGAGGCCATCCTGGACCGGTATGCATTCCAGCTGTCCGGCGGTATGGCCCAGCGGGTAACCATTGCGCTGGCCCTTTGCTCCCGGGCCAGGCTGCTGATCGCGGATGAGCCTACTAACGGTTTGGATCAGGATAGCAAACAGCAGACGCTGTCCCTTTTGAACGGACTTTTTCCGGATGCGGCAAAGCTGATCATCACCCACGACATTTCCGTTGCAGCGACCTGTGACCGTATCCTTGTTCTGTGCGGCGGGAGAATGCTGGAAACAGGCATTTCATCTGAGGTGCTTACGGCTCCTTATCATCCATATACCAAGGCGCTGCTGGGAGCGTTGGTAGAGAACGGTATGCGCGAGACGCCAGCCTTGCGAACAGGAACAGGCTTTTGCCCGTTCTACCGCCGCTGTCCTTCGGCAAGGGATCAGTGCCGCACCGAGATGCCACCGAGAAAAAACAATAGTCGAGAATGGTGGTGCTGCGCGGAATGATCTCCATTCAACATGTTGATAAAGCTTTCAACGAAAATCCCGTACTTCAGGATGTTTCTTTTGATATTCCAGACGGCCAGATCTTCGGTGTTTTTGGGAAGAGCGGAATCGGTAAATCCACGCTTGCCAAAGTGCTTTGCGGCATCTGTCCACCGGATGCGGGCACAATCACGCTGAATGATCAGATACTTGTTTCAGCAGACCAGCCGTATGACCGCAGACTTGGTATCCACATTCAAATGGTTTACCAGCAGCCTTACGCCACATTAGACCCCGCTCAGAAAATCAGGGCCGGTTTCATAGAACTGATACGCTATCACCGTTTCAGTCCTAAAGGCGAGGAGTTGTCATTAACAAAAGAAATGCTGGACAAGGTTGGCCTTGCACCTCAGATCCTTGCCCACCTGCCACACCAGATCTCCGGCGGCGAGGCACAGAGAGTCGCTATCGCCCGGTGTCTGTTATTCCAGCCAAAACTGCTGATTTTGGATGAAGCCACCTCAATGCTGGACGTATCCACACAGGCCAATGTGCTGGGGATGGTGCGGCGGCAGATGCGGGAAAGCGGAGGCAGTATCCTGCTTATCAGCCATGATGAGGCTCTGGTGAAATTACTTTGCGATCAAATCTATGTATTTGATAATTTGAACACACGACAAAAGGAGAGAAACCAATGATGAAAAAAGTCATAGCCCTGCTGCTGGCTATGTTGATGGTGTTTACCATGGCAGCCTGCGGTAAGCAGCCGGACACAACAGATGAACCGTCTGCCAAGATCGAGAGTATTACGGTCGGCACGACTGCTGCCATTGAAACGGCAACCTTTGGCGAATACAATTTTGATATGCTGGCCAGCGGTGTATCCGAATTGCCTCTGGTCTATCAGGATACCAAGGGCGAATACCATCCGCTGTTGGCAACCTACGCTACCGAGGATGCCACTACCTGGACATATACCATTCAGGACGGCATGACGTGGTCCGACGGCGAGAGCGTTACTGCCGAGGACATCCTTTTTACGCTCCAGTACGATCAGGCCAACGGAAGTGCCAACTTTGAGCCGCAGACTGACGAAGATGGAAAAATCACAGAAGCCAAGTACACCGGCTACACTATCTCCGACGATAAGATGAGCATTTCTCTGACGTTGACGTCTCCCAACGTCCGTGAACTGAGCAATATGACGTCCTTCCGCGTGATGCCCAAGCATGTTTATGAGGGCAAGGACACCGTCACCGACGAGGAAGCTCGGATCACCTGTGGCCCTTATGTGCTGGAGTCCTTCAATAAGGAAGCGGGCACCATCACATTCGTTGTGAACGAAAAGTATCCCCAGCGGCCCAATGTGGAAAAGATCGTCTATCAGCTTTTTGGCAACGAGGATACCATGTATTTAGCGCTCCAGCAGGGCGATATCGACATGGTCTGGGCCTACTCCGCCGGTGTGGCAGGAACGTATCAGGATGTGCTGGCCGGTGATGCCAACGTCTCTTTGATCAATGTGGCCGCAGCAAACGCGCCCGCCGTGCTGGCATTCAACAACGCAAAGGGTTTGTTCTCCAACGAGGATCTGCGTCAGGCGGTTTCCTACGCGCTGGACTATGATGCGTTCAAGACCTATTTTGGCAGCGCCTATGCCGAGATCCCCAATCGGGGCTTTGTACCCGCTACCACAGTCGGCTATAAGGAAACCGAAAAGCTGACTACTGATGCATCCAAAGCAGATGCATACATGAAAGCGGCCGGTTATGCTGAAAAGAACGCCGATGGCTTCTATGTGAACGCAGATGGTCAGGTCGCCGCTTTCACACTGACGGTCAACGCCGCCAAGGAGACCCATGTGGGCTACGCGGAAATGATTAAGACCCAACTGGAGGCCTTTGGTATTCAGGTAAATCTGGATACGGTGGACAAAGATGCCTACAATGCCAAGACCAGCAATAAATTCTCTGAGAACAACATCACCATGGAGGCGGCCATCTATGGCTACACCGCTGCCGGTATGGGTATGGGGAACGGCCTTGGTTCCATTTATGTGGACGGCAGCCACGCCGTACAGGGCGGCTGCCAGGTATTTGACGAGGAGTTTTCCACAATCCTCAGCGAGATGAAGGCTGCCAAGACCATCGAAGAATATTATGTGGGCGCGGCAAAGCTTCAGGACTATTATGCGGCCCATATGCCGCTGATTGCTCTGTACTGGGACAACATGATGCTGGCCTATTCCTCTGCGCTGGACAACGTGACCGTTGACGCTGTGTTCGGGCTGAACAACGTCAACAACTGGTTCAGCATCACCAAGAAATAATCATTTTAACGCAGGAGGCACACCGGTGAAAAAGTATCGAAAGAATCTGATCCTTGCACTGGTGTGCTTCCTGATCGTTATTGTTCTGAACTTTTTTCTACCCCGGCTTTTACCGGGGAATCCTATCGCCTATCTCACCGGCTTTTCCGAGGAGGATATGACCCCTGCGCAGGTAGCTTACTACCGGCAGGCCCTCCATCTGGACGAGCCGGTATTCGCGCAGTTTGGGCACTATCTGCGCTCGCTTTTTGACGGAACACTTGGCTACTCCTACAAGAAAGAAACCACAGTTTCTGCCCTCATTGGGCAGCGGCTGGGATACACCTTGCAGATTACGTTGCCCGCCGTGGTTCTCAGCACAGCGCTGGGGCTTTTTTGGGGACTGCACTGCGGCTACAAAAAGGGCAGCGTCTTAGATAAACTGTCAACGACATTCCAGATCATCGTCAATACGATGCCTACGTTTCTGATCGCATTGGTGCTGATGATCCTGTTCTGCTTTCGGCAGCGGTGGTTTCCCTATACCGGGTTGAACAGCGCTGGCGTTGCCCCCGGAACTGCCGCATATCTGTTGGATCGGATGCGTCACCTGATCCTTCCTGTGCTTACTCTGACCATTGCCGCCGCCCCATCCCGTTATCTGCTGATGCGCAATACCGTCAGTCAGGTGACAGAGGAGAAGTATGTGCTTTACGCGAAGGAACGGGGGTTGTCCGACCACAAGATCAAATTTGGGTATATCCTGAAGAACATCGCCCAACCTTTCATCACCATGGTGGGCATGAGCGTCAGTACCTGTATCGGCGGCTCTTTGGTGGTGGAAAATATCTTTTCCATCGGCGGCATGGGGAGTTTACTCTCTGACGCAGTGTATTCGCTGGATTATCCGCTGATGCAGGGCATCCTGTTTGTCACGACGGCGATTATGACGGTCTCCATTGTCGTGACGGACCTGATCTGTATTCTTATCGACCCCAAGGTACGCTTCGGAGGTGGTCCGGTTTGAGAAAGCAGCATCTTCCACTTTTTCTTGGAATTGTGATTTTGATTCTTTTTCTGACCGCTGCATTGTTTCCTACTGCGTTTACAGCTTACGGTCAGAAGGAAACGTTCGGTCCGTGGCTTATACCGTCTGCGGAACATCTACTTGGCACCAATGCGTTGGGCTATGACATCTTTACGGAACTGGTCTACGGCACTCGGCAGACGCTGCTGGTGGGCGTATCCAGCAGCACTCTGACCCTGCTTCTGGGAAGCGTAATTGGCACGCTGGCTGCCGGGAAAGGCCTTTTGGGCGGCCTATCCAATGGCATTATCAATGTTTTCGTGCTGCTTCCGAAGCTGGTGACCATGATCGTGCTGGCGACCTTTCTGGGAAGCTCCAGCCGGAACCTGATTCTGCTGATTGCTGCATTCAGCTGGGTAGGGACGGCCCGAAGCGTGAGAGCCAAGGTCATTCACCTGAACGCCCAGCCTTTTATTGAAAACTGCGTGATTCAGGGATACAGCCGGAGACACATCATTCTCCGCCATATTCTTCCAAACCTGTATGATGTATTGCTTTCCCGGTTTCTTCTGGGGGTCAACAGTTGTATTATGATGGAGTCTACCCTGAGCTTTTTGGGCTTTGGGGATCTGTATCATCCCACCTGGGGCACCATGATCAACTTTGCCTATAAACGGGGTGCCTTTCTTCGCCAGGCCTATGCCTATCTGCTTTCGCCGGGTGTGTGCATCATGCTGCTCTCGCTGTCATTCTATCTCATCAGCCTGTATTTTGAACACCGACAGGCTGCCATTCAGGAAAAATAGGAGGTCATACGATGCAAAAGGAACTGGAATCTCTGTGGCAAAAATGCGTGGCATTCCATGGCCACGGCTGCGGCGGTCTTGCAGTCGGTTTCCGGGCCGTTCTGTATGCGTGGGAGCTGTTTGGGAGCGACCGGGCGTCCCAGGACGAGGAGATTGTCTGTATAGCCGAGACCGACGCCTGCGGCGTGGATGCCATTCAGGCGCTGCTGTCCTGTACCGTCGGAAAGGGCAATCTGCTTTTCAATCTACAGGGGAAGAACGCCTTTTCCTTTTACCGCCGTTCGGACGGAAAGTCCTTCCGCCTTGTCCTGCGCCCAACACCGGACAAGACCAAGGAGGAGCGGCTGGCGTGGCTCATGGATGGGGATTTCCACGAGATGTTCGACGTGAAGGATGCCCCGGCACCGGTACCGGAGGTGGCCCGGATCTTCAAGACCGTTACCTGCTCTGTGTGCGGAGAACGATTTGCCGAGAGCTTTGCCCACCTTCAAAACGGGGAAATCGTCTGCTCTGCCTGCTATCGTCCCTATACAAGGGGGTTGTGATGGAATATCCGTTTGATGCGCTGCACGCCGGGATAGAAAGCCAGATTCTCAATCTTCCCGCCGGTATTCCCGATTCCGAGGCGGTCACACAGGCAAAGGCTCTGCCGGACTCCATAGAAAAATTTCTGGCTTTGGGGAAGGCTTTTTCCCGGCAGCTTCGTTACCGGGAGGCCATTGATGCCTATACGGAGGGCCTAAAATTGGAGCCAGAAAATCTGCCCTTGCTCCGACTGCGGGCGGGACGGTATCTGACGACACTGCAAAGTAATCCCGCCATCGCTGACTTTGAAAAATGCCTGTCCTTGGGTGCGGAAAAGCTGGACAGTCTCTATCGGGTCGGCCTTGCCCAGTATTATGCCGGACGGTATGCACAGGCGATGGAGACTTTTGAGAATTGTATGCCCCTCTGCGATGAGGAAATGGGTATTGCGGTTCTTTACTGGCACACGCTGAGCGCTGCCCGGACAGAGAAAGCGCCGACGCTTCTGAAGTACTATCGCCCGGATATGGCGGTGGGGCATCATACTGCTTACGAAAAGGCCATGCAGGTCTGGAGCGGTATAACGCCACTTTCGGCCATGCTGCAAATGCTGGAAAGTGAAGAAGATGACCTGGAATATGGCATTACATTGTACGGTCTGCTTTTGCATCCTGACTGCGCCGAAAAAGACTGCCTTTCCCAAGCACTTCTCCGCCGGGACGGTTTTTGGCCCAGCTTCGCCTATCTCGCTGCGTGGAAGGATTGGGCAGGAATTCCTCCCTGCCGCCGTTGCGCTTATACCCTATAAATCAGTTCAGTATTTACGATCTTCATAGCCTTGTTCGGAATGCTATTCATCCTGCCGACCCACTCCATTTGGTTGTCTGCCTTGAGCTGCTCCGTGACACCTTCCGCTTCGGCCATCTGCTTTACCAGTCGAGAGAAAAGTTCCTCCGCCTGACGGTCAATGTCGGCAAGGTAGCTGTTCAGCCTGCCGCTGGTGAGCAGGGTGACATAGGTTGCCCGTCGATGCTCTTTCAGGTAACGCCGGTGGCGCTGTCCCCACACGCCGATGGGCTGCTGTTCTTCTTGGGGCAGCTTCAGATCGGGGAGAAGATAATCCCCGACCTGCGTATAAGTACCGCCCATTTCCTCAAAAATTGTCTTTGCCATTGTCTGTTCCTACCTTTCATAATTTGTATTTCTGCGCCTTGTGCGCTGGATTTGCTTTCGCTGCTGTTCTATATCTTTTGCCTGTGTGATCAGACTATCGATCTGCTGACTACCAAGGACTTTCCGCAGAAAACGGAAATCCTTCAACTCTGAACGCAGGGCATCATTTTCTCCTTTGAGCCGGTCGTTGGTTGCGGTCAGATGTTCATTCTCTCGGTAGAGCCGCCCGTTGGTGGTGTTCAGCCGGTGATAGCTGTCCAGTGCCTTGTAATAGTGGTAGAACACCTCCCGGATAACCTCTTTCAATTTCTTAATGAGTGGGTCAACAAACCGCTGTTTATAGGTCTTGGCGGTCATTAGAGTGGGGGGATCGGGGAGTTGAAACTCTGCATCCGACTCAATCCGCTGCTCCAACTTTTCAATAGACTGCGCACCCTGATCGAAGTTGTCGATCCGACTCTGCACTTTTTCCAGCTCGTCCTGCTTTTCGGCAAGCGTGCTATCCAGTGCCGCAACCTCTTTCTCCTGTTCTTGCTTTTTGTAGTCCAGAACGGATAGGTGCTTTTCGTGGGTGCCTTTCTGCTCCCGCTGGATGTCATACCGCTCCATCACGGCAGCCAGCTGCTCCTTTTCGGACTGTACCCACTGTGCCCATTCCGTTGCACCACGAGTGCCGCCCTTGAAGCCTTGCGCCGCCAGCGCCTGTTTCAGCGATACACGGGTATCAAGCCCTCGCTTGCTCCCGGTAGTGAACGGCACAAAGTCAATGTGGATGTGCGGCGTGGCCTCGTCCATATGGAGGTGCGCCGAGAATACCATGAGGTTAGGGTTTCGCTCTTGAAATCCTCGATAGTATTCATCCAACACAGTTCGTGCCAGCTCCGCATACTCGCCGGTGGCGCTCATATCCTCCTTGTTTCCAATTTGCAGGATGATCTCGTGAAAGGGCTTCTCCTGATTGCCGGAACGGATTTTTTCATAGTAGTTTGGAATGCGCCGGTCGCTTCGGGTCTGCTTCTCGTTATAGCGTTTCAGAGCTTCATCAAAAAGCTGGTGGTACACAGTCTGAATGCGCTCATTGCAGTAGTCGATGTTCAGGTGTGTGCGGCTTCCGTCCACATTCTCTGCCCGGAATTTGCGGCTGTTGTGGTTGACAGAGCCTTTGCCCACCTCGGCGCTGATCGTTCTCTTCATAAAATCTCACTTCCTTTCACTCCTCCGGCCGCAGCCGGGGTTCTGTTACTCTTGTCAAGAGTAACGCAAAAGCACTTTTGACAGCCTGCGGCCATCAAAAGATGCTGTTTGCGCTCTCCGAGGGGGCTTGCACAGAGGCAGTATATCGAATGCTGCCTCTGCGCCGGGACTTTGCCCCAGCAGCCTGCGGGCTGCTCCCCAGTGCTCAATGGTCTCGCCTGCCGGCTCGGTCGGTGCTTCTGAGCTTACGCTCAGAGGTGTCCACTGGACACCCGCACCCTTTGAAAAGGGCAGCCGCACGGCTTGCCGAAACTTCAAAGCGTGACAAACCGTGACGGTGGTGACAATGTTTTAGGCCTCGCCGCTGCCCACCAAAAGGCCGTCACGGTCGTCACCCTTTGACACGCTGTCCATCTCCTTCCACAGGGAGATTTTCCGTCCACCGTGATTGCGACTTGCCTTGTAGCGAATGTCGTGATCTCGCAGCAGCCGCACAGAGCCGATGCTCAGCCGAAGGGATAGCACATTGGGCTTGCAGTCCAGATTCAGCAGGCTGCACAGCTCGGATGCTGTGCCCTCCCAGCGTTCACCCGCCGAAGAAAGAAATGCTGCGATGCTTTCCAGAAACGGATCCGGCGGCTCCTGCCAAAGCTCTGTTTCAACGCTTTCCAGCTCCCATACCAGCGTTTCGGGGTTCTTAGTTAGGTGCAGCCGCTGGTCCTCCTGATCTCTGCCGGTGACATCCAGCACCGCCGCATTGGAGGTGCGTTTCTCCTTGCTGAGAACAAATCCGCCATCCGCCGCACCCAACAGGCCATTGGTTCCGGCAATCATATCGAATTTGTCATCTGCCGCCAACTTGCGGGTGTGGTGAACGATTACCATCGTCACCTTATAGCTGTCGGCAACAGTCTTCAGCCGGGCCACAATATCGTAGTCGCTACTGTAGCTGAAATCCGCTCCGCCAACCTCACGCACCCGTTTCAGGGTGTCGATGATAATCAGGCCGGTGTTGGGATGCTCTTTCATAAAGCTGCGAATCTGATCCTCCAGACCGCTGTTGGCTGTTTTACAGTGGGTGGCAAAATACAGATTTTCTGCCGCCTCAGCGCCGAACATTCGGAATAGTCTCCGCTGCAAGCGGGCATAGTTATCTTCCAGCGCAAAGTAAAGAACGCCCGTTTTTCACACCTTATAGTCCCAAAGCGGCATTCCGGTACTGATTTGATAGGCAAGCTGGGCCATCAGGAAACTCTTTCCCACCTTCGGGGAACCTGCCAGTAAATAGGCTCCCCGATACAGCAGGCCGTCGATCAGAGGCTCCTGCCCCTCAAAGTCGGTGTCATAGAGGGTAGTCATAGACACCGTTTCCAGATAGTCCGGAGCCATCCTTCTTTGCATTTCCCGGTAGAAATCATCGTCAGACCCCTTGAAATCAGAATCAAAATCAGTTAAACTATTGTCAGTAAGGTTTTGGGATGACTGCTCCGTATCTGCGCCAACAGATACAACGGGAGCGGTCATTTCTTTTTCATTGTTCATTCAGCTTCCTCCTTCATTCCGCCGAGAATATCAGCGATCATTTCAATTAGGTCCAGCAACTCGTCATTGGCTACACCGCCAGTCTCCATACGCTGCAATTCCAAAAGCACTTCGGCAAGCTGATTCCGCAGCGCCTTGAACACTCTGGGATTGCCCTGCACCACTACATCCTTGTGAGCGAGCCGCCGGGTGATATAGTCCTGCTTGGTCAACCCGGAAAGATGCACATAGCGTTCGATTTGAGCATCCTCCTCTGGCGATACCCGGAAGGCAACCGTCTTATTACGCCAGCGATTATGCTCGTCCCTGTTCTTTGATGACATCGCTTGCACCATCCTTTCTGAATTGATTGAGCTTGTCGGCCATATCGCTTTGTGTAGAGGGGAACAGGTGAGCGTAGTTATAGGTGATATTGATACTTTCGTGTCCTACCCGGTCAGCGATGGCTACCGCCGAATATCCCATCTCGATCAGAAGTGAAATATGATTGTGTCTTAAATCGTGGATTCTGATCCTCTTGACCCCTGCGGCCTTGGCGCCTCTGTCCATTTCGTGATGAAGATAGCTTTTTGTAACTTCAAACAGCCGGTCGTTTTTGCCGATTCGGTAGAGCTGTTTCATATAGTCCTGCATTTCTTCACAGAGGAATTCTGGCATCTTAATGGTGCGGTTACTTTTCGGCGTTTTCGGGTCAGTGATGATGTCTCGGCCACCGATACGCTGATAGGATTTGCTGATCGTGACCGTCTGCCGGTCAAAATCAAAATCTACCGGGGTCAGTGCCAGCAGTTCACCCTCCCGGATGCCGCACCAGTACAGCATTTCAAAAGCATAGAAGGAAACAGGCTTGTCCATCATTTCCTCTGAGAATTTCTTGTATTCCTCCTGCGTCCAGAAAAGCATTTCTCTTGCCTTGGCTTTGCCCATATTGCCGACCTTGGCGGCAGGATTGTCTTTCAGCCCGTAGAATTTTACGGCGTGATTGAAAATAGCACTGAGCTGATTGTGCAGGGTTTTGAGATACACCGGCGAATACGCCTCGCCGCTCTTGTCACGACATTTGATCATCTCATTTTGCTAAGCGATAATGACTTTGGGCTGGATCGAGTTCATTTTCCGCTTGGCGAAGTAGGGAAGCAGTTTGGTGCGGATGATATGCTCCTTGGTGTGCCAAGTGTTCTCTTTCAGTCGGTTCTTCATATCGGCTGTGTAGGTGTCGATAAAGCTCTCAAAGGTCATATCCAGATCAGCATCCACTTTGTGGAGCTGTTCCCGCTCCCAAGCAAGAGCTTCTCGTTTAGTTGGAAAGCCTCGCTTCGTAGACTGGTGGACTTTGCCCTGCCAATCCGTAAAACGGTAGTAGACCTTCCAAGTGTTGTTTTTGGTATCTTTATAAACGGACATTTTTACCTCTCTTTCTGAACAGCATCGTAACAGGTGCGCTCCATAAAATACTGTTTGTTGACTCGTCCCGAAATCGTGAGAAAGCCTTTGTTTTTCAGTTCTTTATTCAGCTTTTGCACGATCTTGTAGGCGTAGGATTTGGAAATACCCAATTCCTGTGCCACTTCATCCACTTTCATAAAGCTCGTATTCTCCATTTCATCACCCCTTTCGTATGGTTATAGTTCTCTTGTTTAGTGTCGGAGAACTTTCTGGCCGCATTCCGATTTGCCCGAGCGGTTACGCCATTACCGTGACGCACGACGGATATTCTGTTGTCTACAAATAACTTAACGCTATTTGCTATAGCCATTATGCTAAACTAATTTGCTATTGTCAAGAGGCTTTCGTGAAAATATTTAACTTTTTTGCTTTGGACATCTTGACGCAACATAAATCTATATGCTATACTGATCGCACAGTATCAAAACGAGGAGCATAATCGCTATGGCAATCGGTGAGAGAATTCGGTTCTTCCGCAATCTGCGGGGAATGACGCAAAAATACTTGGGGCAGGTGGTCGGTTTCCCGGAAAAGACCGCTGACATCCGTATGGCGCAGTATGAATCCGGCAGCAGAACGCCCAAGGCGGAGCTGACGGAAAGCCTTGCCGGTGCGCTGGGTGTCTCGCCGCTGGCGCTGTCCGTGCCGGACATTGACAGTTATCTTGGCTTGATGCACACCCTGTTTACCTTAGAGGATCGCTACGGCCTGACAGTGGAAACCGGCGAAAACGGCGTTTCCCTGCGTGTTGGTCCCCGGAAGGGAAAGGACGCCGCTGAGCTTTCCGAAATGCTTGTTGCTTGGGCGCAGCAAGCGGAAAAGTATCGTAGCGGAGAAATCAACCGGGAGGACTACGACAAGTGGCGTTATAACTACCCGAAATATGACGAAGCCTCCGGCTATGTGAAAGTGCCATCCCAGCAGTTCAGCGATGTGATGTTGAAAGCTTTCAAAGACCGGCTGAAAGATGATAAATAACCCAGAACGACAAAAAGCCCGTACCGATGTAGACCCATCGGTACGGGCTTAAAATATGGTTCTGTGCTTCGTCCAAGCCGCCGGAAATCATCTGTAACCCCGAAACCCTCGGAATTTCAGAATAATGGCACTTGGAAGAAGTGTTATCAAAGTGTTATCAAAACGGGTGGGCGAAACCGGAAAACCGTTGGTATGACTGGACTTTTCGGCTTCCGTTTTTTATTCCCACTCGCCAAGTGGAAACGCACTCTAAACTTTTTTGTATAGACTGCTTGATTCCATTTGACTTAATTTGATACCAATTATCCCAATCCTATGGGGTATCCGACTTTCTGCTATCAAAAAGCTATCAGGGGATACTATCAATAGCGGACATTATGACAGAAGTATTATCTAAAATATCTGAACTTCCTTAGTGTTGCCTACCAATTATAATTTTCGCATTTTAGAGAAAAAAACCTGCAACCTCTGAATTCAGATAGTTTCAAGAGTATGAATATAGGATTTTATATCAAAATTATCATCACTTATGTCCTGATTTTTCAAGAAAATGTTCTTAATAGAATCAAATATCTGAACTTTTTCGTCATTAAGACGTGCAACCTCAATATGCGATAGCGCAATCCATAAAAGGTAGAAGTTCTGATTAGTCCGACTTAAGGCATTTTTTCTTGTGTGACCCAGCATTTTATTGAAATCTTGGAATCCATCACCGCAAAGAATCTGGAGTTTTTTAATAAAGAGTTTGACATCGTCCAAAGCTTCACCAAACACAGGGTCATTTGTACTGGAAATCTCTCCAAGCCTAGTTGTGATATTTCCTTTTCGGCTGAATCTAGCATTGATTTTTTGATTGCGGACAAAGATATTTAGGCATTCTCCAGGTAAGATATGATCCTTACGTGCGATATACGCCAAATACGCTAGCATTGTAATTAATTCTTCGTTTTTCATGCGCGTATCAACCGGTCTAAATAGTTTGCCGGCGTACTCTTTTGCACACGTTTTAATCTTTTCGACATACTCCTTTGTTACATAGGCATTCCACATTTCAAAGGTGTTTGGCTCAATTGGGAAGGGCTTTGAGTTCAGTCGAAGGAACAAATCAATCGGGCTAAAATCGGGATTTTGAGATTGATTGATCTCAACAATATCTATTTGGAAGTCAAGAATTCGATCTTTGAAGTTAGGGTTAATCTCCTCTACACCATCAATGTCTTTCCCATTTAGTTCCTTCAAAAAGCGCAAACCAGATAACCTAAATCCATGTTTATTGGATCGTTGAACTTTTCCGGTTTCGTCTTTGTAGGACTCTTTCAAAAAGCCCAGTATTGAAAGTAAACGTTGCTGACCATCGATTACTTCACTTACGTTATCCCTGCGTCGAAAAATAAAAATTGGGGGAATGCGAATACCGAGCATTATACTCTCTATGAGATACGATGCTTTCAGGATGTTGTTTGCCACTTCAGATCGTTGATAATCCGGTCTAATGATAAAATTTGATGTTTTGACATCAGTCAAAATATCGTATACCGTCGCGGATACAGGATCTGTTTTCGACAACTTAAAGTTTTTAAACTGTTCCGAAACTGGAGTTTGGTCCATTATTTCGTCAAATCCGCTTTTGTTTTTGAGCTTTAGCGAAAAATCAATTCCGGTCTCAGAAGAGAGATAGTTGGATAAAAATGTGTATCTGTTTAAGATGGATTTATAATAATGACTTCCAGTGGCGAAAAATACCAGCGAGAATTCATTCTTTTCAAGAGATATATTTTCCCAAAAGCGAGGATCATTTGAACACATCAGGATATCATTTGCTATCTTACGGGCATCCAACGCAGAAAATTGGTCTGCTGAATTTTCAAACACAATAGATAATCCCCAAAACAAAACCTCAAAGAACAGATTGTTCTCTGCAATAGGCGAATTCAAATTAGCAAATTCACCGCGCACAGCGCATAGCATTGCAACAACTTGCTCAAATAAATGCAAGGAATCCTCAATTGGCTCTCTTTCAACCTTTAGTAACATATAATTTCGAATGACATCAGATTTAGAACTAGCTGCCGCGTAACTTTGAATTGGGATAAAACGCATAGACAAAACATTTCTCACTCGTGATAAAATATAGTTAATCTTATCGCGCTCATTCATGTTTTGCTTGCGCTTTGGCATTAGAGTAAGCTGGCATTTATATAATAGCGAATTATCTGTTTCCAGTTTTTCTTTGAATGCATGGACAAATGGGTCATTGATATATGCAGCTCTGTCTATTTCCTGTTGCTTTAATGCTATTATACCAGAATTATACCGTTTGAAAATTTCCTTTTTAATTTTGTCTTCTTGGTCAGGCGTTAAAGACGGTTCATTAACAATGCTAAATTGAAGGATTCTTATTTTTGTGTTTTTAAAATCTGCTTTTGCATCTTCTGGCATTTCGGAAAAATGAAATCCAGCAAATCCGGTCAAAGATTTAAGCCCACTTTCATCTAATGGAAATTTGTCTTCTAAAAAGCGTTTAATCGTCTCATATCGCTGTCTTCCATCAATCACTTCATTCTTTGTTCCATTGTCAAATAAAACGATGGGAGGAATTTCAGTACCCAACAATATACTTTCAATGAAATATGTTGCCTTTTCTGTGTCCCAAACATATTTCCGCTGAAAATACGGAGCATAATCTATGCGAGACGCATAGCGATCATTTAAAAATGTGTGCGCAATGGATTTCACGGAATTATCTATCTTTAGATGTGTTTTGAAAATTTCGACAATATCTGAACAGTCTAATTCGATACTCATATGAATTTCTCCTAATTTATCTTTATACGATCTGGAAAACACTTTGCCTCAAAAACCTGAGTTGACTTAGAAATAACAGAACCCTGAAAGAAGAATTCATTATTATAATTAATTCTTTGCTTAATCAATCCATCCAAGCCAAAGCGGAATGTATATTGCCAGCTTGGATTTGAGAAAGCTTTAGAAATTTGATGAATGGCGGGGAGCCAATCGTAGATGTATCTGCATTCATCAAACAATAGCAAATCCGTGAACATTCTTTTTTCTTTAGCAACATATGTAAGCCGCTCAGCTTTATCAGAGACATAATGCATAGGATACGACAATTGGTTTATCACAGAGTCAAAGAACAGAATTCTATTCGGTTTGTCTAAAAACTGGTACAATTGAGCGCCATTATCAAAGAAATCTATAACGCTTTGCAACTCAGTACACAGGCAATCTGATTTCGTCCTAATATCATGTATTTTCCGCAAAGAAGCTAGCAGGTCATAATGCTGAGAGCGCCCGGACAATTCAATAAATAGTTTATTTGCGCGTTCTATTCCGGAGAAACAAGCATTTTCTTGATTAAGAAAAGCGTTCATAGAGAGGAATTTGAAAAGAGTGTTGTCCTTAATTGTGTTGACATCCGAATAACCTAACCGGACGTTGGATTGAGGATTTGTTGTCGAAAGTGTCTGCAAATAAGTTGAGTTGCAAAAACGCATTGATGGAATTGTGATTGAAGCGGCATTGCAAACCATTGCAGTGATGAATTCACCATATGCGCCCTCAAGGTTTTGCGAAACTTCCACATTAGTATTTGCACTGTCATGCTTGAAATGAATCCGTCCAGACTCGTTTATCAAGTTAGCAGTCCTATTGTGCCGAAGGATGTTGTATCTTGAGATTAAATCGGTATATTGCGCAGCTTCATTAGGATTGGAATTGTCTAAATATGCAAAATTAGTAATTAAGACGCCCGGTGAATTTAGACGATGATATTGAAATAAACTTGCAACGCAGCGAAGGGCGTGCTGATCAGAAATTAGTGATGCGCATGCGTCAATATAAACAATGTCAAATTTCTTAGGAGAATTTTCAAAGAATCGTTCGATGGACATTTTTACGATTTTAGGCTGCATAAAAGAGCTTCCATCTACTGCATTCAATGCTTGTAAGTAGGAATTCTTTTCGCTCTCGAACGCCCATATATTTTGAGGAAGGACACCCATATCAACAAACTCATTGAAGTCGTTTTCGGGTTCGGGACCTGATAAGTAACAAACCGATAATTCGCTAGGGCGCTTAGTACCAATTAGACTCGAATGCATCTGTTCCCATTCACGAATATATGAATGATCTATTTTTTCAGCTTCATATTTTTCGTGAGTTTCGGGTAAGGAAACAAAGTAGTCATGTAGATCGCGGACATAAGAGTTTCTTACACAGCAGGCTTCGGAACGGTAAGAAGTCAATAATTCGACTGCTTTTCGAATTACTGTGTGTCGAACTCTGTTTTTGGTATCTTGTTTATACGTATGGAAGCTCATATCGTTTTCCAACAACCTTATTCAAAGTATTGCAGCCATCCTAGGAAGACAATCGAAAATGCAAATAATCTACACTGGGTTAGCTTTATATATTGAGATACATCTAACGTTTTGATATTCGCAAAGCGCGCTTGCTAATGCGCATACATTCAATTTCGGTAATGGCGAGCCATATTAGATAATTGAATAAATACAACTTGGTATGCAGTAATACGACAACTTAATAACATTTATTGCCGTGGTCCTAAAAACCGATCTCCGTTCAAATGGATCATGTGATCTGGCATATCGGCAATCCAGACCTCTGTTTCCCATGCAAGAGATTCTGAGAATTGCTTGAATGTCTTGAAGTCCAGAAATGCCGTAACATATATTTTCCCGGCTGTAACGCCTGTTGTCATTTCTTTGATTTCTTTGATACGCTTAGGCTCCATCGGCCCAACAGATGTAACCGATTCGATAAAGTATAGCCAATCCTTGTCTTCAGAGTAGAGGACAACATCGGGCATCTTGTCGTGCAAGGTTATTTCAAAGCCCAAAGCGCGGAGCTTGTCCACGTTCTTAACCAAGTCTTTCTCTGTGGTATCCCCAACGTACAGGCACTCGGAGTTGGGCGCGAAACGGGGCGCAAATTCCTCGATAATTGCTTTTTGCAGTTGGTTGTGCTTGCCCGGCGAGAATGTGAAGTCTTCGCCATTGATTTTTACAGGCATTTTTCTCATTGTCCGTTTAGAGGCATAGAGGTCAACAAGTGAGTCATGATTTTCCATAAAACGCGCCAAGCTTCTCTCCCAGTTTGCAGTGCCAAAGCTCTGAATCAAGCGCAGCATCTCATCCGTTAAGCGATACCGATAGTTTGGACTGTTTGTTGCCTTTCCGTTATCCTCAATGAACGCTGCATTTCTAAAGTGATGCATGGCCTGTTTGCGGAAGGTCTCGCGGCTATTTTCTGCATAGGTCGTTCCGTAATTGCTGTTTGCGAACGCAATGACATCGTGAATCCGAATCCAATTATTTGCGGCAGAACCCCATGCCTGTTCTTCTGTTAGGTTAGCCATTGCAAGCAATACACAGCAACACATACCGTTTTGCTGTTTTGCCGGGACTTTTAGTGAACTCAAAATTTCTTTTGCTTCCTCTAATTTACTCATATATAGCTCCTCAAAATATTGTCACAAGTTGCTTCCGACATATCTCTAACACGGATCAATTCTTTTCCCATCGCTTCAATCGTATTCATAGGTGGAACTGGCATGGAATTGATCTCGGTGGAGTTCACCTGTGTAGATCCGTTCAAGATGCGATAGTAGCTGTCATACAACGTGGAATTGAATAGCACATAGAGTCCATAGACAACACACTCCGATAACTCGCGGAGTCCGCTGATAAAATTGATTTTATTCTGTGTGCTGATCTCCGCATATTCAGGATGCTTTCTAGCTAAGTACACACCACATTGCAGACGGCGATGTTCCTCTTTTGCGGTGAAACGCTTCACGAACAAGTAGTTGGTGTTCTCCTGTAGAAGTCCGCGTTGTTCGGTAACGATGTACTCATGTTCCTTTCCGGCAGGAAATACTACCTTTCCGTCCTGAATATGCTGCGAATAAAACAGTGGAACTGCATCGTCTTCTGCTGAATCACGCAACGCTTCACGATTCCGGAAATCAACCGTTAACCCTGTTTTCATTTTTAGCCCAATGTCAGGAAGAGTATCTGTCCATCGGTTCAGCTCATTCAGAGTTTGGACTTCTTCGGTGCTCGTCACCAGATAGACATAGGACGCATCACCGTTTACTACTGTAGAATAAGGAGCTTCAAAAACAGTTCGATTAGAGAAGTCAGCATTACTCTGTGTAGTCGTAATAGTAATCGTATTTGGCTTGCTCTGCGTCTTTTTTGCTTTAATGATGATAGTTTCCTGCAAAACACTTTCTTTCTCAAATACTTTATCCCTGCTGACAAACAGATGGATATGCTCTAATGCACCTTCCTCAAAGAAACGTTTGCGGAATTGCTTAAAGTACGCACCGGATGTCCATGAGCGAGGGATGATATACACCATCTCTCCGTCCTCCTTGAGATTGAACATGCTCATAGCCGTAAACAAAAAGTATAGGTTAGGCGCACCGTAACATACATCTGGCATTGCGGTTGCCTCTGGCGCATCTTTGGCAATTTTCATATAAGGCGGATTGCCAATAACCATATCGAACTTATCTGCATCCGGACTTGCACCCAGCATACCATTGTACTCAAGCATTTGACTGAGAATGTAATTATCAGTTACAATTCTGAAAGAAACATCTTTCGTTGTATGTCTGCATGCCCACTCCAAATTTGAATACAACAAGTCTACAATGTTGGCATCATTTTCATAGCAAACCAGCTCAATGGAATCAATCTCGGCGTTTGACTCCAATCGTTCAAGGAGTGCAACCGAAAGAATTCCTGAACCAGCGCCTGGATCGAGGATGCTGAGAGAAGTGCGACCTTCGGGAATCGAAAAAAGCCCTGCCATAAAAACGGCAGTTTCTTTGCTTGTGAAAAACTGCCCATATTTCTTCCTTTTGGACTTTGGCATGCGGTCAATGTACTCGACCGTAGCCGCACAAACATGGTCAATCATTTTCATCATTTATAAACTCCACTATGTCGCCAATGCCGCAATCTAATGCAGCGCAAATCTTATACAAACTCTCCATTGATATAGCTTCGTTTTTTCCCATCTTAGCAAGCACATTGAAGCTGATACCGGAGGCGTCTTTCAAATCCGTCCGGTTCATTTTCTTATCGATCAACAGCTTCCAGAGCTTATCGTAGGAAATAGGCATCGCAATTCTCCGTTCCAAATTTAGACTGATTATACTATAGCACAAAACGACGATGTTCGCAAGATAATCTCCTCAGAACGTGAGATGTTCTTTGCAAAGAAAAAAGTCGCCCGCAGGAGCATCCAAACTCCTGCGGACGGCTGTGGCTGATATGAGCTTATACTCGTCCTCTCAACCCATTCTTCTTAGCAAGCTCACTTGCCGCGTGACGGCGCTCATCTGAATACGGAGCGGTCAATCGGACAGCGAATCGCCTGCGGTCGATTTCGAAGGTCAGCCCGCCCTGTTCATCGTCGTCGGTCTGCCTGCACAGGTCGGGGTACTCTGCCGCGTACTTCACTAACCGCTTTTTGAGCGCGGTATTATGCGTCTGAATTTCAACGGTTTTGCTGGCTTCGTCAAAATAGATGCAGGTCGTTTTCTACCGCTTGGTCAGTCCGGTTTTCATATTGCCTCCGTTTCTGCCTGTTCTGCAAAAACAGGCGCGTTTTCAAGATTTTTTCGCAGTTCTGCACCTGTAAAAACAGGCTGATTTTTGAACGGAGAGCGCCCAAATGATACGCTGCTCGATCTGGACGCTCCCATTCGGTAAAATCCGTTTTTCTCAGTTCAATACGGTATCAGCGGACATCTTCACGCGTTGCCACTTTTTCTCTGTGCGGACGGAAGAAATGCCAGAGGTTATTGCGCTGGATTACGTCCTCATAGCGTTGAACTTTCCCGCGAAGCTCTGCGTTTTCGCGTTCCAGATCCGATGTGCGGAGTTTGCTGCGAACGGATTTGTACTCAGAAAGCTCCTGCTTCAAATCGGCAATCTCTTCCTTGAGCCTTGCAATCAGCCTGTTTGCCGCATCCAGAGCTTTTTGCAGTTTGGATTCCTTTTTCTCGGCTGTAATGTACTTCTTTGCAAGCGTGGACAGGCGTTCAAAATCCTCACGCTCCACGGCAACCTTGCTTGAGAAGGGAACGGACTTCGCCTCAATCTTTTCGATAGCTGCCACATTGACCTGCTGATTCTGAATTTTCTCAATCTGTCTGCCGAGCGTCGCCGCCTGCTGTTCCTGTTGGCGGTTCTGCTCCGTGAGTTCTGCCAGCCGCGCCTGCTCCTGCTGTACCTTGAACTGCGTCACAGTCAAGTGTTCCTCCGAGCTGCCACGTTCACCACGCTCCACATCGTCGTACCCGGCGTCACGCATATACCGGAAGAAATCATCCTGCAAAACGCTGTAGGACTTCTTGAGAATGGGTTTGCCCTTGGAACTTAAAATCGGCTCACCGTTCTCGTCCAGCGCAGGCCTGGAAGCCCACTTCTTGCTCATGCTGACCTGCTGAATCGTCTCCTTGACCGTCCCCACCAGAGATTTATCCTTGCAGCGTTTCGACCACAGGATTTGTTTCTCCACGACGGGGATATAGATCACATGAAGATGATAGTGGTACACGTCTTGTCCCAGCGCGTCGGACATGGCGCGGTTGCGCTCGTCGGCGTGCATGACCGCCGACAGGATGTACTGCTCGCCGCCCACAATTTTGATTGCAGCTTTGTAGGCATCGGTGTAGAATTGTTTTGCGAACTCATAGCCGCCATGATTGAAGAAGTATGCGGAGTTGACGTCGAAGATCAGCTCTCCGAACTTTTCGGCGTCTGCTTTCAGACCGCGCGTGGAGATCACGCCGTCGGAGCGCATCTGCTCGAACATCTCCTTATACCCGGCGGTTGGTGTTTTGAAATGGACGTTATATTGCGTCCGTTCGGGAACGATATCCTGATTGACATACGATGATTTTTCGCGCTCGTTGTGTGCTTGCGCGTTGCCGATGTCTGCGTCTTTCATTCTTGCGTTTCTTGCGCTGGTACGGTGAATACCGTCGCCTCTTGCCATAGGCAGTTTACCTCCTGATTTCAGATTGTGCAGGACGGGACAGCTTTCGGGGAGGCACTTCTGCGGAAGTGTAATAACCCACTATGATACTTTCATCCTGCGGCTGCAAAGTATCGTGGGCTCTCCGAGGGGGTATGCGGCTTCTGCGGAAGCCTCTGCCTGTTTTGCGGTTTGCAGTGTCTATACAAACCGCAAAAACCGGCGTGGTCAGCAGCTTATTTGCAGACAACCTCTGCTCATAATCTTCTGCCCACAGCCATCTCAAACTCTGCGGATTTTTTGATGGGGACGAGGGACGCGCGGGGATAGCAGCCAATGCTCTGCCTTGTTTGCCAGCCACAGGAGCGTGGCACACTCCTGTCACAGCTTCCACGGAGGAACAGTCCACCGATAGCTCTGCGGAACGCCGCGCCGGTCAAGGTATTCCTGTCGTGCCTGTTCCCGTTCTGCCTCGGTCGGTGCCGTTTTATACCGGGAATAGAGCTGCCGGTTCAACATGGAGTCGAGCTTCTGCTCCAAGCCCTGACGGATTTCTTCTTCGTAATCATCCTCGCCCCGCAGATGGTACATGGCAAGGTCGAGAAACAGGTTATAGGGGATTTGTACGGTTTTCATTCTGTATCGCTCCTTTCCGCGACGGTCGCAACGATTGCGACGGTTGTTCTGACGGTATCAGATTTACCGTTGCAACCGTCGCAGCCGTCGCGCGGCTTATTTGCTTTCAGCATCATAGGTCAGCGTGATACGCCGACCTTCGTGACGAACCTTGTTCTCATAGCGGACATGGTATTCATCCAGCAGCCTACCGGACTTTACATTCAGATACTTGCTTAGTACGTTTGCCGCCATACCGACATGGACGGCATCGGCAAGCGCAGAGGGCGAGCCTGTCCACACCGGCTGTTCTGCGGACACCAGACCAGAGACAGCTTCCAGAACATGATCGGGCGGTTCTATATGCAGCTCGTTCTCCACCTTCTCAAGATTCCAAATCTGTGTATCGACATCCTTTTTCAGATAGAGGATCTGATCCTGCTGGTCGCGCCCCACCACGTCGATGGTTGCTTCCAATGCCGTGCGCTTTTTCTTCTGCATAAGCAGCGAGCCGTCTGCGCAGCCGAGCAATCCCGTTGTACCGGAGATCATTTCGAAGCTGTCACCGGCAGGCTGCTTGCGGGTGTGATGGACGGTCAGAACACAGATGCAGTGCTTGTCGGCAAACCGCTTGAGCTTGCCGATGATCTCATAATCGCTGGCGTAGCTGTATGCTTCGCCGCCGACCTCCCGGATTTTCTGCATGGTGTCAATGATAATGAGTCTGGTGTCTGGATGTTCCCGCACGAAGTTCTCAAGCTGCTCGTCCAGCCCGTTTCCAATCTTGCCCGCAGCGGTTGCAAAGTGCAGCCGGTCGGTGTCGTTGACGCCGTACATCATGAACATACGGCTCTGGATGCGCTGAAAATCATCTTCCAGAGCGAGGTACAGCACCGTGCCGGGCTGGACTTCGTAGCCCCACAGAGCTTTGCCCGAGCTGACATGATAGGCGATCTGCGCCACCAGAAATGATTTGCCGATCTTTGGCGCACCTGCGAGGATGTACGCGCCCGCGTAGAGCAAGCCGTCGATAATGGACGGCCTGCTCTGATACGCAGTCTGGTACAGCTCTGTCATGGAGATCGTGTGCAGGTAATGCGGGTCTGTCAATCGCTGCATCCTACGGTAGATTTCGTCCAGACTTTCCGAGTTGTTTTGAAAATCACCGTTGATTTCTTCATCAAAAGCGGATATACTGTTCTCAGTTGAATTGCGAAGCGGCTGCCCATCATCTGCGCCAACAGATGTGTCCGGGGCGGTCGTTTTCTTTTTGCTATTTTCATTCTCCATAGGCATTTTCCTCCTTCATGCCGTCCATGATGGCGGCGATCATTTCAATCACATCCAACAGCTCATCGTTTACGCTGCCGCCCGCTTCAATGCGCCGCAGCTCGTTCAGCACAGCGGCAAGCTGGTCGCGCAGCGCTTTGTAGACCCGTGGATTGCCCTGTACCACCACGTCCTTGCAAATCAGGCGGCGGGTGATGTAGTCCTGTTTCGTCAGCCCTGAGAGCTTGACAAAGGTTTCAATCTGCCGGTCTTCCTCCGGTGATACCCGGAAGGCAACAGTCTTGTTGCGCCAGCGGTTGTGGTTGTCTCGATTTTTCAGTGACATTTTAATTGCTCCTTTCGACGTTCAATTTATCTGCCATTTCCTTCTGCACAGTAGGAAACAGGTGCGCGTACCGATAGGTGATTTCCACGCTTTCGTGTCCAACGCGATTGCCGATGGCAACGGCGGAATAGCCCATGTTGATAAGTAAAGAAACGTGGCTGTGTCTCAAATCGTGGATTCTGATGATTTTGACGCCTGCCGCCTTGCAGCCAAACGCCATCCCGCGCTTTAAGGCATATTTGGACAGAGGAAAAATACGGCTGTCCGGTTCCAGCCCATAAAGCTGCTTGAAATAGTCCTGCATCTCGTCACAGAGGAAGTCAGGCATCTGGATTACGCGATTGCTTTTCTTCGTTTTCGGCGTTGTGATAACGTCCTTGCCCTGTAGCCGCTGATAGGATTTATTGATGCGGAGCGTTTTCTTCTCAAAATCGAAGTCCGCAGGCGTCAGTGCCAGCAGCTCGCCCTCGCGGATGCCACACCAGTACAGGATTTCAAAGGCGTAGTACAGCATGGGCTTGTCCATCATGGCGTCGATGAATTTGAGGTATTCTTCCTTCGTCCAGAACAGCATTTCCTTCGGCTGCTCGCTGCCCATATTTCCGGCCTTTGCAGCGGGATTGATCTGTAAGCCGTAATACTTGATGGCGTGGTTGAAAATACAGCTCAGTTGGGTGTGGACGTTCTTGAGATAGTCCGGGGAATAGCTTTCGCCGCTTGACTTGGTGTGCTGCCGTATCTCGTTCTGCCAGTCGATCACATCACGGGCGGTGATCTCCGAGAGCTTGCGCTTTTTGAAATACGGCAGGATCTTTGTGCGGATGATATGCTCCTTACTGAGCCATGTGTTGAGTTTCAGCTTGGGCTTGACGTCCTTTTCATAGAGAGCCACAAAGCTCTCGAAGCTCATATTGACATCAGCCTGCTTCTGCATCAGAAACTCGCGTTCCCATGCCTGAGCCTCTTTTTTCGTGGCAAAGCCGCGCTTTAATTTCTGCTGGCGCTCACCGCGCCAGTCGGTATAGCGAAACTGCACATACCATGAGCCGTTTTTCTTGTCCTTAAATGCTGCCATTCGATTCCCTTCTTTCCTTCGGTTCTCTCGTTCCGTAGAACTTCTCATGGAAGAACTTGCGGTCGATCCTGCCTGCAATGGTGATGCAGCCAGTCTTTCGCAGCTCTTCGTTCAGCTCACGAATGAGCTTGTACGCATACGGAACCGATACGCCAAGCTCTTCCGCAACTTCATTTACTCTCATAAAAATTTCTCCTGCCATAGGCAAAATACCTTCCTTTCCTGATTTGTTGTTGATTGCTTCGCCGTTCTATCCGCAGGACTCTGACAGGCAACCCTTTTCGGCGCTGTGCCGTTTTCTTTTCTCCTTGGCACGCTCATTTCATCGCCTGCTTCCCCGGAGAAAATATCCCTTGGACGGTCATTCAGTTTGGCTCTTTTGGATTTCACCCCCCTCTCACCTTACAACGGACATTTTTTCTGCATTTGTTGACTATCCTAATTGTAAAATTTCTATGAATTAAGCTAAAATGCTTATCTTACAACCATTGTACTATACATATAAGTTTAAGTCAAGCCGGTTTGCAGGAAAATATTAAATAAATTTGCTTAGATTTTTCTTGACGAAATTAAACATATCTGCTATACTCATTATCAAAGACAACCGACACAGGAGATGGCTATTATGGCGATTGGTGAACGCATCCACTTTTTCCGCACGATGCGGGGCATGACACAGAAATACCTTGGCATGGCGCTGGGTTTTCCGGAGAAATCCGCAGATGTCCGCCTTGCGCAGTATGAGAATGGTTCCAGAACGCCCAAGGCGGACGTGACCGCTGCGCTGGCACAGGTGCTTGACGTTTCGCCCAAAGCGCTGGACGTACCGGACATTGACTCTTATACAGGACTGATGCACACGCTGTTCACGCTGGAAGACCGCTACGGTCTTGAGGTCTGCGAGTGTGAGGATGCGGTGCATCTGCGCGTTCATATCCACAAAGGACGCGACGCAGCGGAGCTTCACAGGATGCTTTCCGCGTGGGGCGCGCTTGCCGCCAAGCTGAAAGCGGGGGAGATTACCAAAGAAGAATACGACCGCTGGCGCTATTACTATCCGAAATACGACACCTCCGGTCAGTGGCACAAGATCACGCCGTCGCAGGGACTGAGTGATCTGCTCCTTGCTGATCTCAAGGAACATAGCGAAGAATAACAAAAGGCTCTGCCGACCTTCTTTTACAGAAAGTCAGCAGAGCCTTTTTCGCTCTCAATATAGGATTGGATGCGACAGCAAACCTGCAAACCATTTGCTCGCCAAAATAAGAACAAACAAAATGGCTTAAGTATCTGCTATCATTTTGCTATCAAACAGGAAATGAGATTTTCAAAAAGTGAGTGTTTTCAAGGCTTTGCAGTCCCTCATATTCACTTTTTTCTCATTCCCACTCCACCGTTGCAGGCGGTTTGGAGGTGATGTCGTAGACGATGCGGTTGATATGCTTCACCTCGCCGACGATGCGGCCGGAGATCTTGTCCAGCAGCTCGTAGGGCAGGCGGGACCAGGTGGCGGTCATAAAGTCCTGAGACTGCACGGCACGCAGGGCCAGCGTATAGTCATAGGTGCGCTCATCGCCCATAACGCCTACGCTGCGCAGGTCCGTCAACACGGCAAAATACTGGCTGGTGGTGCGATCCAGACCCGCCAGAGCCATTTCCTCCCGGAAGATGGCATCGGCATCCCGCAGGATGGCCAGCTTTTCCTCGGTGATCTCGCCGATGACGCGGATGGCAAGGCCCGGCCCCGGGAAGGGCTGACGCCACACCAGCTGCTCCGGCAGACCCAGCTCCAGGCCCAGCTGCCGCACCTCGTCCTTGAACAGGCGGCGCAGAGGCTCCACGATATCCTTGAAATCCACACAGTCCGGCAGACCGCCCACATTGTGGTGGCTCTTGATGACGGTGGACTCACCGCCCAGACCGGACTCCACCACGTCGGGATAAATGGTGCCCTGGGCCAGGAAGTCCACAGCGCCGATCTTCTTGGCCTCCTCCTCGAACACGCGGATGAACTCCTCGCCGATGATCTTCCGCTTGCGCTCGGGGTCCGTGACGCCGGCCAGCTTGCCAAGGAACCGGGGACCGGCGTTGACACGGCGGACATCCACGTTGAACTGCTTGGTCATCACATGCTCCACCTGGTCGCCTTCGTCCTTGCGCAGCAGGCCGTGGTCCACGAAAATGCACGTCAGCTGACGGCCCACCGCCCGCTGCAGCAGCGCGGCGGCCACGGAGCTGTCCACGCCGCCGGACAGAGCCAGCAGCACGCGGCCATTGCCGATCTTCTCCCGGCACTGGGCCACTGCCTCCTCCAGATAGGACGCCATGGTCCACTCCGGCCGGAAGCCGCAGATCTTATACAGGAAATTCTCCAGGATCTGCCGGCCATACTCGGTGTGCACCACCTCAGGATGGAACTGCACGCCGTAGAGCCGCTTCTCCCGGCACTGGACCGCCGCGTGGCGGCAGCCCTCGGTGGAGGCAATGATCTCGAACCCGGGAGCCAGACGATCCACCTCTACCCCGTGGCTCATCCAGTACACCGCCGTTTCCGGCACGCCGTCAAACAGCGGGGAATCCGTATGGGTCAGCTCCGTCTTGCCATATTCCCGGGTATCGGCCTTGCAGCACTGGCCGCCCAGCAGGTGCATCATCAGCTGCAAACCGTAGCAGATGCCCAGCACCGGCACGCCCATAGACAGCATCTCCGGGTCGATCATGGGAGCACCCTGGTCGAACACCGTGGCAGGGCCGCCGGTGAAAATGATGGCGTCCGGGGCAAAGGCACGGACCTCATCCATGGTCATGCGGAAGGACTTGATCTCGCAGTATACGCCGCACTCACGGACGCGGCGAGCCACCAGCAGGTTGTATTGGCCGCCGAAATCCAGCACTAAAACCTTTTTCATACGGGGTCATCCTCCCGGAAGGTGATGTGGTCGGGGGTAGCCTCCTCGATGACGGCCAGGGAGTGGATGGGATAGCCCTTCTCCCGCAGGGCGTCGCCGCCATGCTGGAAGCCCTTCTCCACGGCCACGCCGATGCCCACCAGCTCTGCACCGGCGGCCTTGACGATGTCGATCAGGCCCTGCATGGCATAGCCCTTGGCCATAAAGTCGTCGATGATCAGCACCCGGTCGTTGGGACCCAGCCACTCCTGGGCCACAATGAGGGTAACCTTTTTCTTATAGGTATAGGAGAAGATCTCGCTCTGATACAGGCCGCCCTCGATGTTGTCGCTCTTGGCCTTCTTGGCGAATACCATGGGAACGCCGTATTTCTGGGCACACACGGTGGCCAGAGGGATGCCGCTGGCCTCCGCCGTCAGCACCATGGTGATGTCCTTCACGTCGAAATACTTGGCGAACTCATCGGCCAGCTGGCTCATGAGGGCGGTGTCCACCCGGTGATTCAGGAAACCGTCCACTTTGATGATGTTGCCGGGCAGGACCTTACCCTCCCGGCGGATACGCTCCTTCAGCAGTTCCATATACTCCTCCTATTAATTTCACATTGCTGTGAATAATGACATTATTCTGCCCTATTCCTCCTATAAAAGCAAGGGGGCGAAAGGGCGAAGTTCCCGGACCTTTCCGGGGCGGCTTTTGTCACATATGACGGGGATCAGTCCCGGTGCAGGCTCCCGCGGACAAAATCGCTGAACCGCTGGGCCGCGGACGTCAGGGGCACGTCCCGCAGGACGCACAGATCCACGCTGCGGGCCGGGATATCAAAGGATGTGCGCAGCTTCCGCAGACGGCCGCTGTCCAGCTCCCGGTGGACGAACTCCTCCGTGACTCCGGCCACGCCAAAGCCGATGGCCGCCAGGTCTACCAGCAGGCTTCGGGCGCCCAGCTCGATCTCCGGGTGCAGATGCAGACCGTTCTGCAGGAAATACTTTTCCAAAAACAGCCGGGAGGACGCCTTCCGCTCCAGCAGGATCAGCGGGAACTGGGCAATCTCCTCCAGGGAATAGACATGGTCAAAGTCACAGGGATACTCCGCCCCGGCCACAAAGATGGAATGGGTGGTCAGGCACGGGAACGTCTCCAGAGACGCCGCCTCCTGAGGGGTGCTGGCAAAGGCAATATCCACCTTGCCGGATTGCAGCAGGCCCAGGACCTTATGGCTGCGGCCGGAGATGATCTGAATGTGGATGGCCGGGTACTGCCGGTGGAACCGGTCCAGGTACGGCAGCAGAAACTGGCTGGTAACGGTGTCGCTGGCGCCGATGGTCAGGTGGCCCATTTGCAGATCCCGGCTCTGGGACAGCTTTTCTTCCCCTGTTTCCAGCAGGCCCATGGCGCTGCGGACGTATTCATACAGCATCCGCCCGTCGGCGGTCAGTGTGACGCCCCGGGAGTTCCGGGCGAACAGGCGGGTCTGAAGCTCCGCCTCCAGCTGCTTGATGGACTGGCTGACGGCAGACTGGGATATAAACAAAGTCTGGGCCGCGGCGGTAATGTTTCCGGCCTCGGCCACTTCCTTGAAAACGCGATAAAGCTCCAGCTTCACGGACATAACAGCACCTCATTAAGAAAAATAATGCGTGTAGGTTTATTATCTGCGGTAATTATATCAGATATTTTCAGGAATGCAACCCCCATCTGTATTTCACCGGAGGATTCGGCATTTTTCCCGATTTCCTCTTGCTTTTTCCGGGGGCCGTCTGTATAATCGTAACTGGCTTTTGCTGCAAGAGTAGAAGCGGCGCGTTAAGTGCCGGTCGGATGGGAGGTTGCCGCCGGACGAAGGGGACCCTGTCTCCGCGGTGCCGTCTTCGCATCCGCTTTGGCAGCAGGCCCGGGGGGCCTGCGCCCTGACAAGTGCATACTCCCCAACCTCCTCCCATTTCATCCGAATTAGGAGGTATTTTTTATGTCCGAGATCCACAACACCCATGCACCTGCCCGCCGGGGGCCCAAGTGGCCCGTGAAGGCCATGGTCACCTGCGCCCTGCTGACGGCTATCAGCGTGGTGCTGGCCCGGTTCCTGATCCCCACGCCCAACGAGGTGACCCGCTTTTCCTTGGAAGCGGTGCCCATCTTCCTGGCAGGGATGCTGTTCGGGCCGCTGCCTGGGGCACTGACAGGCTTTGCCGCCGATTTCATCGGCTGCCTGTTCTCCCCCTATGGCTACAATCCCATTTTCTGCGTGCCCCCCATTCTGTATGGCCTGTGCGCCGGGCTTTTCCGTCCCTGGCTGACCCGCAGGTGCAGTCCCCTGCGTCTGGCGGCGGCGTTTTTGCCGGCGGTGGTTCTGGGGTCCATCCTGTACCAGAGCTTCGCCCTGGCCATGATCTACGGCGGCGAGGCCAGGCAGGCGTACTTTTTGGCCCGGTTGGCGGCGCGCAGCGTGCAGTTTGCCATTACCGGCGTGCTGGACGTGCTGGTAGTGTGGCTTTTGCAGCGCTCCGGCGCTCTGCGGGCTGTGGGCCTGCCGCCGGTGCAGCCGAAAGGAAATGATAACGTATGAACATTGACGAGACACTATCCTATATCCACTCCGTGTGCTGGCGGGGCAGCGTACCGGGGCTGGAGCGCATCGGCGCGCTGCTGGCCCGGATGGGCGACCCGCAAAAGCAGATGCGGTTCATTCATGTCACCGGTACCAACGGCAAGGGCTCTACCTGCGCCATGATGGCCAGCATCCTTCGGGCGGCCGGTTATCGGACGGGGCTGTATACGTCTCCCTTTCTGATCCGATTCAACGAGCGGATGCAGGTGGACGGCCGGCAGATCACCGACGACGAGCTATGTGAGATCACCGCCTATGTCCGCCCCCTGGCGGATGCGCTGGACCCTCACCCCACGGAGTTTGAAATGGTCACGGCCATTGCCTTTGCCTATTTTGCCCGGCACAACTGCGACATCGTGGTGTGCGAGGTGGGCATGGGCGGCGAGTTTGACGCCACCAATGTCATCCCCGCCCCGGAGGCTGCCGTGTTCTGCAACATCGGCCTGGATCACACCCAGTACCTGGGCGATACCATTGAAAAAATCGCCGCCACCAAGGCCGGGATCATCAAGCCCGGCTGCGAGGCGGTGCTGTACCGCCAGACGGCCTCTGTGGAGGAGATCATCCGCCAGCGGTGCGAGCGTCTGGGCGTTCCCCTGCACCTGGCGGATTTTGACGGCATCCGTCCGGAAAAGGCCGGTCTGGAGGGCCAGGTCTTTGACTGGGAGGAGCTTGCCGGCCTGCACCTGCCCCTGCTGGGACGGCACCAGCTGTGCAATGCCGCCGTGGCCCTGACAGCCATGCGGGTGCTGCAAAAGCGTGGCTGGTCCATTACGGAGGAGCACATCCGCCGCGGCCTGGCGGCCACCGACTGGCCCGGCCGGTTCCAGATCATCGGCCATGATCCTCTGTTCATCATCGACGGCGGGCACAACCCCCAGTGTATCCGGGCGCTGGAGCAGAATATCCGGGATTATCTGCCGGACCGCCCGCTGACGGTGCTTACCGGCGTCATGCAGGACAAGGACTATCACTGCATGTACCGGGGCGTGGTGCCCTATGCCCGCTCCTTCATCACCGTCACGCCGGATAACCCCCGCTCCCTGCCTGCCGGGGAGCTGGCAGCGTATATCCGGGAGCTGGGAGCGCCGGTCACCGCCTGCGATACCATCCGCGGCGGCGTTTCCCTGGCGCTGGAGCAGGCTGGACCCGGCGGCACAGTGCTGTGTTACGGCTCTCTGTATCTGATCGGCGACGTGGAGACACAGCTGCGGGACCTGAAAAAAAGCTGAGTCCAGGGGATTCGCGAGGGACAGGCACATGAAAAAGCGCCATGTTGTCTGTCCTTCGCTTTTTATCATGGCAGTTCTACAAATTTTCCCGGCAGGCCCTAAAATTTCTGTTGCATTTTTATACCGTATCGTGTAAAATGAGAGGGACAATATAAGATTGGTAGCTGTAAGGAAGTGCCTCGCGCACGGGCTGCAACTATCACTCGGCTGTTGCTTGAGTGTTTCAGATCTCCACCCGGAGGTTTGAAACATTTTTCTTTACCCGGAAGCATTGGAACAATTCATAAGGAGGAACACACATGAATCTGGTCATCAACGGAAGACTCATCACCCGGGACGAGGGCGGCAAGGGCTATTATGAGCACGGCGCCGTAGCCTACGAGGGAACCACCATCACCGAGGTAGGCGAGGAGAGCGTCCTGCGGGCCAAATACCCCCAGGCCAACCTCATCGACGCCAAGGGCGGCGTCATCATGCCCGCCTTCATCAATGCCCACACCCATATCTACTCCGCCCTGGCAAGGGGCCTGTCCATCGTGGGCAACAATCCCACCAACTTCTACGAGGTCCTGGACGGCACCTGGTGGGCCATCGACCGCAAGCTGACCCTGGCCGGCACCCGCGCCAGCGCCGTCGCCCTGTATATGGACTGCATCAAGCAGGGCGTCACCACCATTTTCGACCACCACGCCTCCTATGCCGAGATTCCCGGCTCTCTGCACACCATTGCCGCCTCTGCCAAGAAATTCGGCATCCGCTCCTGCCTGTGCTATGAGGTTTCCGACCGGGACGGCGAGGAAAAGTGCCTCCAGGCCATCCAGGAAAACGCCGACTTCATCACCGAGTGCGAAAGGAACCGGGACCCCATGCTGGCCGCCATGTTCGGCGGACACGCCCTGTTCACCATCAGCGACAAGACCTTTGACCGCATGGTGGCCGCCAACAATGGCCGCACCGGTTACCACATCCATGTGTCCGAGGGCATGAACGACGTGTACGACTCCCTGCAAAACTATGGCCGCCGCCCTGTCCAGCGGCTCCAGGACCACGGCATTCTGGGGGAAAAGACCATTCTGGGCCACTGCATCCATGTGAACACCGCCGAAATGGAGATCATCAAGGAGACCGGCACCATGGTGGTCAACAATCCCGAGAGCAACATGGGCAACGCCATCGGCATCTGCCCGGTGCTCCAGCTGCACAAGCGGGGCATCCTGCTGGGCATGGGCACCGACGCCTATACCAACGACATGCTGGAATCCCTGAAGGTGGCCCTATGCTCCCAGCGGAGCCAGAACTGCCTGCCCAACGTGGGCTGGTGCGAGGTCACGGACATGCTGTTCCGCAACAATGCCAAAATCGGCGAGAAGTATTTCCCGGTGCAGCTGGGGGTGCTGAAGGCCGGCGCTGCGGCGGACATCATCGTTATGGACTACAAGCCCTTCACCCCCTTCTCCGACGAGAACATCGACGGCCACATGATCTTCGGCATGACCGGCCGCCAGTGCCAGACCACCATCGCGGGCGGCAAGCTCCTGATGCAGGACCGGGTGCTGGTGGGTATCGACGAGGAGGCGGAAAATGCCCACATCCTGGAGGCTGCCAAGAAGCTCTGGGGCGATCTGAACCACCGGACGTATTGATAATTCCAAAAACCTTGACAAGGAGGATATCCCATGTCTGAAAAAATGTATCCCATTCCCTTCCGCTCCCTGATGAACTGGGTGGTCACCGAGTATGCCGGCTGCGGCGACGTGTTCGGCGTCCACAAGCAGTATCACGCCACCGGCAAGAGCCTGCCGATTTTCGGCGAACGCATCGAAACACCCTTTGGCCCTGCCGCCGGTCCCAACAGCCAGCTGGCTCAGAACATCATCGCCGCCTATGTGGCCGGCGCCCGGTTCTTCGAGGTGAAAACCGTCCAGAAGATGGACGGTGCGGACCTGGCCGCCTGTGTGCCCCGCCCCTGCATTCTGGCCAACGACGAGGGCTACAACCAGGAATGGTCCACGGAGCTCACCGTGCCCCAGGCCATGGACGAGTATATCAAGGCCTGGTGTGCCCTGAAGGTCCTCAGCAAGGTCTACGGCTTCGGCGACCCCGACGGGTTCGTGTTCAACATGTCCGTGGGCTACGATCTGGAGGGCATCAAGGGCGAGAAGGTCAACACCTACATCGACGGCATGATGGATGCTGGACGCACCGCCATTTTCGGCGAGTGCAAGGAGGTCCTGAAGGAGCTGTTCCCCCAGGAGACCGCCTTCATCGATGCCATCTCCCCCCGGGTGTCCCGCAGCGTCACCGTCTCCACCCTCCACGGCTGTCCCCCGGACGAGATTGAGCGCATTGCCAGCTATCTGATTTCCGAGAAGCACCTGCACACCTTCGTCAAGTGCAACCCCACCATCCTGGGCTATGAGACCGCCCGCCGCACCCTGGACGCCATGGGCTATGACTATATTGTGTTCGACGAGCACCACTTCAACGAGGATCTCCAGTGGGCCGACGCCGTGCCCATGTTTGGGCGGCTTCAGGCTCTGGCCGATGAAAACGACCTGGAGTTCGGTCTGAAGCTCTCCAACACCTTCCCCGTGGACACCACCCGGGGTGAGCTGCCCAACGATGAGATGTACATGTCCGGCCGCAGCCTGTTCCCCCTGACCATTGAGATGTGCCACCGTATCTCCCGGCAGTTCCAGGGGAAAATGCGGATCTCCTTTGCCGGCGGCGCAGAGTATTTCAACTGCGACAAGCTGTTTGCCGCAGGCATCTGGCCCATCACCGTGGCCACCACCATTCTCAAGCCCGGCGGTTACAACCGCCTGCACCAGATGGTGGAGAAGGTGGAGCCCATGGCCTACCGTCCCTTCAGCGGCACGGATACCCAGGCCATCTGCGAGCTGTCCGCCGCCAGCCATACCGATGTCCACCACGTCAAGCCCATCAAGCCCCTGCCCAGCCGCAAGAGTGAGAAAAGCGTCCCCTGGCTGGACTGCTTCACCGCCCCCTGTCAGGGCGGCTGCCCCATTGAGCAGGACATTCCCGAGTATATGGAGCTGTGCCGCAAGGGCCTGTACGCCCCAGCCCTGAAGCTCATCACCCAGAAGAATCCCCTGCCCTTCCTGACCGGTACCATCTGCGCCCACCGGTGTCAGACCAAGTGCTCCCGGAACTTCTATGACGAGTCCGTCCGCATCCGGGACACCAAGCTGCTGGCCGCTGAAAAGGGCTACAACGCTCTGATGGCCTCCATCCGTGTTCCGGAGCGGGTCCCCGGCAAGAAGGCCGCCATCATCGGCGGCGGTCCTACCGGTATTGCCGCCGCCTACTTCCTGGGCCGCGCCGGGATTGAAGCCACCATTTTCGAGCGGGAGAGCTGCCTGGGCGGCGTGCCCCGTCATGTGATTCCCGCCTTCCGCATCGCCAATGAGACCATCGAAAAGGATATCGCCCTGATGGAGAAGTACGGTGTGGACGTCCGCTGCGGCGCGCCTGCCCCCTCGGTGAAGGAGCTGAAGGCCATGGGCTACACCCATATCCTCTTTGCCGTGGGCGCCTGGAAGCCCGGCAAGCTGGAGATCGCCGGTGATGTGGCCGGGGCCATCCAGTGGATGAAGGGCGTCAAGGCCGGCAACATCGCCGTGGGCGGCAGCATTGCCGTCGTCGGCGGCGGCAACACCGCCATGGATGCCGCCCGTCTGGCCAAGCGCAGCGGTGCCAAGCAGGTAACTCTGGTATATCGCCGGACCCGCAAGTACATGCCCGCCGACGAGCATGAGCTGGCCCTGGCCCTCCAGGACGGCGTTACCTTTGCCGAGCTGGCCGCTCCTGTGAAGCAGGCAGACGGCATGCTGACCTGTGAAAGGATGGTGCTGGGCCAGGCCGATGCCTCCGGCCGCCGCAGTCCCGTGGGCAGCGGTGAGTTCTTCGACATTCCCTGCGACCTGGTGATCTCCGCCGTAGGCGAGCAGGTAGACAGCGCCCTGATGGCCGCCAACGGCATCGAGGTGGACAAGAAGGGCCGTCCCGCCTTCCAGACCAATCTTCCCGGCGTGTATGCCGCCGGTGACGCCGCCCGGGGCCCCGCCACCGTGGTGGAGGGCATTGCCGACGCCGCCCGCTTCGCCCAGGAGGTCATCGGAACGGCCTATACCTATGACATCCCCCAGCAGGCGTACATTACCAAGACCGACGCCCAGGCCAAGAAGGGCGTCCTGCAAATGAGCGGCTGCATCTGCCGCGAGGGCGACCGCTGCCTGCAATGCTCCACCGTGTGCGAAAACTGTGTGGACTCCTGCCCCAACCGGGCCAACGTGGTCATCGCCATGGCCGACGGCAGCCACCAGATCCTCCATGTGGACAAGATGTGCAACGAATGCGGCAACTGCACCCAGTTCTGCCCCTACGCCTCCGAGCCCTGCCACGACAAGTTCACCCTGTTCCAGACCGCCGAGGACATGGCCGACTCCCACAATGCCGGCGTCCTGTTCCTGGGCGGGGACATGGTCCGGGTACGCACCTTCGGTGAGCCCAAGGACTACGACCTGAGCAAGGAAAGCGGACTGCCTGCTGACCTGGAAACGCTTATCGTCACCATCCGTGACAAGTACGGGTATCTGTTCGCCTGATCTCTCCCACTATTCGCAAAAAAAGAGCCCCTGCCTTCCTTGAGGGAAAGCAGGGGCTCTTAGATGGGTGTTCGTAAAACAGCCAATGGAGCGTATCGATACAGATACGCTCCATTTCTCATGCCAACATACTATGCAAAGAGGTGCAGCCCCTTGGCTCTCCCTTTGGGAGAGCTGTCACCGCAGGTGACTGAGAG
>OCJY01000036.1_pt1 | contig 59865 bp, 52 predicted proteins | sample 1502791 | NCBI WGS metagenome assembly OCJY01 (sample SAMN01915221, study PRJEB22387) | human gut metagenome | isolation source: stool | host: Homo sapiens | place: USA | reverse complement strand
CGTCCAATATCCATGTCCCTGCGCGTGCAAGCACGCTCCGGGTCATGGCTGCTGTACGGGACTTTCATAGTAACACATCATAAAAGGGTGTGGATTATACCTCCACACCCTTAGCCTTCAAGTATTCAATTACAGACCCTACGGTTTCCAGTTCTGTCAGTTCTTCTGCCGGAATCTCAATGCCATATTCTTCTTCCAATGCCATCACCAATTCAAACAAATCCAGGGAATCAGCTCCCAAATCATCTTTGAAAGAAGTTTCTTCTGTAATGATATCCCCTTCGCAGTTTAACTGTTCTTCCAGGATGCTTCTCATTTTCTCTAACATCTTACTTTCACTCCTTAAATCAGTTTTAAGATATTTGTCATTGAAAGTGTACTGGGAAAATTTCACTTTGTCAATACATTTCCATATATTTTTTATCTTTTATTCTGAAGTAAATTTTATCTGCCGTGAAACCGACAGCGCAATCCCAATCTCTACCATCAGGAAAAGAACGGAAGTTCCTCCGTAACTGATGAAAGGAAGCGTAATTCCTGTAGTCGGAATCAGATTCAGCACAACGCAGATATTCAGGATTACCTGCAGCGCGATATGACAGAAAATCCCGCTTACAATCAGGCTTCCGTAAAGATCCGGTGCGTTTTGTGCGATAAAAAACAGCCGATACAATAAATAGCCGAACATCAAAAGCACCAGAATTGCCCCGAACACTCCCAATTCTTCACAGATGATAGAAAATATCATATCATTCTGGGCTTCCGGTATCGTACTCAGCTTCTGTTCACTGTTTCCAAGTCCTTTGCCGAAAAAGCCTCCGGAACCAATTGCATACAAGCCCTGAATCACCTGGAATCCTCCATCCTCAAGATATCCCTCCGGATTCAGCCAGGTAAGTACACGGCGGATTCGGAATCCGGAAGTTGCATCCATATTGGCCGCTATTATGGAAACACCTGCAACACTCAGGACAATCGCCAGAACCGCTGCTGCCACAAAGGGGGCTGTCTTTGGATGTGCCAAATAAATCAGGGCACAGGCAATTCCAAGAATAATCAATGCTGTACTTAAATTATCTGTAAATACCTTCGCTCCCACTGCCTGCATTCCTCCGATAACCATAAGAATGCAAAATGCTTTCAGCGTTTTGACTTGCTTTCCCATTTTGATAATCACCATGGGCAGAAAAAGAATAACCGCGATCTTTGCCATCTCAGAAGGCTGAAACTGAATTCCCAGGTTCAGCCAACGCTTGGAACCATTGGCATCCACACCCAAAGGTGAAAAACGAACCATTGCCATCAGAATCAGGCTGAGCACGTAGATTGCACTTGCAAATTTCGTATAAATATGATAATTGATCTTAGAAAGTACGATCGCACCCACTACACCGCCCATACAGATCAACGCCTGCCTTCGGAAATAATACATATCATCATTTCCACTGATTTTTTGAAAAGCCTCATAATAACTGGCACTGTAAAGCATAATCAAGCCAAAACAAATCAATAAGATAACTGCTGCCAGAAGATTATAATCATAATAATCTGCTCTTTTGCGCGTTTTTGTGCGCGTTGTCCGGCTTTTCCGTCTGATTACAGCGTTCTGCTGTTCTTTTGCCATATCTATATCAACTCCTATACCGCATGTTTTCGTGCTGTTCTGATTATACCATTCCCGGACAGAAATGAAAAGCCAATGTTTTTCTGTCATTTTACCGCATATTTCAAAAGTGTGATAAAAGATGGATTCCTGTCCGTCTCCCCCAAAAGAACCTTTCGCACAAGTTCCGGATCATCTGTAATGATATTATCAACCTTCAATGTAATCATCCGCTGCATATCTCCCTGATAATTCAGGGTCCACGCATACACTTCCTTACCAAGTCTGTGAACCTCATCCACAAATTGCCGCGTAATATATGTATGCTTCACACTGAAGAAATCCACCTCTGTCAATTCCGAAAGATCTCCATAAGTCATACGGAGTGTATAGCCAGTCCGGATATTCGGATTTTCTTTCTTCACCTGCTCCAGAAACTTGTAATTCATCGATGTCAGTACACAATCATCTGTAAAATCATTATCCTCGATAATTTTTACTACCTTTTTTACAATGTGCTTATTATGACCGTTATATTTCACCTCAATATTAAGTTTAATCTTCCCCTTGCAGTATTTGATCACCTGATCCAACGTTGGAATCTGTTCACCACGGAACTTTTTATTAAACTTCACTCCGGCATCAAGCTGACAAATTTCATCGTATGTCAGATCCCAGATATCGGCATTCAAACCGGTAGTACGCTTCAGATTCGTATCATGCAGAAGTATGATTTCCCCATCCTTGGTCTCCTGCACATCAATCTCCGCCACATCTGCCAATGCTTCAACTGCGTATTCCATGGCACTCATTGTATTTTCCGGAGCCATCCGCGCCCCGCCCCGATGTGCCGTGACAACCATATCAGACTGCGAAACAGCTACATCCGGCAGATTGATCCTCGCCTCCATCACAAGATACGCCAGATCCAGAAATACAATCAACACTGTGATACCGGACAATACCTGTTTTGATGTCAATATTTGCTTAAACCTGCTTTTCTTCCGGTTTCTGGAACGATTATACTTTTTCTTCTCCGAAGAACGTGCAAAGAAGGTATACAGATAAAGCAGCGTCAATGTCATCCCCACACCTCCTGCGATCACTCCTGCATAGTACTTAATCAAACTGCTGTAAAATAATACAGCACTGACCATCGTACCTGAAGAACGCATGACTTTTACATATCCGACCATGATAAATAACGCTGCCAGATAAAGAATCAACATAAGCAGCGCCGCAAAAATCTGTACAATCGCAGAAAAAAACAAATCTCTTTTCCATCTCATCTTCATTCGTTTCCGGCAATACCTGTTGACTTCCTCCGGCCGATCCATCGTCATGACTCTTCTCGGCACACTGAATGAAAATAGCATGGATAAGACAAAAACCAATATCAGAAGTATTCCCAGTACATAATAATGAGGAATTGCCTTCGCCAACTGTTGAACAGAAAATTGCAGGAATTTTGTCTGTGTTACTTCCCATATCAGAAAATGAATCCATAAATAAGGGATACTTCCCGCCATATACACCATCCAGCGCCCCGGATATCTGGCAATAAAACGCAGTGCACCCCTTCCGCCCCAGCGAATCATCGCCGGGACACTGATTTTCTGTCCTCTCCAGGAACTTTCATAACAAGAAAACAAGGCATGAATCTCAAAAATCAGGGCAAGACAAATGAATAAGCACCCAATGATAATAAACACAATTGTCAATGGATATGTCACAAATTTCTGATAATTTTCCGCAGTCAGATAACTATATCCCAGCCTTTTCAGACAGATTTTCATAACAAAATTCGAACCTTTCATTAATGCCTCTGCGAAAAAAATCCGATAGGTTACTTCGAAAATCAACAGGCTGAGCCAATTTTTTCTTAATATCTGCATTGCTGTCTTTATAAATTGTTTCATACTTTTCATCCTGTCTGTCCTTTGATAGGTAAAAGTATATCATAAAAATCCCTTGTGTAAATTTTTTTTTACAATCAAATGGCATTTTCAAACATTCTCCGGGATGTTCACAATTCGTCAATAAACTTTTCACAAAACATTTAAAGTCAAATCACAGTTCTCTCACACTCATCTGTTAAATTAAAAATGTAGAAAAGACAACCCAAACTTTTCATAAAATTTTCTTTTTCATACGCCAGTACCTGGCTGTCAGGTACTGGTCCTCCTTTTTTTTTATCGGGAAAAGACCCTTACAGTTATCGGCAAAGTACTTTCTGATGAATCGTATCCGAATATAATTCCATCCCTTCTGTCTTTATTACATGAATCACCTGAGAAAATTTTTCATCTGTCAATTCTTTCAATAAATTCGGCTTCTCCAAAATCTGTTCTTCCTGAAAAATCACTCCCTTTTCTCCTTTAAATAATGCTACATAAAATACATCGGATTCTACCAGATCCTGAAAGAAATGACTTCCATAAGAGAGTTCCGGCATCAGTCCCTCTTCCTTACAGGAAACCTCACAAATTGCCGTCATATGACATAATTCTGTGAAATGTACCGGAACCCCAAGAGAAGTTGTCGTAGTACCCCAGCGCCCCGGTCCAATCAGCAGAGTATGTTCGTCTTTCAGCTTTTCGTTCAGACACCCGACCGTTCTTGCAACCTCGTATCTCTCCTGTTCGTTAAGTGCCAGATATGGCTTTACGTCCACATAAATCACATAATTGACCGGAAGCCGGACATTTCCGCCCATAAAATTCCCCTGGCTGAAGAAAAGGCAATCTTTCTCATCTTTTAATTCCGGCAAGGTCACATTTCGCCCAAGTCCTTTCGTCTGTAACGGGCGGCACTGCAGAAGATTAATTCTGTAACTGCCGTCTTCCTTGAAATTTGCGGTAAATTCAATATCAACCGGATATTCATAAGTATCGGATAACAACTTTAAAATCTCCCGCATTTTCTGCGGAAAATCTGTTTTCTGCAGCAGATGCGGAAAATCCACAATATAAAAATTCCGATAGTCCCCCCGTTCCCGCAAACGGCGCATCGTCTCAAAATCTTTGGATGCAAATAACTTTTTATCCGCTTTTAAATTCATATTCAGAATCTGATCCGTTCCCTTATGCGTCCAGGTATTATGCTCCAGATCCAGAAGATCCACATAATGTTGTGAAAACTTACGCACATTCTGATAATCAACAAGTGGTTTCCTGTTTGGATCATCCAGGCAGACAATTCTGGGATAATCACCGACTACACGGTCTACCGCCCGTGTTCCCAGCCCGAAAACCAGCCGCAGCATCCCGGCACTCATATCAATATCTGAATTCCACACATACAAATTGGAAGAGTTACCAACCCCTGCAATATGCGGAAAGAAATCCGTCCCATAATAATCACCGGACACCCTCTGAACAAGCAGTGCCATCTGCTCATCCTGTTCAAACAGTCCGCGGTTCATACGATAATTCAGCGCATCCTGATTCATCGTGCTGGCATATACCGTACGGACCGCATGCTCAAATGCCTCGTAACGTTCTTCCGGTGTTCCCTGATTCACACAAAACACACTGTCGTACTTTCCGGCAAATGCATTGCCGAAATTATCTTCCAGAAGAGAACTGGAACGGACAATAATCGGTGATTGGCCATAATATTCCAACATTTTACGAAACTGATTTTTAATCATCTCAGGAAAAGTTCCATGAAGAATCCGTTCTTTGAGTTCCGGGGCATATCTATAATATCCCTCTCTTGTTTTCTGTTTCGTCCGAAGTTTCCAACAATCGTTGTGTACAATATATGTGTAAAATATATCAGCTCCCAGGTAAAAGGAATCATGCATCTCAAGATAGGGAGCAAACCGCCGCTCCTTATCCTGCTCCACGATTTTTCTTGCAAGCAGCATTCCTACTGCCTTTCCTCCGATCCGTCCGGTTCCGATTTCCCGGGACTTGATATTCACCAGATCCCGCAGACTGAAAAACCTGCAGCAGAGAGTATAGATCTTCGTGTCATCCCCGATCAGAAGTTTTAACAATAATTTTTTCCGTTCCTCCCGGCGTTCCTCTGAACCGGATAATGCCTGATAAGCACGCTGAAATGTCACATCCCAGTAATCCATCTTTTCATCTTCCAGACCATATCTGGAAAAAAGGGCCGCGGCCTCTGCACTGGAGGTGATACACTGCGCTGTATCATGCGTAATCAGATGCGGCAAGAACATCGTTTTAGAATATCTCTGCCACACTTTAACCGGATGGACATAGAAATTGCCGTCCACATCATAAACCTCCAATAAAAGTTGGGTGGTTTCCCGGATTCTGTTGATCGTATCCGACGTATGAGAATCCCGGATCAACGCAAAATACGCAATGGTCTCCAATTCAAACAGGTAAGGACACGTCACCCGGAAAAAGTTTCCAATCATCAAATCAGAATACCAGAATTTCAGCAGATCGGTAAGACAATCAAAAACATAAAATGCTTCTTTTCCATAATCTGTAATCAGCCGATGAACTTTTGTAGCAAAGTGTTCAAAACCCTTTTGGGCATTGATCCATTCCAGAGAAACTGCACCCATGTCTTCTTCCGAAATTACAGGCTCATGGCTTCCGAATCGAATATAAACCAGTTTCCGTCCATCCCTGACCGCCTGGCGGATATAAGGTTGCACCACTCTTCTGTAATCTTCTAAAGACTCAACCTGCCATACTACATTGTCACCTAACCGGAACTGATCAATCACCTGATCAAATCCCGGTATTCCCGTACTTACCCTTCTTTTGCCCTCCATTCAGCTTACCTCCATTCAAATCAGTCTCCTTTTACTACAATAGCTCTTTTTACCATTTTATCATATTTTTATGTATAAATACACTTTTTCTTAATATTTTTCGAAAAAATCATAGTATTTCTTTAAATATTTCATCGTTTTAAGTTCGGACACGCTTCCTGTTTTTCCCGCAGGCATCAAAAAACCCGGAATACTTTTGTTCATCGTTCAAAGTACTCCAGGTTCGTTATAAAAAGACTCATCAAATAAATTCCATCATGCGCAGAAAGCACAGCCATCCGGTCAGAGTAAATGCGCTGCACAGCGTGGTAAGCATTACGGTATTAGATGTCAGACTCCCTTCATGCCCCATATTGCGTGCCATGACATAACTGCTTACTGTCGTGGCAGAACCCAGCATAACAAGGATCGCCACTAACTTGTCATTTCGGAATCCGAGCCCCACAGCAAGGGGCAGAAATGCAGCACAAAATACCACCAGTTTCAGAATACTGCTGACAACCGCAGGCTTCATCTGGCTCCGTGCCTGAGAAACACGAAAGGAGGCTCCCATCGCCATCAATCCCAGAGGAGTGGCAAGAACCGAAAGATTGTGAAGTGTCTTATCCAGAACTTCCGGTTTCGGTATCTGAAGCGCAGACCAGATTACACCTGCAGCAATCCCCAAAATAATGGGATTGGTAACAATCCCTTTCAATGTACAGAGAATCAGTGCCCGATCGAATTTCTCTCTGTCCGGTTTCAGGAAAGAAAGCACCACAACTGCCATCACATTATACAAAGGAACTGTTGCAATAATCATCAGCGGTGCCATACCTGCGTCTCCATAGATATTCTGTATGAATGCAATTCCCAAAATCGCCGCACTGCTCCTATAGGATGCCTGCACAAACTCTCCCTGAATAGATTTATCCTTCCATAGAAAGGACAACGCTGTCACAGCCAGAATTGAAATCAATGTCACGCAAAAGCAAAACAACACAAATCCGGTATCCCATACTTCATAAAAATCTGCCCCGCTGATATCCTGGAACAGCAGTACCGGAAGCGCAGCCTGAAATACAAATTTATTTGCAGCACTTACAAACTTCTCATTAAAGATACCTGCCTTTTTAAATATCATCCCAAATATCATAGTCAGAAAGATCGGAATCGTGGCATTTAAGCTAAAAATCAGATGTTCCATAATTTGCACACTTTCCGGTCAAATGTAAACAATCCATTTACTTCACTTTCCACATCCGAAAGCTGCGTATAGACCGCACCGCAGAGTCCCTGCTCAATCAGCGGTTCCAATTCTTCCTTCTGCAGCCGCATAAGCGCCTGCTGAAACTCCTCCACGGTTTCAAAATGCTTATATCCATAGGCCTTTTCTTCCGCAGAATGTGCCGCAATATGGCAATCATATCCGCCGTATTCAGAGATCACATAAGGTTTGTCCGTCTCTTCCATCTTTAATTTTCTGAAATATGTATGTACACTGTGAAAATCACTGTTGTTCTGCATAAACCAACCGCTTGTAGCATCCACCAGACGATGTGGATCCAGCTTTTTCACCTGTTCCGTAATCAAATCCGCATCAAACTGTCCCCAGCCTTCATTAAACAATACCCAGGTACTGATACAGGGAAAATGTGAAAGATACAGAATCGTATCCCGGCACTCTCTTACCCATTCAAATCTTCCCTTTTTACTGCCTCTCCCAAAACGATGATACTTATGGTCATCCAATTTTGTCCGGATTTTGGAAGCTACGGTCGGCAGCCAGGTTACTAATGGTGTGTTGTAAGTCGTTCCGCCATTTACCATATCCTGCCATACAATCATTCCAAGCCGGTCACAATGATAATACCAACGTGCCGACTCAATCTTGCAGTGCTTCCGTATCATATTGAATCCCAATTCCTTCATCTTCGTAAGATCGAAGATCAGTGCCTCATCCGAGGGCGCTGTATAAAGACCGTCAGACCAATATCCCTGATCCAGAATTCCCTGTAAAAATAAAGGCTGATGATTCAGGCAAAAACGTAATATTCCTTTTCGGTCTTTTTCTATCGTATAGGTACGCATGGCAAAATAACCCTTGATGCAGTCCTGTCCCAATTTTACCGTCACCTCGTAAAGATTTGGAGATTCCGGTGTCCAGGAAATTTTATGATCCAATGTAACCTTAAACCTGCGGCTTTTTGATTCCACATGAATCTTCTCATCCCCTGCAGAAATATCACAGATTATGTTTTCTTCTGATGCAAGATTCAATGCCACTTCCACGGATACTGTATTTCCATCATAATCTGGTGTCACTCTCAGATCCCTGATGTAACCCGCCGGAACCCATTCCAGCCAGACTGTCTGCCAGATTCCGCTCTGTGCCGTGTAAAACATTCCCGACGGATGTAAAGACTGCTTTCCCCGTGCATGATAAGAAGTATCCGAATAGTCCTGAACCCTGACCGTCAGAGTATTCTCTTCTGCCACAAGAAAATCTGTAATATCTACTTCAAAGGGCAGATAGCCCCCCACATGGCGGCAAACCTTTCTGCCGTTTATAAACACAATTGCACACTGATCCACTGCTCCGAAATGAAGGATACAACGACTGTCGTCTTTTGGAGTTTTCACCGGAAGATCCCGTTCATACCAAAGGTACTCATCCGGCTGTAACTTCCTGTGCACTCTGGACAAAAGCGTTTCCGGTGAAAACGGAACCAGTATGGTTCCATCCATCCGGCAGGGAAACTCCCCCTCTTCCGTAATCGCATAATCCCAGAATCCGTTCAGATTTAAATAAGACTCCCGCACCATCTGCGGCCGCGGATATTCTTCTAAGACATGATCCGGATGAAGAAACTCGCCCCAGGTTGTCAGTAATGTATTCATAATCCGTTTCCTCCCAACTAAAGGTAAAAAGATTTCTTATTTTTGCCTTTCTCTACAAGTATACCATAAATTTTATCTCAACTCAAAACTATCTATATCACTTTTTGACTCCGCTCATATTGTAATATGGAAAGATTCTTTAGTGAAAGGACTATTATGGATAATTATCGCACAAATCGTCCCGGCTGCGGCCAACGGCATGGAAATAACTTCCAGATGCCATGTCAAAATACAAGGTCAATACAGACATCCTGTAGTTGTAATCAACAATCAATGTATCGGAAAGTGGATACCCTTCCGGTAGCCATGGCATATATTCCGCACACGCACTTCGGTCAAACCTATGAATTATGCAAAGGGCTTCAGTTCGGAACTATTTTTCCGGATCTTCACAAACCATTCTGCGGAAAGGGAGGAGGTGGCTGCAAATGATGGAACGCATGTCAAAGGAACAGATGTTAAACCGAATCAATCAGCTTAGTTTTGCAGTCGTTGAGATGACATTGTATCTGGATATTAATCCTTGTGATGAAGAGGCACTGGCATATTTTGAAGAAAAATCGGCCCTTCGCAATGAAGCGCTAGAAGCTTATGCCAAAAACTATGGCCCGCTTACCATCGATACCGCCAACGATACCAAATCCCGCAGTTGGGAATGGGTGAATCAGCCGTGGCCCTGGGAAGTAAGAAAAGGAGGATGCCGTTAATATGTGGAATTATGAAAAAAGACTGGAATATCCGGTAAATATTACTACACCGAATGCAAAAATCGCACAAATTATCATGAGTCAGTATGGCGGACCGGATGGCGAAATCGGAGCTTCCATGCGCTATCTGTCACAGCGTTTCACCGCGCCAAACCGTACCTGTATGGGAATATTGAACGATATCGGTAGAGAAGCCCCTGAAATGTTCCATTGTAAGGGGCGCCACGAATTTCACTTTTCAAAACTGGGATCACATCTTATGTTCTTATTTATCCTGGACGGGCTTATTGGAGGGACACTTTCTTTAGAGTTTAAATACATCTCATGTTCTTATTTATCGAGTTACTGGGGATATATATTTCTGTATATGGACGTTTAAATACATCTCATGTTCTTATTTATCAAAGAAACAAAACTCTTTCTGGGCAAGTGGCTGGAGTTTAAATACATCTCATGTTCTTATTTATCGGATACACAAGAGCATACTACTCTTGCAGCTGGAGTTTAAATACATCTCATGTTCTTATTTATCGAAACAAAAAGCCGTACTATGCATTCTTAGAAGACAGTTTAAATACATCTCATGTTCTTATTTATCCTATAGAACAAGAAAAATTGGTAAATTTGGAGGAAAAGTTTAAATACATCTCATGTTCTTATTTATCATCTTATTCACCAATTTAATACAATAGTCAGCCTGAGTTTAAATACATCTCATGTTCTTATTTATCTCCCCTGTCCAATCAATTCCCTTACCTCATCAAGATGTTTAAATACATCTCATGTTCTTATTTATCCTTGACTTATCCTTTTCTACCATGTTCTGGGTTACGTTTAAATACATCTCATGTTCTTATTTATCGCAGATTCTCTGCAAGATAATACACAGTGTCACCTTGTTTAAATACATCTCATGTTCTTATTTATCCCGATGGGAATTTCAGTGTTTGCGAATGCAGTGGAGTTTAAATACATCTCATGTTCTTATTTATCTATGGAATGCACTGGCTCCGTTTGCTATTAATGTCGGGTTTAAATACATCTCATGTTCTTATTTATCTTAACGAGCATGGAGGAATAACCGGTGGACAGACCGGGTTTAAATACATCTCATGTTCTTATTTATCGGGCAAGATGGAAGAATCCACACATCAAGATTCGGCGTTTAAATACATCTCATGTTCTTATTTATCGAAGAGTCTGTTTTTGAGCAGCTTCGTTGGGCAATGTTTAAATACATCTCATGTTCTTATTTATCCCACGTTTTTAAGCCTTTCTTTAATTCAATATACCCCTTTTTCCCGCTAAATTCAAGCATTTCTCAAAATTTTACCAACCGTTTATCTTTTTTTGGCTAAATCAACCTTATCTCGTCTTAATATGCATAAATACGCCATTTTTCCATCTTGTGCAATGATTCCGCCTGGTAAAATTACAAACGCAAAGTATCCTTATGCCAAAACACTCAAAACCATCACTCCAAGTATTAACTTGGAATGAATCTCATAAAAACTCAGTAATAATACAATAAGCACTTTCAATTTCTTCGAGTAAGTAGCTTCGTATAGAAAGTTGAACTTGCCCATCCTCCCAAAGGACTATTCTCAAATATATTGAACAGAACATTTCCACTGCACCTCTGGGCAGAAAAGCATTGAAAATATTCTGCTCATGGTTTAACGCTTGTTTGATGCTTTACAGCCATATAGCTCCACTTAAATGGGAGGAAACTCAAATATACATCAATATTCTCCCGTTCGTTTATGACCATTTTGTCGAGTAGCTGCGCGTAAAACTCATCTTCGTACTCAATACCACCCATAAGCTCATCAATGACTTTCTTTATATTCTCCATCAACTTTTTCTGCTTCACTATTATAGACTGTTGCTTTTCGATGCTTTCTGCCATAGATTTCAAACTTTTGATTTCAGCATCATATCTTGCTCTAAATGTGGTAAATTCTTTGTGATCAATATCATCATTTGTGTAAAGCCCTATTAAATCCGTACGCTTTTTCTTTGCTGCTTCAATTTTCTCTGACAAAACATTTATATCTGCACCTGTCATCTCCATTAAAATGACCCTGTTAATCGTCCCTATTAAGCTATTTGATATTTGTTTTCGGTCGATTTTGAGCTGTTTGCAGACAAGATACATAATGTGTATGACTTCCTCGTTGCGGATGCTCGTTCCGGAACAACCGACTTGATTTCCTGCATTGTCAACATGAGGACTTCCGTGTTTTACCCCCTCAAAGCAACGCCACGCCTTATATCTGCTGCCGTCCTTTCGGGTTTTGTATCTGGCAACATAGCTTGCGCCGCATTTTCCGCATTTGATTTTTCCGGAAAAAGGATATCGGTTGCTGTATTTCGCCTTTCCCTCTTGCGAAAGTGATTTTGCATCTAAAATTCGATTAGCCCTTTCAAAAAGCTCACGTGAAATAATCGGCTCGTGATGGTTTTTGATAATCACAAATTCTTCCTGCCCTCGATTATACTTCTTTTCGTGAGATAAGAAGTCTGGCGTATAGGTTTTCTTCTGTACTAAATCGCCGCAGTATTTCTCATTGCGGATAATACGGAGAATGACCGTGTTCTGCCATTCTTTGGCACGCATAGGATCAATACCTGCTTCCCGAAGTTCACGTGCGATAACATGCGTTCCTTTAGCCTCATTCACAAACTTGTGGAAAATCAATCGAACGATTTTCGCCCCTTCTTCATTAATATGCATTTTTCCGTTCTTTACATCATAGCCAAGCATACTTCGTCCGAACACAACACCTTGTTCCATCTGACGCTTCTGTCCCCATTTCACACGTTCGGAAGTCTTACGGCTTTCCTCCTGTGCAATAGAGGACATAATAGCAAGACGAAGCTCCGCATCACCATCTAAAGTGTTAATATTATCATTCATAAAAATAACGCCTATACCGTGCTTTTTGAGTTCTCTGGTATAGAATATGCTGTCAAGGGTATTTCTCGCAAAACGTGAAATCTCCTTTGTAATAATCAAATCAAAATCGCCGTTTTTGGCACACGCAATCATGCGGTTGAATTCTTTACGCTTCTTTGTATTCGTACCTGAAATACCCTCGTCGGCAAAAATCTCATACAATTCCCAATCATGATTACACTCAATATACTGTCGGAAATAACGCTGCTGACTTTCAAATGAATTGGCTTGGTCTTCATTATCTGTAGAAACACGGCAGTAAGCAGCAACTCTTTTTTTCGTATGTTGTATTTTTCTCTCTTGATTCAGAGTTTCATATTTATTTATTGACATGAAACAACTCCCTTTCCCACCAAAGAATTTACCACATTTAATATAGAGAAACAGCTTTTACTTGCTGAATGTGTAAACACTAAAATCGTTCATATATATGCAAAGCCAAGCGTTTAAGCTTGGCTGCGGTTATTTTTTCTATATTGTTTTTCTATTTCCTCAATACAGCGATCATATTGTGAATAAGTCAAAAGTTCTCTTTTTTTCAGAGATGTAAGTATTGACTTTTTAAATTGCATATAAAACGCTGTGTATTCCTGTTCTGTAACTTGCGGAACAGACTCTCCAACGTAAATAAACTCACGACATTTCAACCAGCATCACCACCTTGCTATAATGTATTCGCAAAAGTTTGTACAATATAACAAGGGATTAGGTAAGCAATTTCCTAAATACTCTTATAGGGCATCATATTCTTATTTATCATAGAGGGGGGTAAGACCTGAAGATATACCGGGAGAAGCGTTCAAATACATCTCATGTTCTTATTTATCGCGGCATGGCGGGAATTGACAATTCAATGGAGTTTCAGTTTAAATACATCTCATGTTCTTATTTATCTTTAATTTCATATCTGCTTTCTGTCGCCGCATCAAGTTTAAATACATCTCATGTTCTTATTTATCGTGGATATGAAAAGGAGTATTATGAAGACAAAAATGTTTAAATACATCTCATGTTCTTATTTATCAGAGTGAAACGTGCGTATCCAACATTTATAGCAAGTTTAAATACATCTCATGTTCTTATTTATCCAAGGCACCATGGAAAGAATGGGCAAACAGAGGACGTTTAAATACATCTCATGTTCTTATTTATCGTTTGCAGATACCCCCAACCATTGTTTTATACACAAGTTTAAATACATCTCATGTTCTTATTTATCCTTGCAGATGATACACTGAACAAGTTAGCTTGTTGGTTTAAATACATCTCATGTTCTTATTTATCGGCTACAGTAGCACAATGGCTTCTAAATGCAGCCAGTTTAAATACATCTCATGTTCTTATTTATCATGCTTGAGTGTATGGTGATGCTTGGGTGTATGGGTTTAAATACATCTCATGTTCTTATTTATCTAAACTTATCAAGCACCACGAAAGTTGTCAACGATGTTTAAATACATCTCATGTTCTTATTTATCTATTTCGCTATATGCGATTGTAAATATATTACCAGTTTAAATACATCTCATGTTCTTATTTATCTTGGATATCACATACCAAAGAAAAAGACCTCTGCTTGTTTAAATACATCTCATGTTCTTATTTATCGTTAATACCATCCGCACCGGTGTAAATAATGGTTAAAGTTTAAATACATCTCATGTTCTTATTTATCTAACACTCGATAACTCTGAGGATGAGTACAGTACATAGTTTAAATACATCTCATGTTCTTATTTATCGATGGCGTGCTGGAAGTAATTCTTGCATAAAAGGGGGTTTAAATACATCTCATGTTCTTATTTATCTATGGAACTTAGGTCGTTGGAAACGATAGTAAAAAGTTTAAATACATCTCATGTTCTTATTTATCTTAATAATTATATCGGTATAAAAACCGATGGAAAGAGTTTAAATACATCTCATGTTCTTATTTATCAATTACTCGAGATAAACTTACAGATAACGTATTTGAGTTTAAATACATCTCATGTTCTTATTTATCGAACCACAAACTGAGGTACATCTGTCTGACGTTCCAGTTTAAATACATCTCATGTTCTTATTTATCAGAACGTGTCGGAAGCTTGTCCATGATGGGAATTTAGTTTAAATACATCTCATGTTCTTATTTATCCTTAGCCCTTCCTGCACGAAGCGCATCCATCCACTGGTTTAAATACATCTCATGTTCTTATTTATCCAGATCCAGACGGATTTATTAGTCTGGATGACGTGTTTAAATACATCTCATGTTCTTATTTATCCCACGTTTTTAAGCCTTTCTTTAATTCAATATACCCCTTTTCTCCTCTAAATTCAAGTGTTTCTCAAAATTTTACCAGCCGTTTATCCTTTTTTTTGTTAAACCAGCTTTATCTCGTCTTAACATGCATAAATACGCCACTTTTCCGTCTTAAGCAATAATTCCGCCTGGTAAAATCTCAAAATCAATAATAGCAAAACAATCACTTTCACTTCTTTCAAGTAGACATTTTATTGTAAAAAATCAGATTTTTTCATAAAAAGAAGGGTCTCGAAATGTAGCAGACGGAACATTTCCGATGCTTCTCTGGGCACCGAAGAACTTGCGCACTTGGAGATGGTCTCTACTATCGTCCATCAATTAACCTGTGGTCTCTCTCCTGAGGAAATTTCAAAATCTGGCTTTGCAAACTATTATGTCGATCACACCGTAGGTATCTGGCCGCAGGCGGCAGGCGGAATTCCATTTAATTCATGTGAATTTCAATCCAAAGGTGATCCCATCACCGATTTATTCGAAGATATGGCAGCAGAACAAAAGGCCCGCAGCACCTACGAAAACATCCTCCGACTCGTAAAAGATCCGGAAGTTGCCGATCCGATCCGCTTCCTGCGTGCCCGTGAAATCGTACACTTCCAACGTTTCGGTGAACCCCGTCAGGAGGATTGCCGTAAACGACTGATGACTGCTCTGCTTTTAGATGTTATTGCCCCTTAGATGTCATTTTCTTTATTTGCAAAAAATATCCTCTTGAATTAGCATGATTTCAGCATTAATACAAGAGGATATCTACTATATATCAAAACGGGCATATCTGCTAACGCAGACATCACCATAAATGAAAGTCGATTGCTCCGCCCCTCGTGCTCTCACATCTCAGAGTCTCAAATTTGCAAAACGACTAATAATCGCAGAACATTCTGCACGATTTGCATTATTTCCAGGGTTCAAATTCCCATTATCTCCCTGAATCATTTTTTCTGCTACGCACCACTGCATTGCCTGTTGGGCATAGCCGCTTACTTTTTCAGCATCCGGAAATTCTGATAATGAAACCTGCTTATTTACATCATATCCTTTATATTGTGCATAGCGATATAACATCACTGCCATCTGTTCCCGATTGATATAATCTGCAGGGCCAAACTGGTCAGTTCCGTCATATCCATTGATCACTCCGATGCTTTTTGCCCATGTCACAGCTTCAGAATAAAATTCTCCCTCAAAGACATCCGAGAATATTTGCTCATACCTGGTTTCCGGCCTGCCCTCCAGCCGATAGAGTACGGTTACAAACTCTGCTCTTGTCAGATCCTCGGCCGGTGCAAAAAGAGCAGGCTCCTTTCCTGTCATCCATCCGTTTATATAGGCCTCATATACATAAGAATAAAACCAGTCTCCTTCTACCCCGGCTTCCTCAGATGGTTCTGTAACGTCTGTATAAGGCAGCTTTACGCTCTTCGGAAGCGGCTCTGTCTGCTTGGTGTGACAGATTAAGCATTCACGTTCTTTTTCCCCTTCCTCGGTATATGTCGGTTCTTTTATAACAATCCACGCTCCAAAGGTATGCGGAATCACTTCTCCATACTGGAATGTCTCTGTTCCCGCTTCACCACATCGACAGGATTTATGATAAACCGCTCTATTTGTACAGCTTGCAACCGTTACAACGTATTTTTCATCCGCATTTTCCTGATCAAACACATGAACATGAGCTCTGGTGTGAATATATGTATAAGAACTAATATCATAATCCAGCAAACTCACCTCTTCGCTAAAGGGTGAGCCATTGATTACTTCTTCATCTTCTGCACTGGTTCCTGCCAGCACTTCCATACGCTCTTCTTCAGCAGGCGTAAGTATTACATCCTCTGCCGCACCGATTCCTCCATCCGCAATCATTTCTGAGTCACCGGAAACGGAAACAACGCCTCCGCTCCAGACCGCCAAATCTTCCGATGATTTGGCTTCCACATAACTGTTTGAAACAGAAATTGCATTTGATGCAAACAAACCGGGATACGTTCCTTTTGCTGTCACATGAGAACGGTTCTCTATCACCATCTCTGTTCCGGCATAAATACCATTGCTTTCAGAAACCTCCGTTTCTGCATTTACTGTACCCGCATTTATGTTGACTGCTCCATATGCATAAATTGGTGCATAACTTCCTTTCGCTGTAACAGAAGCACCATTTTCCAACCGAATATCTCCAACGCAGAATACTCCGCAGGCAGTTGCAGAAGCGACATCAAGACTACTGTTATCTACTACGACCTCTGACCCTGAAGCATGGATGGAATACTGATCCGATTCAATGCTCACTTTTGACTGCTTTGTAATATGAACTGTATTTGCTGTAATCCCGTCAGCACCGCTTTTTGTTTTTACTGTTACCGTACTCCCGGAAATATTCACACTACTATTGTTGCCTACTCTGACTGCAGCATTGTATTCATCTCTGCAACTGATTTCTGCATTACTGTCTTCAACACTCAGACTTTCGGTAATATTAATTCCCAGATATCTTCCGGACGCTTTGAAAGAAGACACTCCGGTAATCGTAAGATTTCCGCCATATCTCTGCGAATTACTATTTAAGGTACTTCCTCCTACCGCATTACTATCTTCACTTGTAAGCTCCAGTGTACCACTTCCGGTAATCACCAGATCACAATGAGCAAAATAAATCGCTTCTCTGCTCGTTGTCGAAATGTGGTTCTCTCCCTCAAGACGAAGTTCCACGGTTTCCTTCGCCAGATCTACAAAAATTCCTGTCACCGCTTTACTCATACTGATATTTGCATCATGCAGAGTAATGACCCATCTGGATGTTTCTTCATCGTAAGCAACGCTGACCGTACCATCTCCAAGTACATCTGCCTTGTTATCCGATGTCACCTGGACGCCTCCGACATAAATGGGAAGTGACGTCGCTTCTTCTGCTGCAAATACCGACATCGGCAGCATCCCCAGAAGAAGAGTCAGTACTACAAACAAACTCAGAAATTTTCCTGATACAAGTTTTCGCTTCATTTTCATAAACCATTTTCCTCCAATACAGATTTATAATCTCCTGTAATCACTATCTCTTTCACCAACTTCGGATTCCACCTTTATTGCCGTAAAAGGGTATACTTCTCAATGTACAGCGCCGGCTTAACTGACATTCCTATCACCTCAGGATCTCAGGAGACTATACTTTTTATGCATAAAAGTATAACAAGCCCGACATCTGCCTGCAAGAGATATGACCTCAATGGTTGTTTTATGACCCGAATTGCGGTACAGTATACTAAAAGTATGATAAAATAGATATCACGGGAGATAAAAAATATGATAAGAATCGCAATTGTTGATGATATAGACTGGGAACGCCTGGAACTAAAGGAACGTATACAAACCACTTTAAAACACCTGGATTGGGAAAATACCATTTTTGAATATTATGACGGCCGCACTTTTTATCTGCTGCCAGAAACAAGCCCTTTGATCTGGCTTTTCTGGATATTTATATGAATGGAATCAACGGTGTTGACACTGCCAGAAAGCTGCGTACTTTTGATACTGACTGCACACTGGTTTTCACAACCAATTCAACAGAACATGCGCTGGAAGGCTACCGTGTCCGCGCCATGCAATATCTGGTAAAACCATATTCAGCCCGGGAAATAGATCTCATATTTAATGAATTAAAATCCCGTCTTCCTGCCATGAAAAAATATATTGAAATCAAATCCGGCCGCCAGAACCTGAAACTCCAAATAGACCATATTACCCATGCGAATCATTTTCAGCACCAGGTATATATCCACCTCACAGACGGACGTGAAATTACCAGCCGCATAAACTTTAAAGAATTTTGTCATCTTCTGGATGATGAACGTTTTTTTGTCTGCAGCCGCGGCTCGGTGATTAATCTGTCTTACGTATCGGATTTTGACGGCATGGATTTTCAATTACAGAATGGAACTGTTATCCCTGTAAGCCGTGCTCTTATTCAGACTGCCAGACAGGCTTTCGGAGAACATCTGTTTCAGAAAGGACAAAATCGATGAATCAATTATTACAACCCATTTTTGAAATCACTGTTATATTTCCAGCTGCTGTGTTGTGCTTTCTTCCGGTCAAAGACTGGCTTCGTATCCGTATTAAGAAACTGTTCCTCCTAACCGTTATTGTCCTGACCGCATGGTGTATCCTTGGGGGGATTCTCTGTTATACTTTGCATATTCCCACAAATATGATTTTAATACCTTCTTTATTTTTATGGGCAATCCTATACCGGCACACCCTGGAACTCCCTGTCTGGAAATCTATAAATGTATTTCTGGGGGTGTGCGGAGTTTTTTCCTGCCTGTCCGGACCTGTCACTGTTGCAGATGCTTTCCTCTCGCCAAAGAATCAGACCATTTATTTTTGCCTCGAGGCCAGCATCTTCCATAATCTGCTGAGCTGGACAATCGTAGGAATTCTTTGGTATCCGGCATCTCATGCAGCGCGGGAACTGCTCAAAGAAAAAGAACCGGCACAAACCTGGTTTGTATTCTGGATTCTACCCATCACTTTTATCGCTTTAAATCTCTTTATTGCTCCGAAAAACACACAGGAACTCCGTGTGGGTCGTATGACAGTAATCTATCCCCTTATCACTATGACTTTTTTCGGACTGCTTCTGCTATTCTATCTTTTGTTCTATCTCCTCGCCCGAAGTTTTAATCACAACACCCGTCTCCAGCAGGAAAATCAATTTCTGCACATGATGCGGGTGCAATATAAAGCTTTACAGGAATCCATTACCGAAACACAGCAGATGCGGCATGATATGCGGCATCATTTCCACGTTCTGTCTGCCCTGGCAGAGCGAAAAGAATGGGAAAAATTAAAACACTATTTAGCAACTGCCGGCAATGCAATTTCCTCCGGCACGCTTTCCTTATGTGCCAATCCGGCTGTAGACGGGGTGGCCGGCTATTATGCAGTTCAATATCAGAAGAACGGTATTCCTTTTTCTTTTCATCTCGATTTGCCGGAAGAACTTCCGCTTCTGGAAATTGACCTCTGTGTTACCTTGTCCAATTTGTTAGAAAATGCACTGGATGCAAGCCTGCTTCTGGACAAAAAATCCCGTACTGTCTCTGTCCGTTCTCAAATACATGGAGAACAGATTGTATTACTCTGGGTGGAAAACAACTATACTGGAACAATCACGGAAGACGCCGGGATTTTCCATTCCTCCAAACATAACGGCTCTGGTATGGGACTTCAGTCCGTACAAAGAATTGCCGAAAAAAATGGAGGTTACTGCAAATTCGAATATGATGGTCATAAATTCTGCGCATTTGTTATGCTCAGAAATGAACAAAAGTATTAAAATCAACGCCTCCTGCTCATTGTTATAGTGTACTTGCCATCTATCATAAAATGTACAAAACACCGGAAAGGGTCTGTTTTATGGAAGACAACGTATCCTATACAATTGATAAAGGAGAAATCAGTCACCAGAAAATGCAGCTTCTTGTGATAAGCCGCCGTCCCCAATATTTACATCATGTAAAAGAAAACATCAGATATAATATTGAAAAACAACTCTTTGAAATATTCCAAAAATATGTATGATGCATTATATGGACGCCAATCCATAGAAAAAAAAGACAGCATTTCCGTTGAAAGTCAGCTTGAATATTGCAGGTATGAAACTCATGGCACTCCCTATATCGAATATACGGACAGAGGCTTTAGCGGGAAGAATACAAACAGACCGGGATTTGAAAGAATGATGAATGACATCAAAGCCGGTAAAATCAAGCGTGTTATCGTTTACAAGTTAGACCGTATCAGTCGTTCGATATTGGACTTTGCCAACATGATGGAACTATTCCAAAAATATGATGTTGAATTTGTTTCCTCGACAGAAAAATTCGATACATCGACGCCAATCGGCAGGGCTATGTTAAATATCTGTATCGTCTTTGCACAGCTTGAACGAGAAACGATACAAAAACGGGTAACGGATGCTTATTATGCAAGATGCAGGCATGGATTTTATATGGGAGGACGCGCGCCCTATGGTTTCCGTCTGACAAATACGGTAATTGACAATATCCATACCTCCATGTACGAAGAAGTTCCGGAAGAATGCGAACAACTGAAACTGATTTATTCCATGTACGCTGACCCGTCAAACTCGCTTGGTGAAATTATACGCTATCTTAATGAGCATGATATGAAACATCTAAGAGGCGGTAACTGGACCACCTCCCGCTTAAGCGAAATGTTGAGAAATCCTGTTTATGTGAAAGCTGATATTGATGTATATAATTTCTACAAAGGTCAGGGCGCAAAGATCTGTAATCCTGCAAGTGATTTTACGGGCCGCAATGCCTGCTATCTCTATAAAGGAACCGTATCAAAAAGCAGAAAGCAATGTGACCTGACAGATAAAGAAATTGTTTTAGCGCCGCACAATGGATTTATCTCCTCTAAAACATGGATTGCATGCCGAATGCGCTGCCTGAACAACCGCCAATCCACCCGTACCTGTAAGCCAAAAAACTCCTGGCTGCTCGGAAAAGTAAAATGCGGTAATTGCGGCTATGCACTGACAATCAAAAAAGCCCAAACTAAACATGGACGTTATTTTGTATGCAGCTGTGGAGGAAAAAGCGGAGCTTGCCAGGGAACATGCTGCACCATTTATGCCGATGTTCTGGAAAACTATATTCTGGACACCATTCGCGGCAAACTGTCAGAATTCAAAAATTTATCCTGCAAAAAAGGAAATGAAGAAACACCGGAAATCTGCAAAAACAAACTTCATTTGGCAGAAATAGACGAGGAAATCCATGATCTGCTGTCTAAGGTAGTAAGCGCTAACAGTGTATTGATAACTTATATCAATGATAAGATTTCCGAGCTGGATACGAAACGCCGGAATCTGCAGGAAGAAATCACTTCCCTCACTTGCTCTGATACCGGGTATTGGCCCGGATCGATAAGTAATCCTGCAAAAATATGGGATGATGTCACTTTTGAAGACAGGCAGGCAATTGTAGACATTTTTATCCAAACGATTAAAATAGCAAACGGAACAATTGAAATTATATGGAAGATCTAAAGCAGACATTCACTGCCTTCCTTTTTGAAATACATTTACTTCAATCTTCCTGTTTCGGTGAAGCACTTCGTTCCGTACAGGAACAGCTTGACTCCAAGAATTTCTATGCCTTCAACGCAAGCTTTGATGCCCCGGTCTCCTGCCCTCCGTGCAGTGATAAATGATGATGCGCGATGAACTAAACAGGGTTTTGGGGCTGCTCTGTAAGACTATGCCGGAGTCCTATGCATTGGTCTATGGAAGTGAAGCTTATCCGGATATTCAGGGAACCGTTCTTTTCTATCCTCTCTGGGGCGGCACTTTGGTAGTAGCGGAAATATCCGGGCTGCCATCGTTAAAAGAGAAATGCAAAGGACAATTCTTTGGTTTTCATATCCACGAAGGAAGTGAATGTAATGGAACAAAGGAAGATCCGTTTGCAGATACCGGGAATCATTATAATCCCTACCAGTGTGAGCATCCTTACCATGCGGGAGATATGCCGCCGCTTCTGGGAAACGACGGCTACGCTATGACTCTTTTCTATACCAACCGCTTTGTTCCTGAAGAACTCATTGGGCACACGGTAGTAATTCATGATAAACCAGACGACTTCCGGACACAGCCTTCCGGAGCATCCGGAACTAAAATTGCCTGCGGGGAAATTAAATCAAATGCATTATAGATATCTACATCTCCCTATAATGCAGAAAGCCATCTTGATTTAATACGCATAAAGATTCGGAGGGTACTGCAATTACGCAGCACCCTCCATTTCATATGAAAATTCAATAACTATACAAATCAATAAACGATAACCGGAAATCCATAAGCCACCACATCATAAATCTGTTTTACTGCCTCAAGCGGTGTATTCACACATCCATGGGAACCATTGGTCAGATAAATATCTCCGCCGAACGCCGAACGGGTAACCAGATCGTGAAGTCCTATCGTCAGATCTTCGCTATAAGGAATCCAGTAGTTACAGTGTGCCGTATAGGACGGCTCGCCAGTTGCCGGATCTATCTTTCCCTTCATTGTATAATCCGTCCGTCTTCCTTTTACTTTCCAGACTCCGCCCTTTGGCGTCTCTGTTCCTTTTGCCACACAGCCTGTAACAACCGGTGTGGTAACCAGAAGCTTTCCATCTACATAACACCACATTGTCTGACTGTCAATCGAAATTTCCACGTAAGAATTGCCGATATCGTTTCTGGCTCTGCTCTTGGCAGAATTGGTATAAGTCACTTCAAAGCTCCCCTGAGTTCCCGCCGCAATCGCTTCCGTCAGATCCGCTGCAGTTGTTTCCGTATCCATTACCCATCCATAATCACCGCCGGACAGCTGTATGGTGCCTCCTCCGGTTTTATGGAAGGTACGGGTACTTCCAACTGTGTTATATTTCTCGGCAAGTGTATTCACATACGAAACAATCTGATTTGGATCGATCATATCATTTCCTGCCTCATCCTGAATCATCCAGCTTTTTAACAACACAGCACCAATCGTCTCTGTTCTGTCACTGCCAAAATCTATGGTCAGATTTGCTGAAACAAGTTGATTCCGCCGATTCACATGATTCACCAGTGTCTCATTATCCTGATACACAGATGGCTTTACATAACATCCCCCCATCTGCAAGATTCACTTCTGTTTTTCCTGCCAATATTGCATCCTTCAGTAATGCAATCACTTTTTCTCTGTCAAGCTGATTCCCTTCTACTTCCGGTGCAATTGCATAACCATTGTCAGTCTCCTGAATCGATGCATCCTGCGGAAACGTAATATTCTCTTCCTGCATACAAGCAAGACCGTCAACGGCACCCGCCAACGACTCTTCCGAAAACTGAACAGAAATCTTCAGTTCATGACTTTTATTCTTAAAAATTTCTCTGATCCAAAACCACGGTTCCTGTTCCTTCAAGAGTCTTTCAATCTCACCGTCATCTACAAAAGAAAGCTGAATTTGTTCCGCATTCACTGTCTCAAAATTGCCTTCCAAAGTCTGAATGCTCAACTGATAATCCCGCACGCTTTCCGCTGCCTGCGATTTGACCTCCTCTGTCCCCTGATAGGTACAGTCAATTCCATTTACAGATGTACCGGAATAAAAATGTTTTGTAAAATAAAATGCTGTTGCTGCGTAAGCCACTGCCATAAGAAAAAATAAAACCCCTATAACAGCCAGTAATCTTTTGTTCTTTTTAGTCATATCTTATGTTAACCCCTTATTTCTATCTGTGCTTGATTATAACACAGATTTTCCCGAAAGGTTTTACAATAATAAGTAGTTTTTATGTCAATTTCCAATTGATTCTTAACAAATATTCATAAATTTCTCTTTTATTGCAAATCATAATTGAACAGACTCACTATGCTCAAAACGCTTGTCGATATTGGGAATCTTACCCATATCTTCCAAAAAACTTCATTTTATACTATTTTTACACAAAAACCACCTATTTTGGGGTTTTGTGGCGCAATTCAAACAACAGTATTTAATAAACAGGGGGAAATATTATGGCAAAAAAAATGATTGCAATGCTTCTTGCCGGCGGTCAGGGTTCGCGTTTATATGCATTAACCCAAAAACTGGCAAAACCAGCAGTTCCTTTTGGTGGAAAATATCGTATTATCGATTTCCCATTATCGAACTGCGTCAATTCCGGTATCGATACGGTGGGAATTCTTACTCAATATCAGCCGTTGGTGCTCAATGAATACATCGGTAACGGACAACCCTGGGATCTGGACCGTCTCCACGGCGGTGTCCATGTTCTTCCGCCTTATCAGCAAGCCTCCGGTTCCGATTGGTATAAAGGAACTGCGAATGCGATTTACCAGAATATTTCGTTTATCGAACGATACAATCCACAGTATGTTATCATTCTTTCCGGTGACCAGATCTGTAAACAGGATTACAGTGACTTCCTGAAATTCCACAAGAAAAAAGGAGCGGAATTCAGTGTTGCTGTTATGGAAGTGCCATGGGAAGAAGCATCCCGTTTTGGTCTGATGGTAGCAGACGCGAACGACAAAATCACAGAATTTCAGGAAAAACCGCTGAACCCGAAATCAAACCTTGCTTCGATGGGTATCTATATCTTTAACTGGGATATCTTAAAGAAATATCTGATCGAAGATGAGGCAGATCCTGACTCAGAAAATGACTTTGGAAACAATATCATTCCGAATCTTCTGCGCGATGGACGTAATATGTATGCTTATCATTTCAGCGGATACTGGAAAGATGTGGGAACTATTTCATCTCTTTGGGAAGCCAATATGGAAGTTCTGGATCCGGAACACAGCGGAATCAACCTTTTCGATGATGACTGGAAGATCTACAGCCGCAACAGCGGAATGACCGGACATCGGATCAGTTCCAATGCCGTAATTGAAAACTCCATGATTACGGATGGATGCCGTATTGCAGGCAATGTAAAACATTCCGTTTTATTTGCCGGTGTCCACGTAGAAGAAGGAGCAAGGGTAGAGGATGCTGTGGTCATGGGCGGTACAGTTATCAAATCCGGTGCCGTAGTAGAACATTGTATTATCGCTGAAAATGTAGTGATCGGCGAACATGCAGTCGTAGGAGCCATGCCTTCCGAAGAAGAAAAAGGAGTAGCGACCGTAGGACCCAATGTCTATATCGGAGATCACGCAAAAATTGGTCCCAACGCCATGGTCAACAATAATGTAAAAGGTGGTGAAAAACAATGGTAAATTCCAACGCAGATGCACTGGGCATCATTTTCCCAAATAGTTATGACTCTCTGGTTCCGGAACTGGCCAGTATACGCCTGATGGCTTCTATTCCATTTGCCGGTCGTTACCGTATGGTGGATTTTATCTTATCCAGTATGGTCAATTGCGGAATCGACAATGTTTCCATTATTGTACGTAATAACTACCGCTCACTTATGGATCATCTTGGTTCCGGTCGTGAATGGGATCTTGCCCGCAAAAACGGCGGACTGAATATTGTACCTCCATTTGCAGAGAAAACTGTCAAAGTCTACAATGGACGTGTGGAAGCCCTGGCAAGTATTCTGACTTATCTGAACAGACAGAAAGAAAAATACGTAATAATGGCCGACACAAACCTTGCAGTCAACTTTGACTTCAATGCATTGATCGATGCTCATATCTCCAGCGATGCCGATGTGACCGTTGCTTATGCTCAGGAAGAGATTCCGGAAGGTATGCGCACCACGCCTACGATAAATCAGGATATGTATTACACCTTCACTCTTGAGGATGGACGTGTAAAAAAAATCCATATTAATTCCAAAGAATCCGGTTTGCAAAACTGTTCCATGAATATCTACGTTATGGATAAAGAACTTCTGATCAACCAGATTGAGACTGCTTTTGTCCGCGGATATGCATATTTTGAGCGTGATATTTTGGTCTCTCAATTAGGCAAATTGAATATACGGGCATTCAAATATGAAGGTTATATTGCGCGGATCAGTGATATGAAAAGTTATTTTCATGAAAATATGAAACTGTTGGATGATGCGAATCTGGATGCGCTCTTCTCTTCTAATCCAATTTATACCAAGATTCGCGATGACAATCCGACCCGGTATATTGAAGGCGCCAAAGCCAAAAATATCATGGCGGCAGACGGATGCGTTATTGAAGGAGAGGTTGAAAACAGTATCCTCTTCCGTGGTGTCAAAATTGCAAAAGGCGCAAAAGTAAAAAATTGCGTTCTGATGCAGGATACCGTTGTAGAAGCAAATGCTGATATTGAATATATCATTACCGATAAAAATGTGGTCATCTCTTCCGGCAAAGATCTCAAAGGAAGCGATACCTTCCCAGTATATATAGCAAAACATCAGACGGTATAACAATTACAACCAAACGACATATAAAACCGAAACAAGGGGCACTGCATAAACCGCAGTACCCCTTATTTGTTTTAAACCTGCAGCACTCAAAACTTACGGATCGTATCTTCCTCTTCATCTGCGGACTTATCAATTGCCCTGATCACCACATCATAACTATAGGATTCACTCACCTTCACGTTTACCCGGTCCCCGACTTTGTGTCCCATCAAAGCGCTTCCAAGGGGAGACTCTGTACTGATATATCCTCTCAGGGAATTTCCGCGAATGGAAGTCACCAGTTTATAGGTTTCTTCCTCCTCATCTTCCTCCAGATATATGGTAACCTTATTATTCATTCCCACTTCATCTTCCCCGGAATGGTCTGTTACGATTTCAGAATTCTTTAACATCCGTTCCAGATACCGAATCCGACTCTCATTCTGATTCTTATCCTTCTTTGCAGCATAATATTCAAAATTCTCACTCAAATCTCCCTGTGCCCGCGCCTCTTTCACTGCTTCCAGCGCCTGCTTCCGGTAAACTAATTTGCGATAATCAATTTCTTCCTGAATTTTCTTTACATCATTTTCAGTTAGCCGTTCCATATACATCTACCTCATTATATTCCAACATCTTTGCTTCAGCTTCATTGGCCTCTATGCACTTCACCAGAAGTAACTGAACAAAGTCGCTGTTACTACCGTCAATAATCCTGCTACTGCAATTGCCAGAGAACTCATGGCGCCTTCCACTTCTCCCAGCTCAATCGCCCTTGCTGTACCGATGGCATGGGAAGCCGACCCAAGACCGATTCCTTTTGCAACAGGCTCCTGGATTCTGAAAAGTTTAAATACCAGTCCTGCAATCATATTTCCCAGCACACCAGTTATGATAATCACGGCAACAGTGATCGTCACATTACCGCCTAACTCCTCCGATACTCCCATACCGATCGCAGTCGTGATGGATTTTGGAAGCAAAGTCATATATTCACTGTGACTTAATCCAAACAGAATGGAAAATCCCAATACTGTGAGCATCGTTGTCAGAACTCCAGCCATAATCCCGGCTGCAATTGCCTTCCAATGACTCTTCAGCAGTTCCAATTGCTGATACAGCGGAATCGCAAGGCAGACCGTAGCAGGCGTCAGAAGAAAACTAATATACTTTGCCCCTGCATTGTATACCTCATAGTCAATATCAAAACCGGACAGAATCACTATAACGATCATAATTGCCAGTAACAGCGGATTAAAAACCGCTTTGTGAAATTTTCGCTTTATCCACAGACCGATTTCATAGGCAAAAATGCTGATAAATGCACCAAAGAAAACCGAGTCATTCAAAAATGCATTCATCTTCGTCTCTCCTTTCGAATCACAAACTGGGTAACCTTTCCGCTGATTCCCATAACGAATATCGTGGATACCACCGTTATTACGAGAACCGGAATCAATATCGGACGCAGACTGCTCCAGGAATCCAGAAGTCCCACTCCGGCTGGTATAAACATAATCGGCATGATTTCAATTAAAAATGTACCGGTCTCCCTCACCTGTTCCAGCTTGATGATGCCCGTCATCAAAGATATCAACAGTAGCACCATGCCATAGATACTGGCCGGAACGGGCAGCGGAAGCAAAAGATGCAGCACCTCTCCCAAAAATGTCATGGTCAGAATCACAGCAAATTGTTTTAAATATTTCATCGTCTGTCACCAGCTTCCTCATTGCAGGAAATTATCAATGATCACAGACTCCGCTTTTTCTTCGGAAAGTCCCAGAGACCGCAGCTTCATAATCTGTTCATCATTGATTCTTCCGATTGCTGCCTCATGAATGATTGCAGCATCAATATGGCATGCATCGATTTCCGGAATTGAACGCACTTCCGCATGATCCATAATAATGGCATCGCATTGAATATGCGCATGGCAGAGATCCTTTCCAATTGCATTGGGATGAAACACCTGCTTCGACTTTCCCTTTGCCACAGAACGGGAAACAATCTGTGCAGAACTTCCCTCTCCCTCCAACGTTACTTCCAGATCAGACTGTGCCTCTTGGCTGTCATGAGTCATCAAACGTTCGGACACATAAACCCTGGCATTTTTCCCACAAGTTACATATGTTTTCCGTACTGTAGAATCCACACCGCGGATCTGGGCCGTATCCAGATGGAAGATGGAATCTTCTCCCACCTCAATCTGTGTCACCGGATTCAGTATCCGTGCTCCGGTTCCTTCCCCTTCTCCGTAATGCTTCTCCACATAGGTGACATTACAGTTTTTCCCCACATGAAATGCATGAATTCCATCATGTCTCGCCGCGTCACATCCGGCATTGTGAATTCCACATCCGGCTACAATCGTAACATCGGCTCCATCTGCGATAAAGAAATCGTTATAAACCACATCCGTCATACCTGGAACGGATACCACCACCGGAATATGGACCTGTTCCCCTTTCGTTTCACCGTCAATATAAATATCAATTCCCGGCCTATCCGGTTTCTTCCTAATCTTAATATGCTCTGTATCTCCGTGACAAAGAGCCTGTCCGTTATAACGGAGATTGTAGGCTCCTTCCTGTTGAAATCCCTCTGCATCAATCTCTTTCAATACGCCGCTTGTCACTTTATCGAGTTCCATAGGTGTCCGCTCCTCTCTCTTCCATACATACACAGGCTGGCTGTCCGTCAAACAATACCGGAAGCATCTCATCTCTTAACCCCTGACGTTCAATCTGCCCATTATTAATCACAAGAATTCTGTCTGCCATACTGATAATCCGCTCCTGGTGGGAAATCAGAATCAGACTCTCCTTCTTTTCTCTGTGAATCTGCTCAAACTGTTTTACCAGCATGGAAAAACTCCAGAGATCAATTCCCGCCTCCGGCTCGTCAAAGATACAAATTTTATGCTGCTTTGCAAGAACCGTAGCTATTTCGATTCTCTTCCGTTCTCCTCCGGACAGGGTGGCATCAACCTCACGATTTATATATTCCTTTGCACATAGCCCCACATTGCTCAGTAATTTACAACATACCTTCTCCGGCAATGTCTCTCCTGCTGCAAGATTCAGAAGACGCGCCACCGTCATCCCCTTGAATATAGGAGGCTGTTGAAAAGCAAACCCGATTCCGGCGTTCGCCCGCTCATCAATACTCATTTCCGATAAATCCGTCCCATCCAGCAAAATCTGACCGCCTGTTGCCCTGGAGATTCCCATCAGTACCTTCGCCATTGTGGATTTTCCGCCTCCGTTTGGTCCCGTAATCACTAACATCTCTCCGTCCTGCACATCAAAGCTGACGTCCTTTAAAAGTGTTATCTTCTGTCCATTTTCGATGACATCATAACACAGATCTTTCACCTGTAACATATATTCATCCTCTTTTCATAAAATACAATACACCATATAACGGCAGGAAAGCATCCTGCCGTTATACAGTATAATATGCAATTTTCCAAAATGCAACAAATCCCCTGAAAAAGATCAATTTATGATCCGTAGTGTATTTGATTGCTTCTTTCTGCAATCACGTAATTCTCAAACATGTTCCGGAGTTCCTTTGTTCTGTATATACATTTTCAGGAATTGGTAAATCTGCTCTTCCGTGGGCGGGCACCCACCCAGATAGTGCTGAAACTCCCTTGTGCAGTGCCCGATTCCCAGCACCCCCGTTTTGCTGCGATATCCCTGTCCAATGCAGATTTTCGTATCCAGCTGGTTCAGAAGCCCTTTCTGGTTCAGCCGATCCAGTGCAGGAATCAAATACCCATAGCAGGCAGAGCATGATTCCACCTCTTCTACTGCATCCTTTAATTCTACGATTTTACGTTTCCTTGGAATCACTGCTTTTTCTGCCTCTGCATTACAGGTACGAATGATTGCTTTCCTCCAGTCACCGCACCCAACTCCCAAAGCTTCTGCCATTCCGATATATGGTACTTCCTCCTTCTCATAATGGAGCAGATGACAGACATAGGCATCACAGAGCACGGGATCTGCTGCAGCCCAAATTCTGTTCATTGTCACCGGATTTCCGCCGTCCTCAAAATCCAAATCCCCGCAGATATTATCCACCACGATAAAATCCTGGTGAATACCGACTCCCAGATGCGCAATTGGCTTATGGAGCCCCATCGAGTGAAAATGCCGTTTTTCTTTATTTGGAATCAATCCCTTCATATTCTTTAACGCACAGGTGATCTTTGTCTGACAATGCCCCTTCAACACCGGAACATTAATCAGGAAATCCACCGATCTGACACAATCACAGATCTGCAGCTCCATACCGGCACAGTCGTAACTATGGAAGGGTTCCTTCTGGGCATCAACAAAAGGAACGCCATACAATTCCGATAACTGATTATAACCACAGATTTCAGCAGATTCCGAAGTTTGGTCCCCCACCCAGGATCCCTCCATCATCACAAGCTGTCCGAAGCCATGCTCCTGAAGATACTCGATAATTCCGGCAACAATCTCCGGATGAGTGGTAGCGCCGTAAGAAGCCTCACTCGGAGACACCAGATTTGGCTTGATCCCGATTCTGGTATTCTTATCGGGTATACGCTGTTCCAGTCCGGCACTTTTCAGTAACTCCTTTGTCATTTCCTTATATTGGCTGCCATGAATCATCCATATCTCGTTTTCCTTCATCACAAATGTCCCTCCGTATTCTTCTACCATGCAATCGTTTCCACCAACTTTTCCGCCCCTTCCAGACGTCCATAAAACTGCCCGTAGAAATCTGCAGTCTCATCGTAGGGCTTCGTATAGAATGTGTTCAGAACATATAGATTCATATCTTTTTTCAAATTCTCATCTTCGGTTTCCCGCAGGTGCCTCTGCACATTCTTCAGGAAACCATGCCATCTCGTCACGAATTTCTCATACGTTTTAAGATCCGGACTGTCTATCCACTTCTTCACTTTAATCTTTGTCTTATTCGGCCTCGGACATTCCCTGCTCTGCAGATAATAACGGAAGCTGTCCCCTTCATAATACCGTCCTAAAGGAAACAAACGGCAAAGGCCCGGACGGAACGCATGGATACTACATCGTCCCTCAAAATTCAAAAATGCACAGGCTTCATTCTCCCCCGCCATCTTCAGATTCGGCAGAATGAAACCATCCACCACATTTAACCCTAATTTGTCTGCCAATAATTCCTGAAACGTCAGATGAAGATTCATTTCCAACCGAAAGACATCCAACGGATCCAGAACAATGGAATTCCCCATATCCCGACAACAGGCAGAACATCCAACACAGCCCCCGCAATCTGCCTTTACCATATCATTGGAACTATATAACTTTTGCAGATCCTCAATTCTTACTTCTCTCTCCATTCTCTTATCCTTTTCCTCTTTATATGTAGATACTATGTAGGGGGCAAAAGGTATTTTGCCCCTATGATACACGGATTGCTCCGCATTTCATGCAAGCATGAAACGCATAACCTTTTGGCCCTGGTATTATACTATTAGGCGATTGCGAAACAAGCGATGCTTTTACAAGTATTCTCCTGCACTGTAAAAACATCGCCTGTTCCTGTAATATTCCACAATACATATGTCACTCTGAAATCAGCTGAAATTCCGGTGGAACCTGGCGGATAAAGTTCCCTCATCCTTAAGATACTCTGCCAAATTCACAAGAAAATCCGCCGCTTCGTCCAATGCCCGCTCATACAACTTGAGCAGATTTGAAAGTGCCGGTTTTGCCATTGGGTTCGTTTTTTTACGCAAAACCTGATCGGAAATTGAAAAATCTGCTCCTGCTGCCTTCATTCCCAACACCAGACCATTCCTTAACAAGGCATGCTGCTGCGTCAGAAGATTCGTATAAAACCGCATACCTTTTAAGGATTCCACAATATCCTCCAGGGCAATATCCGGAAAGCATCTCTGTATCGCCCGGATACCAGGATAATCCGGACAGATTCCCGCAGATTTATCATAGGTAAATGGATTTCTTCCATCCTCCAAAAGAAATATCCGATCCAACTCCGCCTCCTGCTCCGCATGGGAAACTCCGTTACGCTCGGCATATCCGTCAATATACGGATGGCAGGTGGAATCCAGCAGAAAATGGCAGGCAAATCCAAGCAGATATGCCATCACCTCGTCATCCGGCTGCTTCTGGTAAATCTTTTTGCACCTGGCAAAAAATTCATCTGCATTCCGCTCATGCATCCTGTGCCCCTTCTTAACAACAGGATTGGTCGAAAGCGGATGGTAATAAAAAAAGATATCCGGTCCATGAAGGCCAATCAGGTAAAGCTTCTTTTCTTTCCGTATAATACGCCGCAATTCTCCCGGCAATCTTCGGTAAACATCCTTTCCAAATCTGTCATGGGTATAAGTTGTCGGCAAATCGAACTCCCCCTTTCCCAAATTTCTTTCTGTGGCAATCAGACATCCACTTTAATCTGCATCTCTTCTTCCACTTCGGCTTTAAAATCTTCCAGTTTTACCGGACTGATCACCGGCAGATTATCCGTAGAGTCCACACCGAAGCAACGCAGGAATTCTTCTGTTGTTCCGAAGAGAATCGGCCGTCCCGGTGCATCCAATCGGCCCAGCTCCTGCACCAGATTGTATTCCACCAACTTGTTTACTGCATGATCACACTTTACTCCCCGGATTTTCTCAATCTCAACCTTCGTAATCGGCTGCTTGTAAGCAATAATTGACAAGGTCTCCATCATAACATCGGTCAATACCGCCTGCTTCGGCTGCATCGCAACATTTACCAGATAGTCGTAGTATTCCCTCTTTGTACACATCTGATAGGCATTTTCCAATTCTACAATCTGAATTCCCCGATCTTCTTTTTCATAATTCTCCATCATTCGATGAATGATCTCATGGGTGGTCTTCTCATCACATGCGATCGCCCTGGCAATCTTTCCTACCTCCACAGATTCCCCCATGGAAAACAGAATCGCCTCAATCGCCGCTTCCAGATGTTTCTTATCTTCCATCAATATTCAACCTCACTGTCTTCTGTATAGGCCTCCACTACCGTATTCTCATCTTCCAGAGATTCAATCTGGATATCTCCAAAAATTTCTTCCTGAGAAATCCGTATCTTTCCGGTTTTCATAAGTTCCAGCACAGCCAGAAATGTAACGATCACCTGAAACTTACTGCACTGGCGCTCCAACAAATTCCGAAAGCTGAACTTCCGGTTCTTCACCGCATACGCTTCCACAAACGTCATTTTCTCCGGCAGGGAAATCTCCTCTTTTTCAATCTGACCGAACTTACTTCGGATCGGATCGATCTTGTCTTCCTGCTTCCGCAGAATAGAACGAAAGATGTCATGAAGTTTATCAAGTGTCATCCCCGCCAACAGTTCCCGGGGTTCCACCGGAACACGATACTGTTTCACCTCCTTGGGCAATGTCTGTTCCTTATACACATGCTTCGAGGCTTCTGCCATCCGGTCCCGCAGTTCATAAGACATATACTTATACATCTTATACTCCAAAAGCTGGCGGACCAGTTCGTCTCTCGGGTCTTCTTCCTCACCCTCTTCGTTGACTTCTTTTGGAAGCAGCATTCTGCATTTGATATCAATCAATGTCGCCGCCATCACCATAAACTCACTGACCACGTCCAAATCCTCATGATCCATCTGCTGCACATATTCCAGATACTGATCCGTAACCTCAACAATCGGTATATCATAAATATCTATCTTATTTTTATCAATCAAATGCAGCAGCAAATCCAACGGTCCCTCAAAAACCGGCAGCTTCACAGGGATTCCCATGTATTTCTTTTCCTTTCATTCTAGCGTACTGTAAAATGGATCTCAACAACCACCAATTCTCTGGGATTATGAATTCTTACAGGAACCGTATGCTCACCCATACCTGCACTGACAATCATACAGTTCCCCTCGTTTCCTTCAAATTTCCCATGACAATACTTATAGAAAAGCTTCATATTGGTGCTGATCAGTCCATAATGTTCACCCAATCGTACCACTCCGCCATGGCAGTGTCCCGCCAACGTCAGATCTGCTCCCCACTTTAAATAGGCATCTTTATATACTGGATTATGAGCCAGCAAAATATGATAATGCTCCTGATCCAAAGACCCGAAGACCGTAGTAAGCTCCGATACCGGCATTTTCTCCTTCTTATGGCGCTGATAATACTTCTGATCTGCCTCAAAACCGTGAATCGCCACAGGAATCCCGCCAAACTTAACATACGCAGTACCATTTACCAGATGAATCACTCCTGCTTTCTGCAGCGTTTCTTCCAAACGTTCATACATCGTTCCATATATTTCAGGATGAATTCGAAGGCGGTGCTCATGGTTCCCATTGGCGTAATAGACCGGATATTCTCCCGCAGCATTCCGAATAAATTCCATCGCAGGCTCCATGGATATACCGGGCTTTCCCACAATCATATCTCCGCCAATCAAAACCGCATCTGGTTTCTGTCTTTTGATTGCTGCAAGCAGCTCCTCATTATGCATTCCCAACAGCACATTGTGTAAATCACTCACAAAAACGAACCGCAGACAGCCTGCCTGAGGTCCGTTTGGTAAATATTTGTTCAATTGATACGTTGTAGTAACAAATTTCTTTTTCATACTCCTATCATACTATATTTGTCTGCAAAAGGCAATCGTCAACTGATTAGCCGCTGATTTTTTCTGCCAGACAGCGTGTAAAAACAACGGCGGCGTCTCCATACATATGTCCCTCCTGATCTGCAAAATCGTTCAGGCTGCTGCCAACCCTGCGGTCTTTTATCCGGTTATAATTCAGATAATTTACTTCCTGTTCCTTCATATACTGTTCCAGATAATCATAGGCAGCTTTATAATTTTCAGGATATAAGGCAAGTGTTTCTTCCGGAATCGGGGTGGTAACTACAATCAGCCGGATTCCTCTGTCCTTGCAGTAATCCCTTATCTTCTCAAACCACTTCACATTCTCCTGATTCAGATTCTGATCTTCCCAGAGATTCAGCGGGTCCACAGGAGCTTTCTCTGTCTCAACACGGTTTCGGCAGATAAAACCATCTTCTCTGCAGGTTTGAACATCGGAACTAAAATTCTGAAAAGAATACTTTTTATACCCATCTGACTGTTTTGTACGGACAATCTCCGGAATACTTTTTAGCTGATTCCGATAGAAATACCATGGAAAGAAGGTGGAACGGAAATCGCCGTCCAATAATTTTTCTTTCCAATAATCCAGTTTCAGGAAAGAATTTGGAAATTCCCGAAGGTAAGAAATATACTGGGCATTCTGCCCGTCTCCGGTTACCCAGTATCCGGGATCAAGTTCATAGATAACCTGTTTCAGGTCATGTACTCTGTCAGCCTCCCGGATCAGATAATAAGAATCCCGGGGATACTCACCGCCCTGGCAAGAATTAAAGGTTTTTGTCCCCAACACCTCATCCAGAACTGCCGGATCAATTCCGCATTTTCCGTGGGAAGTTCCCACAATAATCTGATTCAGATCCGTTTTCTCCATATGGTACATCTCTGCCCTTGAATAAGTATAGGGATACAGCAGATAGTCCAGCAAACCATTTAACACAGCCACCAATGCCAGAAAAATAATCGCTTTTAAAGCTCTCCTAGAATTGCGCATAGATAAACCCTCCTGACGAAAGCGGCATCTGTCCCATCATACTTAAGGAAAATAAAAGCGCCAGATATACTGCAAACCGCAGCACCAACGGTTGTTTCGACAAGGTCTCCCGAATCCGGATTCCTCTTTCCTGAAGCAGGCTCACTGCAAACAATATCAGGCAGCCAAGAAACAGCACAAATAAAATCGTTTTGGTATACCCACTGCCCCCTGCTGTGGTCGGAATCTGAAGCAGCCCGGACCACTCCATCTGGCTGCACGCATTGCGGAACATGGTAAACGCCTGTCCTACCGTATCTGCACGGTCAAAGAACCAACTGACATTCACCAACAAAAAGGTACGCAAAATCTGAAATACTGCAAACCAGGCAGACTTGTCATTGATGCCAAGCTTCTGTTTCCAACTCCGGTACTGTTTTGCCAACAGCCCGCTGATTCCGATAATCAGACCGTTATACATGCCATAGGCAATAAATTTCCACGCTGCACCATGCCAGATTCCCACCACCAGAAACACCACAAGATTGGCAATACAAATCGGAAGCGTCCTTCCGAGCTGCTTTCCGAATTTTTTTCTGGCAAATTTTCCGAAGCGGCTCATTCCCCTCGACAAAGAAAATGGATAAAAGATGTAATCCTTCATCCAGGTTCCCAATGTAATATGCCACCGATGCCAGAAATCAGTAATCGACCTCGCAAAATAAGGACGCCTGAAATTTTCATCCAATTGGATACCAAACAAACCGGCAACCCCCATAACCACATCCATGGCACCTGAAAAATCTCCGTATAACTGTATGGAATACAACAGCACCCCTGCAGCAGAAAGGCCCGGATAACTCTGATATTCATCAAATATAACATTTACAAATAATGCAGCATTATCTGCCAACACCATTTTCTTAAAAAATCCCCACAGCATCAACTGCAGTCCACGTTCAATTCGTGTCCAGTCAAACGTATGGCACTCATATAGCTGCCCTGCCAGTCTGCTGTATCTGCCGATCGGTCCCTGCATAATCTGTGGAAAAAAAGACACAAACAGTGCAAACCGGAATGGATTCTTCTCAGCTTCCATTCTGCCCCAATAAACATCCAGCAAATAGCCCATCGACTGAAACGTATAAAAAGAGATTCCAAGGGGCAGTAAAAAATGTACAAAGGGAAGTTCCATACCTAGAATCTGATTAAGGCTTGTTACTGCCAGATTGGTATATTTGATCACCCCCAGCATTCCGAAATTCAGAAGCAGACCCAAAATCAAAATCCTGCGCTTTCCTTTCTTGTCCTCACCGCTTCCCGCAATCAGCCGTGCCAAACCATAGGTCGTAAGCGTTGTAAACAACAGAAAAACCACCAGTTTTCCTCCGGAAGCCAGATAGTAGATATAGCTGAATACCAGCAGCCAGATCCACTGGAACCGCCGCGGAATCAAATAATATCCGCAGACGGCTCCAAGCAGAAACAGCAGAAATTTCATTGACGAAAATGCCATCTCTCCCTCAATCCTCCAAAAGCCTCTGCACCATAGCCCAAAGTGCTTTTGCAGAGTTAAAATTTTCCGGAATAATCTCAGCAGGAGTCACTGCAACGCCGAACTCTTCCTCCAGTTCACCAACGATTGTCAAGATCGAAAAAGAATCCAGAAGTCCATCGTCAATCAATGTCTCACATCCCTCAAAATCCACATCCGGTGCAATATCCTCTAAAATTTCCAATAATTTTTTCATATTCATTCCTCCGTCATTAATAAAGTATTTGTTTCCACACGATTCCTGGCAATCCGCAGCCCATGAACCTTGTCATAATATAAAATCTTCGGTAAATCTCTGCATAAGAATAAAGACATGCCCTCCGTCACTGAATAGGCACCCGTGTTTTCAAATACCAGAACATCTCCCGTTCTTGCACTACGCAGCGGAAGATTCTTTACCAGAATATCATTCACGGTACAAAGTGAACCACAGATATTCCACATTTTCTCTTCCTCCCCGGCAGATATGCAGCCGGTGCCTTTCAGATGCCGATACTGCGGAATCTTCATCGCCATAGTCTGTCCATAATAATTTACCTGATGAATGCCTCCATCTACAATACAATAATTGCTGCCTTTGTTCACCTTCTGATCCACAATTGTCGTCAGATAGGCTCCGCAAAAAGCTGCCAGATATCGCCCCAATTCCAATGTGATTTTCTTTCGGAAACGAAGCAAAGGAAGAACTTCGCAAAATTCCTGTAGCAGTGTGAAATTTTCAGCAGTCTCTTCCTTCGGAAAATACTCCACGAAAAGTCCCGGACCGAATTCCAACACTTCTGCCTCAAATCCGCAGGATTCCTCCAACTCCAACAGTAATTGATCCAGATACTGTAATTCTTCTTTCAGCACCTTCATACGCTTTTTCTGGGTCCCTGAAAAGTACTGCAGACCCTTGAACATCAGAAATGGATATTGGGATCGATTGGAAATAATCTCCTTTACCAGCTTCTCATCCAGTCCAAACTGATTCCCGCTGCTGACCCGCAAAAGAACGGGTATTTTAACAAGAAACTCCCCAGCAGCCCGTTCAAGACACTCTAATTGCAGCATGGATTCCACTGTATAGGTGATCCGTTTCCCATGCCGTTCCACCACATCACGGATATCCTTCTCTTCCTTATTGACACCGGAAAGCACCACTTTTTCCATCGGCACACAGACCCGTTCACAAATCGCAAATTCACCTGGTGAACAGACTTCCAGATGATCTGCCTGCCTTGCTGCCGTTTCTGTCAGAAACGGATTTGCTTTCATCGCATAACAGATATCTGCGCATTCTCCCAAAAGCTTCTGCGCCGCCGTTATCCGTTCCCGGAAACTGTCCAGATCAAAGATATAGCAGGGCGTCCCATACTGTCTGACTGCCTCCCGATAAATACGTTCTTCCATATCTTAAGCCTCCATTCCATATTCCTGAAGCAATCGTTTCCGGTCGATTTTTCCATTCTTCGTTAAAGGAAGCCTGTCCACAGGAATATACCTGTTGGGCAGCATAAAAGCAGGCAGAAATTCTCTCAATTTTTTCTGTAACTGCCGCCTTTCAACTGCCCCTTCATAAAACGCCAGAATCTTACCGGCTTTGCTGTCATAGATACAACAAGTTCGGTTCACCTGCTCCATCTTCTCAATCGCACTTTCAATCTCACCCAACTCGATTCTGTGTCCCATATGCTTAATCTGGAAATCTTTTCTCGTTGAAAAACAAAGCTCCATCCTGTCATTATAACTTCCCAGATCACCGGTCCGGTAAATAAGCTCCATATACCAGGGATTCAATGGATTCTGCACAAACGCCTTCCTGGTCTGCTCCTTATTGTGATAATACCCAAGCGCCAAAGCCGTTCCCGAAACACAGATTTCCCCCATTTTTCCGGGTTCTGTTACCAACCCATTCTCCTCATCCAACAGAAACACCTTCTCATTCGGAAATGCCTGTCCGATCGGAAGCATCTCTCCCGGTTGAAAATCCCGGTCAACAATATAGTACGTACAGTTACAGGTAATCTCCGTAGGTCCGTACAGATTCACATACAATGCATCCGGAAGCGCCTGCCGCCACAGATTCAGATGCTTCACCGGCATCACTTCTCCGCTGAACATCACCTTATTCACCTTCTTTGGAATCTTATAATCAAATCCTTTCAATGTCGTGATGATACAAAGTGCCGATACCGCCCAGATCAATGTGGTCACTTCACGTTCACACAGAAAATCCAAAAGCTTCATCGGAAAGGAAAAATACTGTTTGGGTATAATCTGCATTGTTGCCCCACACTTCAAAGTTGAATAAATATCCTTCACCGAAACATCAAAATCCCAGGGCGCCTGATTCCCGATCACATCCTCCGAACAGATTCCAAAGAGATCAGTAAAGTATTCAATAAAATCAATTACACTCCGGTGACTGACTACAACTCCCTTCGGCACCCCCGTAGAACCAGAAGTAAAAATCCCATACAACGGATCAATATCAAGCGCCTGCTCCCGAATTCTTCCAAGCACCGCTTCCTCAATCTCTTCCTTCTCCAATTCTTCCAGCTCCAAAATCCGCTTTCCGAAACACAGTCCTTCCCTCTCCCTGCCATAGCTCTTCGAGGTCACCAAAACCTCCGCATCCAGCGTCTCTAAAATCTGTTCCAATCTGCCCTTAGGCTGTTTCGTATCCAACAACACATAAAAACACCCTGCATAAACAATCCCCATAAACAGACAAATCGCGTCAACCCCCTTCTCCATAAACACCGGAACCGGCTTCCCCGGCTCTAAAATCACCGCCAACGCCGATCCAATCCGCTTCGCCCGCTCCTCCAATTCCGCATACGTACAAGCCCCTTCCACATCCGCAAACGCCACCTTCTCCCCAAACCTTTCCCGCGCCTGCTCCAAATACTCCAAAACATTCCTGACTCTCATAATCCCCTCTTCCTCCAAACATATTCCCCAACTCTCAACTGATTATAACAGACAATTTTAAGAATAATCTGTGTTCTTTCTTACAAATTTATTACTTTCTCTCAACTCCAAACAATTTCCCATACTGAACGCCTCTCTTCACTTTCCCCCATCCCCCAACCACACTTAAATCCCAGGGCGGCGCCACTGCATGTCCCCTCCGGCATCGGCAGTGCACACACGGGTCTGGGCATCTGCAGACCTTTTACGGGTTCTTATGGAAGTCAGCCGCGGCTTTACGGATGGAATCGGGTATGCCGGACCCGATTCCAAGGGGCACTGAAGTGCAAAATCATCAGATTTTGCGCTGAATTGCCCCGCTTCCGTAAAACCACGGCTGACTTCCATTAGAACCCGTTAAGGTCGAAGCCCGCCCAGACCCGTGTGCACTGCCGATGCCGGAGGGGTATGCAGTGGCAATCGCCCGTCCGTCCCCATTCACTGCATTTTCGTCAAAAACGCTCCCCACACTTCTTTGACGCAATGCATATAACCAGCTTTTTCTACATCCTCTCCATAAAGCAGATTCACTGACCCAATCTCTTTTCCATCCAACGTATAGACCGCTTTCCCCGCTCTCTCCCCCTTTTTAACGGGTGCCTTCACATGTTTCGGCACCTGTATCACTTTTTCAATCTGATCCAATGCCTTACCTTCTGTGTCAAGATAACGAAATTCACTCTCATATGTACAACTGACCCTCTTTTCTGTCCCCCCCTTCACTTCAATTCTATCCAGTCCGTCCTGATTCTGATTTTCATCCACATATAATTTACAGATACCAAACCCGTAATTAAGCATAGAAGCCGCATCCGAAAACCGCACCTTATAATCAGGGGCTCCCATCACCACCGCTAACATTCGAATGCCGTCCCGCTCTGCAACGGCAGAAACACAGTACTTGGCGGTACTTGTACTCCCTGTCTTCAATCCGATACAGCCTTCATAGCTGCGAACCAGTTTATTTGTGTTAGACAGTGTAAATGGTTTTGATCCCTGCCGCGTTACATGAGTGATATCTTCCATCCAGATAGAAGAATAATTTAAAATCTGAGGATAATGTGTGATCAACTCTCTGGACATCAAAGCCACATCATGTGCAGTTGTATAATGATTAGAAGAATCAGTAAGTCCACAGCAATCTTCAAAATTCGTATGCTCCATTCCCAGTTCTTTTGCCCGTGCATTCATCCGTGAGACAAACTCCGGTTCACTCCCCGCAATATGCTCTGCCATCGTCACGGAAGCATCATTCCCCGACGCTATGACAATACACTTAATCAAAGTTTCTACTGACTGTTGCTCCCCTTCTTCCAGAAACACCTGAGAACCACCCATACTTTTGGCATGGGCACTGGTCGTCACCTGGTCAGTCAGTTCCAGCGTTCCTTTCTCCAACTCATCAAAAATCAAAATTAATGTCATGATTTTCGTGATACTGGCAGGACTTCTCTGCTCGTCTGCATTTTTCTCATAGAGAATCTGCCCTGTACTGGATTCCATCAGAACCACACTTGGCGATGCCAGTTCCAGATCCGCCCGAACCTCCATACATTGAGACGGAATTATCAACACCAGCGTCAGTAATACAATCAGGAACTTTTTCATGTTCACTCCATATACCTTCGTTCTATCTCATTTTATGATTGCAATAAAAAAAACATGATAACAAAACCACAGGAAACAAACAATTATGGCGGAGCAGGTTCAATAACTTCGAACCTGCTCCGCCATAATAATTCCTGACTTTTCGCAGTTTATCTAATTCAAACTTAAAAAATGTCGGTCACCCTTCTTATCGTGTCGTCAGACTCTGGATATTATCAAGGAAATTACCGATTCTTTCCGGCATGTACTCTTTTTTGGCAATCATAATATGTACCACCAGATCGGTAACCGCTACCAGATAGATGGCTGGCAGAAGCCGGACTCCAACCGCAAAAGGCACCTGTTCTGTGAACCAGGCCACTCCTCTTTGTAAAAATTGAAACATAATAATTGTATAGAATCCCCATGCAATTGTACTTTCCAGACACAAAATACCACGATAATTAAAAGGCTTATCCGTATAATCCCACCAGACTTGTCCGAAAAGATACTGCATAAGACGGGCTGTCAAAAATTCAAAGACAGTTGCCACCAGACTTCCGACAAAATAAGTCAAAACAAGATTATGGCTGATCGGACGCAGCAGGAAATACACCATCAATGCACCAAATCCGTAGATCGGACAGAATGGTCCGTACATAAAACCACGGTTTGTAATCTTTTTATTGCAAATAGACATATAAATAGACTCCACAAGCCATCCCATCATACAGTAACACACAAACCAGAACAGCACATGATAGATATCTGTTCCGAATAATGCTATTGTCTTTGTCAACATATATAAGGTTTCCTCCCTTTTATTTTTCTGCCGTATTGTAAGATACACAAATCAGTACTTCTTTTTGGATGCGCTAATCATATCATACTTTCCTTTGCTTCGCTACTGAATTCTCCTGATATTAAGAATTATTAAAAGAATCTTCACTTTTTTACAGCAACGGTGCTATCAGTCTAAGAATACTCTGTGCAGCACGAACAGCAATATTACGATTCCGACAGAATTCCAGGGTGATTTCCCTGGAGACTTCAAGGGTATCCAGAAAGTCCTGCTTTACCTGATCCACAGATCTTGTCTGATACATCCAGACACCGCACTCAAAATGAAGATACAAACTCCGGTAATCCAGATTAATCGTACCAACCACCGCAATTTTATCATCACTGACAAAGCTTTTCGAATGAAGAAACCCAGGAGAATATTGGTAAATGCGGACTCCCGCATCCAGTAATTCTTCATAATAAGACTGCGTCAATAAAAATACCATTTTTTTATCCGGAATACCCGGCGTCATAATCCGGACATCCACGCCGCGCTTTGCACTGAGACAGAGCGCTTTCATCGTCTCATTATCAACAATCAGATATGGCGTAAAAATATACAGATAATCCTTTGCCTGACTGATGATATTCAGATATACATGTTCACCCACAGTCTCATCATCCATAGGAATATCACCGTATGGCTGCACAAATCCATCTTTCTCAAAGGTTTCCAGATGATACTTGTGGGGACGAAATGTTTCAAAATCACAATCCATTCTGGTAATCACAGACCACATTCTAAGAAACATGACCGTAAAGTTCCATACTGCCTCACCATGAAGATAAACCCCTGAGTCCTTCCAGTGTCCGAATCTTTCTTTTTGATTAATATATTCATCCGCCAGATTAATTCCTCCGGTAAATGCCGTATGACCATCAATCACCATAATCTTTCTGTGATCCCGGTTATTCAAAACGATATTTAATAATGGTCTTACGGTATTAAAAGCTGCACACTTAATTCCTTTTGCCTGCAAATCTTTATAAAATTTAGGGGGCATTGTAGTAATGCATCCAAAATCATCATAAATCAGACGGATATCTACACCTTCAGCAGCCTTCTTCTCCAGAATTTCCCGTATCGTATCCCACATATAGCCGTCTGCAATGATGAAATATTCCATAAAAATATAATGTTCTGCCTTTTTCAGTTCTTCCAGATATTTTTCAAACCAGTCCTCTCCCACCGGGTAATACTCTGTAATCGTATTCTGATACACCGGCGAGTCTGCATAATCTCTCAGATAAACAGACTGATTAGATGCCATCTTACTGCTGCGTCTCAGAGCCCTGCGGTCTTCCTTCTTTTCTTCCAGAATACTCCCCTGCATCCGCAAGACCCGTTCATACTCATGACAAAAACGTCTGGCGATTCTGGATTTTCCCATGCCAAAATATAGAATAATTCCGATAATCGGAAATGTCAGAATCACTATGGTCCAGATTAACTTATAGGAAGGATTAATCCTCTGATTTACCAGCCATAAGACCGTGATAAATGCAATGACACGAATTGCCACATTAAAATATATAGATCTGTCATTCAGGAAATATCCAATTCCCACGAACCACATAAGCTGGAGGAATAAAACCAGAGCAACCAGAACCACCCTGTTCGACATGAAACGAAATAATTTCTTCATCTTTCACCTACTTCTCTATCAATATGTAAACTGCATCTTGTCAAAAGCAAACTCCGCCGCATAATCGCCCGAATTTCAGAGACGACAAGAGGCTGCCACAAAACTTGCGGCAGCCTCAAAATCAGCACATTAATTATATTTACGCTTTCTAGCAGCTTCAGATTTCTTTTTACGACGAACGCTTGGTTTCTCGTAATGCTCTCTCTTGCGGATTTCCTGCTGAATGCCTGCTTTCGCACAGCTACGCTTAAATCTGCGTAAAGCGCTATCCAACGTCTCGTTTTCTTTAACGATTACATTTGACATAGACTCACACCTAACCTCCCTCCAGTTGTAGATTGTGCTTAAATACAACTGTTTGGGTATTTTTTTGCACTAGAATTATTATATCAGATTTTTTTCGTTCGTCAACTATTTTTCCAATATTTGTTCAGAAATTTTAATTTTATTTTATCTGACTTTCCAGAACCTCTGCTGCCTTTCCAATTGCTTCATCAATTTTGGATGGGTCTTTACCGCCGGCCTGCGCCATATTCGGACGTCCGCCGCCGCCGCCTCCGACAACAGCTGCAATTGCTTTGATCAGATTTCCTGCGTGGGCTCCCATCTTCTGCGCACCATCGGTTACCATGGACAGAAGGCTGACCTTTCCGCCTTTTGCTGATGCCAGCACTACAACACCTTCTCCCAACTTCTCCTTCAACTGATCACCCAGATCACGAAGCCCGTTCATATCAACCTCCGGTACGGAAACTGCCAACAGCTTCACACCCTTGATTTCCTGAACTTTATTCATTACATCTCCAAGAGAGTTCTGAGCCATCTTGCTCTTCAGTGACTCGTTCTCACTATGCAGACTCTTCAGCTCCACCTGCAGATGTGCAATCTTTTCTGTCACTTCCGAAGGACTGCATTTCAATTCCTTTGCAGCGCGTGCAAGGGCTGTTTCCTGCTCCTTGTAGTATGCAAGAACGCCGCTTCCTGTCAGCGCCTCGATACGGCGGACACCTGCGGCAACGCCGGATTCTGATACAATCTTAAAGAGCATGATTTCTCTGGTGTTATGAACATGAGTACCTCCACAGAGTTCTCTGGAAAAATCTCCCATAGATACCACGCGCACACTGTCGCCGTACTTTTCGCCGAACAGCGCCATAGCACCGGATTTCTTTGCATCCTCAATGTTCATGATATCTGTACGGACTTCCAGCTGTGCCTGAATTTCCTGATTCACCAAATCTTCTGCCTTCTGCAGCTCTTCTGCCGTCATTGCAGCAAAATGCGAAAAGTCAAAACGCAGTCTGGTAGGTGTTACCAGAGACCCCTTCTGCTCCACATGACTGCCAAGAATGGTCTTTAAAGCTTTCTGCAGCAGGTGCGTAGCACTATGATTCTTCTCCGTTGACTTTCTGGCATCTGTGGAAACTTCCAGTGTTACGTCTTCCCCTACAGAAATCATACCGGTGGTCATAACTCCCACATGACCGTATTTGCCGCCGCGCAGTTTCACCGTCTCTTCCACTTCGAAGGTTCCATGATTGGTACGGATTATTCCGCAGTCACCAATCTGCCCACCCATCGTCGCATAAAATGGAGTCTGCTCAACGATAATAGTACCCTTCTGACCTTCCATCAACGCATCGACCAATTCCGTTTCTGTGGTCAGAACCGTAACTTTTGACTCATAGGAAAGATGATCATAACCCATGAACTCCGTGGTAATCGCCGGGTCAATCTGATCGTAAACAGTAGCATCTGCCCCCATGTAATTGCTTACTTCCCGTGCCTCTCTTGCTCTGACGCGCTGCTCTTCCATCGCTTTCTGGAAACCATCTTCGTCTATCTGATATCCCTTTTCCTCCAGTATCTCTCTGGTCAGATCCATCGGGAATCCATACGTATCATATAATTTAAATGCATCTTCACCGCCTAAAACTTTGACCCCGTCTTTTTCCATCTTCTCTTCCAGGTCGGAAAGAATCTTAAGCCCCTGATCGATAGTCTTATTGAACTGATTTTCCTCATTGTTCAATACATTGAAGATAAACTCTTTCTTTTCTTCCAGTTCCGGATATCCATCCTTGCTTCCTTCAATCACAGATGCGCTTAAATCTGCCAGAAATCTGTGATCAATGCCCAGAAGTCTTCCATGACGGGCAGCACGGCGGATCAGGCGGCGCAGCACATATCCCCTTCCCTCATTGGTGGGCATAATACCGTCAGAGATCATGAAAGTCGAGGAACGGATATGGTCGGTAATCAGACGGATGGATACATCCGTTTCGTGATCTTCACCGTAAGTAACACCTGCCACCTCGCAAACCTTGTTGCGTAAAGCCTGCACAGTATCCACATCGAAGATGGAATCTACGTCCTGTACAACCACTGCCAGACGTTCCAGTCCCATACCGGTATCAATATTTTTATGCTCCAGTTCCGTATAATGCCCCTCTCCGTCATTGTCAAACTGGGTAAATACATTGTTCCATACTTCCATATAGCGATCGCATTCACAACCCACCGTACAATCCGGTTTTCCGCAGCCGTACTTCTCTCCGCGGTCGTAGTAAATCTCCGAACATGGTCCGCATGGTCCCGAACCATGCTCCCAGAAATTGTCCTCTTTTCCAAAACGGAAGATACGCTCTGGTGCAATTCCGATTTCTTTGTTCCAGATTTCAAATGCCTCATCGTCATCCACATAGACTGACGGATACAGACGATCGGGATCCAGTCCAACCACCTGTGTCAGAAACTCCCAGGACCAGCTGATTGCTTCATGTTTAAAATAATCGCCGAAAGAGAAATTTCCCAACATTTCAAAGAATGTACCGTGACGTGCGGTCTTTCCCACATTCTCAATATCGCCGGTACGAATACACTTCTGACAGGTTGTCACGCGGGTACGCGGCGGAATCTCCGCACCTGTAAAGTAAGGTTTCAGCGGTGCCATACCGGAGTTAATTAACAATAAACTTTTATCATTCTGCGGCACAAGAGAAAAACTCTTAAGTGCCAGATGTCCTTTACTTTCGAAAAATTCCAGAAACATTCTTCGAAGTTCGTTTACGCCATATTTCTTCACGACTCTTCCTCCTACTTAGACTATATTTCATCATATCACAAGTCATTACTTCACGCAAATTTTTTTATATTTCTTTTTGCCTCTGCGGATGATGATTCCCTCTTCGCCAATCGCACTCTTCAACACGATATGCTTAATATCTGTAATCTTTTCTCCATCCACCGTAACACCGCCCTGCTCGATGGCACGTCTGCCTTCATTTCTGGTTCCTACCAGCTCTGCCTTCTGAAGAAGAGAGATCAGGTCAATTCCATCGTCCTTAAAATCCTCATCACCAAGCTCTGTTGTCGGCATGTGCTCGGAATCCCCGCCGCCTGCAAACAGTGCCTTTGCTCCTGCCTCTGCCTTCTTTGCCTCTTCCTCACCGTGTACCAGTGCTGTCAGCTCATAGGCCAGAATTTCTTTTGCTTTATTCAACTGACTGCCTTCCCACTGATCCATCTCATTAATCTGCTCAAGAGGCAGGAAGGTCAGCATACGGAGACATTTCAACACATCGGCATCTCCCACATTTCTCCAGTACTGGTAGAAATCAAACGGAGAAGTCTTATTGGGATCCAGCCATACAGCACCGGACTGGGTCTTACCCATCTTCTTACCCTCAGAATTTAAAAGCAGGGTAATCGTCATGGCATAAGCGTCTTTTCCCAGCTTTCTCCGGATCAGTTCCGTACCTCCCAGCATATTACTCCACTGGTCATCACCGCCGAACTGCATATTACATCCATAATTCTGGAATAACTGATAGAAATCAAAACTCTGCATGATCATATAATTGAATTCCAGGAAGCTTAATCCTTTTTCCATACGCTGCTTGTAGCACTCGGCCGTGAGCATACGATTTACAGAAAAATGCGGTCCGATATCCCGCAGAAATTCAATATAATTCAGGTTTGTCAACCATTCTGCATTGTTGACCATCAAGGCCTTACCGTCTGAAAAGTCAATAAAACGGCTCATCTGCTTCTTGAAGCATTCACAGTTATGCGCAATAGTATCCACGGTCATCATCTGACGCATATCGCTTCTGCCGGAAGGATCTCCCACCATACCGGTTCCTCCCCCGATCAGGGCAATTGGTTTGTTGCCCGCCATCTGAAGTCGTTTCATCAGACAGAGTGCCATAAAGTGTCCTACGTGAAGGCTGTCAGCAGTAGGATCAAAACCGATATAGAATACAGCTTTTCCGTTGTTTACAAGTTCCTTAATTTCTTCTTCATCCGTGACCTGCGCGATCAATCCGCGGGCCTGCAGTTCTTCATAAACTGTCATTGGTGTTCCTCCTCAAATTTTCAATTCTTTTAAAATGATTCCTATAAGATAAACAAAAAATCGGGGGTTTTATCATACAGGAGATACAAGTTTCCAATATGACAAAAAAGCTTCCGTCCTGTATATAGGACGAAAGCCATACTTTCGTGTTACCACCCAACTTCATGACTGTTTCACAGCAGTCATCTCAATGAGTACATCGGTAATTACAGCTCCATCCGGTTAACTGTACAAATCACCTGATACCCTAACGGTTATAACGTCCGTCACCACGTCGCAGCCTACCAGATTCCCAAATCTTCATCACCCTCTGGTGCATAGATTTCTCCGGCTCGTTCGGTGCGCAGCTCTAAGAGGTATTCACAAAAAGTTCCACGTGCGCCTCTCATCAACCGGCAGCTTTCTGTACGTTTATCCTGATTGCTACTTGTTCTTTTCTTTGCCTTTTCCTATAATTGCAAGTATACAAAAGGATTTTTTGTTTGTCAACCCTCTTTTTACGGCTGCACTCCCGGATCATCCAGCAGATCCTGCCCATCTGCCGCAGTGGTTGCAAGCTGGTCACACCGCTCATTCATCGCATGCCCGTCATGTCCCTTTACCCAGTGAAAATGTACCTGGTGGGGTTTTGTTGCCTTTAACAGACGCTGCCAGAGTTCCACATTCTTTACCGGCTCATTCTTTCCACGTCTCCACCCTTTTCTGATCCAACCATCAATCCAATGCTGGTTAAATGCATCCGTCAGATATTTGGAATCCGAATAAAGTTCTACTACACAGGGGCGGGTCAAGGCTTCCAGTCCAACGATTGCCGCCATCAGTTCCATTCTGTTATTCGTGGTTTTCTTATACCCCTGGGAAAATTCCCGCTCGTGTAAAACTCCCTTGCTGTCGGTATAATGAAGCACACAGCCATAGCCGCCCGGGCCATCCGGATTTCCTCTGGCTGCCCCATCTGTATAAATCTCTACCTTCATATCCTGTTCACACCCTTCCATATTCCTGTATCCTCGAAATCCTTCGCAGCCTGCCTTGCCTCTGAAACAATCTGCTTGTCATACCCAATCATTTCCAACAAAGCGATCGCATTCCGGCTGGTGGCTCTCCCCGATTTCAGCAGATAATTAAACTTCACATCATCCTCACTGATTTCTTCCTCAAAGTGGTAATTTTCATAAAATCCTTCCAGTATATAAGACAATTCAATGTCGTGAGTGGCAGCAAAAGCCAGCACATGACTCTGATTCAGTGCATGAAGAATTCTTGAAGAAGCTGCAATCCGTTCAATCGTATTCGTTCCGCGCAGAACCTCATCTACAATACACAGAAGCGGTGCGCCCTTTGCGGCTTCATCTAAAATTCTTTTAATCGACTTAATCTCTACAATATAATAGCTTTCACCGCCCTACAGATCATCCCGAAGTGCCATAGAAGTCATCACCTTGACCATATCAGCCCGATATTCAGAAGCTGTACAGGTATAGATGGTCTGAGAAAGAATTGCATTTACAGCAATATTTTTCAAAAATGTAGACTTTCCCGATGCATTGGACCCAGTAACCAACGTGCCTCCCGAAACTGAGATACTGTTCGCCACGGGTTCTGAAATAAGCGGATGATATAAATTCTTTACTTCCATCGATACCGGTGAATGTTTCCCAAATTCCGGGACTGCATAAAAAGGCAGATATGCACGGAACGATGCCACAGCAATTGCACTGTCCAGAATACCAATCTGCTCTATCAGTTCTTCAATCTCCTTCTGATGTCCGTCATACTCCTTCAAAGCTCCATAAAACTCAATGAAATCCAACAGAAAGAAACTATTGAGATAAGATGTCAGGACACTTAAGGCATCATCAACTCCTTTAGAATTTGCCAGCAGCCTCGCCTTCTTCCGGATTCCTTTCATCGCTGCAACATCCTTCTCAATCGTACGCAGATAGCCGTCCAATTCTGGTATCTTCCGCTTTTTCAGTGCGTCCGCTGCCTGAAGTACACGTAAGATACAGGTCAGACACTTAAAATAAGGCTCAATCGCCGCACTGTCTTTATAGTGAGTGGTAACATTCAAAACCGTCATACCAAGGAAAAATCCCACCCCCGCCAGAGGATTTAAGAACATGGTGACAATTGCCGCCACAGACAAACCTGCCTGAACAAAATACTTTGTCCGCCTCTTTCGCTCCACCTGATTCATGCGGTAAATATAATCGGTAATGGATAAGTCCTTAATCTTACCAATCTTCGCCAGTATCAGCTGCATCTCCACCCGTTCTTTCTCATGATGCCGGAAATATTCTGTCAGCCGTTCCCGTTCTTCCAGAGTTTCCCGGTCAAATCTTGGAAGGCGGAGCATCGCATACAGATAATCTTCTCCGCAGGAAGACATGGTATGGTTCATCAACATAAAGATTCTTTCCATATCCAAATCATTCCAGGTAGTATCATCAATATAAAAACGATCTCCCTGTATCCGTTTCCCATATTTTGCGATACTGTCCAGCTCCTCATAACTGTACTCACGGTCGGGAACCGAACCCCAGTCTTTCTTGATCCGGTTCAGCAGATATCGCTTCCCTGCGCGGTTATTCTGTACCATAACCAAAATTGCTGCCCCCAAAAGTACCAGAAATAAGGCTATGGTCATTATTGTTTCTGTGTTCACTTCTTCTGCCTCCTGTCTGCTGTGATTCCATACTACAGAAATCTGCAGCATCTGTTTCCTATCAGTATTCTTTTTTTCCTGTCTGCCCCTTGTTCTGTGTTTCTTCCACCTTCTCGTCTTCTTCCATATGTTCCATCAGATTCTGGTATTCCTGACGGATCCGCTGCCTGGCGCTTTCATGAAATTTTCGGAGCTTGTCCTCGAAGTAAGCGTTGATCTCAGCACCGATCAATATGATGTACATGCAGAAATACATCCACAGCATCACAAGAACGATCGTGGTAAGGCTGCCGTACATATTGGTAAATCCCGGAAATACATCCAGATAAAGAGAGAATCCCAGAGAAAAAATTGCCCAGGCAACAGAGGATATCATAGCCCCTGGAAGCTGGCTTCGAAAAGATGCCTTACGGTTTGGAATAAACTTATACAAAAGCAGAAACACCACCATCAGTCCGATAATCATAATCATCGTACGCATACTGAGTACAAAAGAAGTCACCTTTGCCAGCACCGGCACATGCTTTGCCAGTGCCTTCTGTATGGTATTACCAAATACCATCAGAACCAATGAGGCGATAACAGCTACGATGACAATCAGGGTGTAACATGCCGCACGGATTCTCCCTGCAACATAATTACGCGTCTCATCCACATGATAGACACTGTTAAATCCATTGGTCAATGCGTTGATTCCTTTTCCGGCAGACCAAAGAGTTGCAACCGCAGACAAGGGTACTGCCGCCGAAGATTTCTCATATACTTCCGAAATAATTTCCATCGCCAGACTCCTGAATTCCTCAGGGATTACCTGCATTACAGAGTCCCTTACCATTCCCTCTGTGATAAATGTAAACTGCACCAATGTCATCAGAAGCATCAGACACGGAATAATAGACAGCAAAATAAAGTAGGCCGCCTGCGCTGCAAACGCCCCCACATGATCCTCATTCAGCCTGTTCATAAATCCTTCCATATCACTGATCAGTTTCCGCATCGACTGCTCCTTCAACGTCTTTTTCCAATTCTAAATCTCCATCTGTCAATACCCAAAATATAAGACAGCATATCACAAAATCCCGTACAGGTCAATTTCCGCATAAAAATAATACAGAATCTCCTGCCAGTTCTTCCCCTGCATTGCCAATTGATTGGCACCATTCTGGCTCATGCCTACACCATGCCCATAACCGCCTCCATCGAACTGATAACCCGATACCTGCCCGTCTTCATAGACGGGAGTACAGGTAAAATAGGCGCTTGGCATCAGATTCATATCCTTCACAACAGTCCCATCCTGTCTTGTGACAGGGATTCCTTTTGTGGAAAACAACTGACGAATCTTATACTCACTGCTTATGATCCTTTCCCCGTCCGTTCCCACCAGCTTCAATTCCTCCACGGCTCCGCCTCCGCTCTTTTTCAACACCATGATTGCCTGAAGAGAACCAATTCCATATTTTGCAATCCGCTCATTCAGATAACTGACAGGAAGCGTCACACTCCAGCGAAACCAAGGTTCAGAACTTTCCAGATTTCCGCTATTTACACATTGCAGATATTTTTCAGGTTCTTCTGCCCATACCTCATTGGTGCTGGTGGAACCGGATGAGGTGGAGAAAAAATAGGCTGTGATTGGTTCACCGTCACACATCATGATCTGACCCGCCGTTGCTTCCACTGCTGCATCTGTAGTCGGCTGCCTTGCAATATTATTATAGACCTGAAAGGATACGCTATCATCTACGTCCGCATGAAATTTTGCCAGAGCGCCTTCCTGCATCTGCTTCCATGCATACGTTCTGGCACAGACTGCCTGCGCTTTCAATGCTTCTGTTTCATAAGATGCAGGCATCTCACTGGGCACGACTACTCTCAGATAAGATTCCAGATCCAGTACATTGATAAGCAGCAGCCCCTCACCGGAGCGGTAAATCTCCATTCTTCCCTCATAAGTCGGTTCTCCCTGTGCACGGCTGAAGGAAGTTACAGTAAATCCTGCCTGCTCATCCTCCGGAATCAGACTCAAACATCCTTCCCCGTCAAAAAGATTGCTGGCAGGATCAACAGAAAGCGTCTCTCCTGCCTGGAAACTATGTAGCCCGTCTGCTGACTTCGTATTACTGTTGCACACAAGCGTAATGGCCTTATGATATTCTCCGGCAAAATCCTGTGTTTTAATCAACACTCTGATCTTCTTTTTTTCATTAGGCGCTTCTGCAGCATCATCCGCAGTATTGTTCACATCACCGTTGGAAGAAGGCTGCGCCCGATCGATATCCTCTGGTAGCTCTTCCGCATCTGTATTTAACTTTTCCGGAACCTGAAAAACCGAATCTCCGGAATTCTCATGCGCTAACTCTGAACCTCCGGCACCAAAGTCCATCTGCGGCGCATCCACGGGAAGCTTTGTACCGGTCGCCGCTGTACTTTTTTTATGACTATCTGCTGTATAGACCAAACCGGCCATACATAATAATAACAGTATGATGTTCATCCATTTTCTCTTCATACTCTATTATATGTATGACCGGCATATCCGATACTATATCAAATCACATCAAATTGATAGATCGTTGTACTATCATATTTTTCCCCAACTCTCAATACCGGGGATGGGAATTCAGGTGTGTTGACAGCATTGGGATAAAATTGAGATTCCAAGCAGAATCCGCTTCTCTTCTGATAAACAGCACTGGATTTTCCTGCCTGATTTCCAATAAAGTTTCCAGCATAAAACTGAACTCCCACACAATCTGTATAAGCCCGCATCCGGATTCCGCTCTTCTTGCTGTAAGCCACAGCCATCTCTTCCACTCCGTCACCTTTGCGGTTCAATACGTAATTATGATCATAGCCGCCGGTAAATTCTAACTGCTCAAAAGCCGCTCCGATTTCCTCTCCAATCGTTTTTTCCGCTGTGAAATCCATCGGTGTTCCGGCTACCGGAGCAATTTCACCTGTCGGGATTGATTTCGAATCAATAACTGGGGTATAGTAATCTGCATGAATCGTAAGAACCTGCTCTTCCACATTTTCCCCACTGTCTTGTCCGTCCAGATTAAAGTAGCTGTGGTGAGTCATATTCACAACCGTATCCTGGTCACAGATTCCCTCATAGTGAATCTCTACCCCATTCTCTTCCGTCAGCGTATAAGTAACCGACAGATCCAGATTCCCAGGAAAACCCTGATCCTTGTCCGGACTCAAGATATGTAACTTGATTGACTGGTCCGTCACATCGGCAACTTCCCAGACTCTCTTTTCATATCCATCCGGATTACTGTGCAGATTATTCTCATTCTCATTTGCAGCCAATTGATAGGTCACATCATTTAAAGTAAAAGAAGCATTGGCAATCCGATTACCGCTTCGTCCGATCACTGCCCCAAAAAAGCAGATACCTTTTACATAATCCTCTACATCATCATAGCCCAGCACTACATCTTTCATAACACCATCTCTATCCGGAACTTTCACAGAAACCAAAAGCGCACCAAAATCAGAAACACTGATTTCTGCACCCTTATTATTTTTCAATGTGTATAAAGTTGCCTGTTGTCCCCCCGGTGTTACCCCAAATTCCCTTTTTGTCATGATATCCTTTCTCCTTTTAAATGTTTCCAGGCGATTGCAAAGTTCTCACCAATCTCTAAACCGGCTCCCGTAAGGTTTCGCAATCATCTGCCTGTATTATAAAAGGAGCTGCTGCGTATACCGCAACGGCTCCTCTTTTTCTTTTGTAACCCCGAAATGCCGTTTCCTATATTTTGACTCCTAGCCAAAGCTAGGTGGGCAGCCGCAGTACGCTGTATCTGCCTTCCACTGACATCTGTTTCCAGGGTGGCTTGGCATCCACAGGACGATATAAGCATCCCGTTTAAAGTAAATGTAGGTTCAAAATAATAGGAGCATCGCACATTCCAGGAAATTACTTTTTTCACTATTTTTCTATCAAATATGACCTTTCTCTTGTCTTAGATTATACCCTTATTTAACGACTTTTTCAAGTATAAGTTTCAGATAATGATGCAAATCATACCGCCTTTGCTGTCATTTACAATTTTCTGCATGGAATCCTGTAATTTCACCTGACTTTCTTCGGTAATCTGTGCAATTTTCGTCTTAATTCCATCCTCTACTAATTGTTCCACCGATTTGCCGAATATATTCGTATTCCAAATACCTTCTTCTTGTTTTGCACTTTCTTTGATAAATGCAATCAAATCCTTTGCCTGCTCCTCGCTGCCTACAATCGGAGCAATCTCTGTCTCAATATTTGCCTTGATCATATGAATGGATGGACTGGTTGATTTTATCTTCACACCGAATTTATTGCCCTGCCGAATCACCATCGGCTCCTCCATGGTAATTTCCTCTTTTTCAGGTATGACAACGCCATAACCACATCCACGTACAGATTCCAAAGCATTCTGTACCTTCACATATTCTTCTTTCATCTGCGCCAGATCCTTAAGCGTATGCATCAGATCATACTCGCCTTCGATAGAGACTCCCGTCAATTCACTCATCATTTCGTAATAATATTTTTCTTTCATATCAATCCGTACCTTCACCACACCGGATGCCAGATCCAGATTGGTCAAAGTACTTTCTTTGACATACTCACTTTCCAACTGTACTGCCGTACGTGTCACATCCCGTATATACTGGATCTGCCCCGTCATTTCCTTGACTTTTTCCACCAACTGCTTCTTCAGCGGATTGGAAAGGGGCAGTAACTCTACCCATTTGGGTATGTAAAATTCTACCTGCCGAACAGGAAATTCATACAGAATATGTTCCAGAATCTTAATAATATCGTCTTTTCTTAACTGATCACAATTCACAGGAATACAGTCCGCCTGGTATTTCTTACTGATCTCCTGTGACAATTTCACTGCCTCCTCGCCATAGGGCTTTACCGTATTCAGCAGGATCAAATACGGCTTTCCCTGCTGTTTTAACTCTGTCACGGTTCGTTCCTCGGCTCCCAGATAATTTTCTCTCGGAATCTCCCCGATAGAACCGTCCGTTGTCACGAGTATTCCTATCGTAGAGTGTTCTGAAATAACCCGCTTCGTCCCTACTTCAGCAGCTTGCCGGAAAGGAACTGCTTCCTCAAACCAGGGGGTCTTTACCATCCGCTCTTTCTCGTTTTCCATATTCCCTAAAGCATCCGGAACCAGAAAACCAACACAGTCAATCAGTCGTAGTTTTACCTTAACATCTTCCCCAAGAACTACATCCATGGCCTCTTTCGGTATAAACTTCGGTTCTACCGTTGTTATCATCTTCCCTGAACCACTCTGGGGAAGCTGATCTCTGATCTCTGACTGCGCCCGCTCCTCCATTGCCGGAAGCGCCAACACTTCCAGAAATCTTCGGACAAATGTAGACTTTCCGGTTCTTACCGGACCTACAACCCCAACCAGAAACTGTCCATTGGTGCGGGCTTGTATATCTTTGTAAACAGCAAATGCATCCATTCTATATCCCTGTCCTTTCACCTATACTGCTACACTATATGCGTATTTCCGCCCTTTTATACGAAAGAATTAAAATAATTCTGTAAAAATAAAAAAACAAACGGTCGTATAGGCAAAAGCAATGCCAAAAGGGCATCAGACTTCTGTCTGATGCCCACTGTTCCTTATACACCTGTATATTTTGCTGCAAGCTCTTTTACTCTGTCTGCATGCTTTGCATACCACTCTTCATATGTCAATCCTGCATCAGAAATCTCTTGTCCCAGTTCTTTCAGAAACATTGGGATCTCCGTCTCCAAAATCGTACCAATCTGTTCGCCAAACCGTTCGTTTCCTTCCTCATCTTCTCCATTTACGGTAAGCACGAAAGCTGATTGCGGCTTACCATCTACCTTTTTCACACCACCCCGGAAACCAATCTGACCAATCTGATGGGTTCCGCAAGAAGACGGACAGCCGGAAATATGAATCTGCGGCAGCACTCCATCGGCAAATCCCCACGTTCTGGATGCTGCTACCAGATCTGCCATCAATTTCTGTGAATCTCTGACTCCCACCTGACAGATGGAGGCCCCAATACATGCAACAGATGCCTCAAATACCGTCTGTGCTCCGTCATCGGTAATCTCCAGTATCCTTTTTGCTTCACTGCCCGTACAGTTTACAATATATACGGATTCATCCGGTGTAAGACGAAGTTCCACCTGATCCATATCCTGAATCACATCATAAATTTCTCTCAACTTCTCCGGTTTTGGACATCCACCGATAGGATGATATTTTACAGCATAAAGTCCGTTCTGTTTCTGCTCAACAACTCTCCCATCCTCTACACATACACCATCACCGGATTTTGTTACTGCATCTTCCTTTACCTGAATCTTTAGATTCTCTTCTCCCTGTAAAGCCGCTTCTGCCTTCTTTGCAAATTCCTCCGCATACTTGTCCCCCAGAACATCCTGCATATATCTGGTTCTCGCCTTGGCACGGCTTTCATAATTGCCGTATGTGACAAACATATCCACCATGGCTTTGATATAATAAAGAATCTCGCTTCCTTCCACTGCCTCTGCTACCAGCACACCCATCTTCGGATTATTCCCAAGACCACCTGCACTGTAGACATCAAATCTGCCGTCTTCCCGTGCAACAAATCCCAGATCCCGGAAGGTAGCATGTGTAACATTTGCCGGAGAATTTGAAAAACATACCTTCAATTTTCGGGGAAGTTTTACAGCCTTAATAAAGCCCATCAGATATTCTGCCGCTGCCTCTGCATAGGGCGCAACATCAAAATATTCTCCTTTTTCCAAACCTGTCAGCGGCGAAACCATAACATTTCTCGGAAAATCACCGCCGCCGCCCCGGGTAATAATTCCATAGTCCAGTGCAGCTACTGCAAGATCACACACTGCATCTGCATTCAGATTATGCAGTTGGATCGTCTGACATGTGGTGAAATGAACCTTATCAATCTTATATTTCTCAATTCCATTTACGATAAAGCCCAATTTCTCTTTACTGATCCGCCCACCCGGAAGGCGCAGCCTCAACATACTGGATTTGCCGCCTCTCTGGGCATAACTGCCAAATCCGCCGGAAAAACCTTTATACTCCTGTATGGTGACCTCTCCCGCATAAAACTGTCGGGTCACTTTTTCAAACTCATCATAATCTTTTTTCCATTCCCCTGTCTGCATCTTTTCCTCCTTTTATTAACCTGATATTTATAGTATAGCCGTCTACCTCAAAAAATCAATCCACTTTCTCTATCTTTTCAAAAAAATTCTGAGTCTGCAGTCAAAATAAGAAACTTGCACTAAAAACAGCATTATTATGAAAAAACTAACGCAAAAAAGCCTGAAATCATCAGGCTTTTTAAACAGGGGATGAGAGAATCGAACTCCCGCTAAAAGTTTTGGAGACTTCTGTCATACCATTTGACCAATCCCCTATATTATAGAAAATATATACCTTCAAAACCACACACAGATTATAACATCTTTCTACCTTTTTGTAAACACC
>OCJY01000034.1_pt1 | contig 62475 bp, 59 predicted proteins | sample 1502791 | NCBI WGS metagenome assembly OCJY01 (sample SAMN01915221, study PRJEB22387) | human gut metagenome | isolation source: stool | host: Homo sapiens | place: USA | reverse complement strand
AAACGCTTTGAAGCGCTGACCGAGCCGACAGGCGAGACCTCCCTTTGCAATCCCTCATTTTCCTCGCGGGTGCATATACAAACTGCCAAAATGCAGCTCGCAATGTCTGCTCTGAAAATGCAAAAGGAAGCCTGCGCAGGTGCGTGGCACAGACTTCCTTTTGGGCGGAAATGCAGAAGAAAGGGACGGCAGTTTCCTCTGCATTCCCGCAGCCCGCTGTGGCGGGGACGGGAGTGGGAGTCGGAACGAGTTTAATATCGTCATCGGTATCGGTGTAAAGCGGTATATAGCAAAACAATGAGTCTCACTGGAGAGGGTACGCTAGTATGTAGGTTTGTCAAACATATTGGACAGAGAACTCCGCTGGGGAGAGCCAGTGGAGGGGCCTCATAGGTAAGCTGTTGGAGCGGCGGTTGTGGACCGCAAGCTGCTTTGCGAAATCGTCCAGAGAATAGAACGCGTGGCAGGAATAGAAGCGTTTCTGGTCCTCACGGTGGCTGCGCTCCACCTTACCGTTGTGCCGCGGAGTATACGGGCGAATCAGCTTATGCCGGATGGACGTGCCGCTTTTAGGCGCGCCAATTAAGATTTTAGTACGGATCCTGCCATCGGAGTCGGCATCATGCAGCCGCTGAAACGTTGCCTTGTGTTGTATGTTGTGGGCAATTTCCCATCCGCAAGATCCGCCTACCTTGTTACCTTTTCCTTAGCCTCCCGGTATGTTTTGCCGTAGCAAAAGCCGTATTTGATCTTTCCGGACAGTTCTCGTTCCCTTACATACCGGGCCTCCCATCGTCCGTCTTTGCGCTTAAAAATGTTTTCGCCTTTTTCCATTTTACTGACCTCCGATATTGTATTTTCCCTTGCGGGATACTCCATTTTAGCAAAAACAGTTGCCAAATTCATGACTGCCGCTTTGACTGCGCAAAGCTATCTTGTCAAGCGAATAAACACGTATAATATTTCCGCAATCTACAAATTTTTAAATTATATTCTTTTTTTCTTCCAAGACATTGCTTTTGTGATTGCGGTATGCTAAAATACGCATGTAATATCCGTTTAATATGTGTAGCGCAGAGTAGCACACTCTGCGCTATTTTATGTATTTCCGTTGTAATTCAACTGTTAAAATCTAACCGCATATAATGAAAACTTGCCCTATGGGCCAACTACAGATAAAGCCCCTTAAGGGACCCGAAAGGTTTGCCGACCGCATTCTTTTCTTGGGTTATCCCTTAAGGGACTTTATTTATGCTTTGGAATTCTTATTACCTGTAAATGGATCGCTGATTGACATGAAAATGGCTGAGGCGGCAGATAAACTCCGCTATTTACTTGAGTATGTACCGCTTGCTGGAAATTGACTCCTCAAAAAGCCGAGTAGCTTCCTTTTTCCGAGTTCGGCTGATGAGAATTTCACTGCCATCAATCAAATGGAAGGCATCGCCAGTAATGGAGAAGATTTTTGAGCAATTTACCCAGAAGCTCTGATGACAGCGGATAAAGGCATGATGGTCCAGGGCGGATAGGATTTCCTGAGGAGATTGGCGGCAAACCACCGTATCATGGAGCCTAACAACTCGTGTCTGATGGCCGGTTCGCTCCAGATACAGGATCTCGGCGACGGGTATACGTTCCGCCTTGTGCCGCTTTTTCAACCAGACAGCGGGCTCCTCGCAGATGCCCTTTTCCAGTGCGGTAAGGCACTTATCCAGAGCTGGTATCAGATATTTTTCCATATCCTTTTTCAGAATGAACCATGTATGATCGGTGAAATAGACCTCGGATGTGTACTCGGGATAGGCAGTAAGAAAAACAACTTGGCAGCCGGGGCACCTGACATGAATGGCTTTTGCCAAATCGATACCATTACTCCGGCCAAGGCGGATGTCTAAAACAGCTATATCGGCACCGCGCTCATTCAGACTGACCAGAAGATCATCAGGCGCACTGAAGTCAAAAATACAAGGCTGTGTGTCTTTTGTATAGTCTTCGATGAAATCGCGGACATGGCGCAGCTGCACGGGGTTGTCGTCACACAGGAATATATTAACCATGAGGGGTGGGCTCCTTTAGAACCAGGATATTGTTATAGATACTGCCATTTGCGCGCGAGGTGAAGTTGCCGTCGTACTTTTCCGCCAGAGCGTTCAGAATGCCGGTGCCTGTACCGCGATCCATATAGGAGATGCGGCGTTCTTTTTTTCTGCCAGCAGTACTATACGGATTCTCAGTTTCGATGTGCAAAAAGCCATCGGCGAGGCGGATTTTCAGCTGTATATACGGATCGGCGGATTCCTTGCAAGCGTCCGCCGCATTATCAAGCAGATTACCCAGTGCGGTAATCAGGTCCACATCGGAAACAAAACAGGACGGAGACAAATGAATATCCATCGAAAGAGAAATATGCTCCGCGGCGAATCTCTCTGCCCTTTCCTGTAAAAATGCGTCCACGGCTGTGTTCTGGCAGTCACTGAGCAGACTGCGGACGGTATCCGTTTTTTCCAACCCGGCAACATATCGCTGAGCAGCGTCTTTTTCGCCGTTTCGCAGCATAGCGTGGATGGTACAAATGTGGTTGGTGATGTCGTGTCGCATCCGGCGCATGTCGCTGTAAGTCTGTGCATTGAGGCGAGAGCACTCAGCCTTGACGGCAATTTGCTCCTCTATCAGCTCGTTGCGAGCGCGGAGCCGCGCATTTTCTGCTGTGCGGTCGATAAGATGAAACAAAAGGACATCCGTAAGGACGGAGAAAATGATGATAACGGCGACACCAATAAACTTTCCAGGTGTAAATGAATCCTCGGGTGCGGTAAAAATATAGTGATAGAACCAGATACTGAGCAGGACGAACTGGTTGATGGGGACAAGGACATAATACAGACCATCCCGGTCGGAAAAACTGGTTTTATTCTTTTTCCCGAAAAAATGAAAACCCCGCACCAGCAAAAGCAGATAAAATGCCTGCGTAACAAGAAATGCTGCATAAAACAAAATCAACTTCGGGTGGCAGAGATCCCGGTGCTGTGTGCGCAAGGAGAACTCCGGTGCCAGCAAAAACATTGTCATTTCCGTAAGCGCTATGGTGATGAATATGGACAGAACACCCAAGAGCTTCGGTAATGGCTTTCCGCGGTGAAGAAGAATTAGAAAGAGCGCATAGAGAGAATTAAAAAGAGCGATTCTTATTTCAGTATAAGGCGCCAAAGGATAAAAGGCCAGAAGCGAAATTCCTATATTCAGTGCCAAAACCAGTGTGTAATAATGCAATAACGAAAGTTTGGAGGGAAAAATCTGACGAAATGCAGCAAACCACATGGTTTCCTGCGCAACATTCATGCAAAGAAACGCGAATGTATAGGCTGCGATCGGCATGATATACTTCCTTTCTGCTGTGCTATTCGATACAATACTTAACACACATTATATCAGAAACCGCAGAAACGTGCAAGTATCCGACATAATTTACCGTTTAAACGACATAATCTGCACGTAAATGCGGAGTGAGCTAATTGAATAAAAAATTATAATTTGATACAATAAATTGCAGTTAATTAGACCATGAAATGGAGTGAAGATAGTTGGTTCAGTACGAAGTTTTTACGAACAAGGGTACAAGGGAAATTAATGAGGACAGATACGGAGTGGCCATGTATGGAGATTCGTACTGTTTCACTGTAGCAGACGGCCTGGGCGGACACGGAAATGGGGAGGTAGCCGCGCAGGCTGCCGTTGACGTGATATGCACAACGTTTGTGGACGAGGGCTATTCAGACAGCTTTTTCCAGAAGGCTTTTTCCGCTGCCCAGGATGCGATCCTACGGGAGCAGGAACGGCTACAGGCTCCTTCCCGGATGAAAACAACCGTAGTTGTACTGGTTGTTCACAAAGGAAAGGCGATATGGGCTCATGTAGGGGATTCGAGGTTGTACAGTTTTAAGCAGGGAATGATGAAAACACGTACAACAGACCACAGCGTGCCACAGATGTTGGCCATTTCAGGTGAAATTAAAGAAAAGGACATTCGCCATCATCCAGATAGAAACCGACTGATGCGAGTCATGGGTATTCGGGGAGAGAATCCAAGATACGATGTCAGCCCGGCAATGCGACTTCGTGGAGACAACGCGTTTTTGCTTTGTACGGATGGTTTTTGGGAGCTTGTTGAGGATGCGGATATGGCGCAGCTTCAGAAGGAGTCCACTTCCCCGGGAGCGTGGCTAATGCAAATGACGCAAAAAATCCAAGAAAACGGAAAAGGCAGTGAGATGGACAACTACACAGCAATCGCGGTGTATGCAAAAGAAACGTGCATTTGGGGTAAATGGCGATGAGGGATTGTTTTTCATTTGTTGACCTGAGAAAAAGCAACCGGTATGACATAGCATTCAGGACCGGCATCGGCAGACGGGATATGCAGCAGGATGCCGGTTACGTAGCGGCTTGCGATAATGAGGTGCTTGCCGTTGTTTGCGATGGCATGGGCGGTATGGCGGACGGAGGAAAGGCCAGCCGGATCGCTGTTGAAAAATTCCTGACGGAGTATGAACGGGCCGACCGGACAGGCAACAATTGGATGGAGGAAGCTGTCGAATTGGCGGATGACCTGGTTTACGCTCTAAAGTCCCCGGATGGAAGTCGACTCGGCGCAGGGACAACCCTTGTTGCGGTGCATATTGTCGACAACGGCATGTCTTGGGTATCTGTTGGAGACAGTCGGCTTTACATCATCCGGGCAGGTCAGATGGTGCAGATCACAACGGATCACAATTACTTTTTTCAACTGGATCAAATGCTTCAAAGCGGAGAAATCGACCAGGAACGCTACCGCATAGAGGCGCAGGACGGAGAAGCGTTGATCAGCTACGCAGGAATGGGAGGATTGCAGTGGAAGGATGTCAGCAGGACACCCTTTCCACTGCTCCCGGGCGATACGCTGCTGATTTGCTCGGACGGCTTATACAGGTCTGTGCCGGATCAGCGCATTCTGGCGTCCGTTTGCACAGGAGAGAACATGGAGAGCGCGGCAGGACAACTGGAATATGCGATACAGGCCGCGGCAGAGCCGGAACAGGACAATTATACATATATTCTCATACATTTGAACGGGGGAGAAAGCAAATGACGAAAGCGGTAAAGTGTTCATCCTGCGGCCTGTATTACAATGGTCAGGTTTATAGTGAATGCCCACACTGCAAGGCAACGCAGGAGCCGGCAGAAAAAGCAGAGAAGGGGGTAAACAATACCCAGCAGGGAAACGCTTCCAACTCGAAGGAGAACCAAGAGCCGGGGAAAGGCAGTGAGATCGGCCGGCAAAAAAGGTATACTGTGCCATACAATAAAACCCAGACCGGGACGGAGCATTGGGACGATGAAAAAGAGTCACCGGCAGCATCGGCCAAGTCTGAGAAAACAGGAAAAAAAGACGAACAAAATCCACAGCAAACTGAGTTTGCGGAGAGGCTGTTGAAACAGCTGAAAGAAAGCGGGAAAACGGTTGGAAAATTCACATCAGTCGGTGACGGCAAGGCAGATCCTACCGTTGGATGGGTCGTCTGCGTAAAGGGGCCATACTATGGGCAGAGCTTTAGACTCCACAGCGGTAAGAATAAAATCGGGCGCTCACAGGAGTTTGACGTTCACCTACTGAACGACGACAGCGTATCGAGATCCTGCGTTGCGTCTATCGTGTTTGACACCAAAAACAGCGCATTTTCCATTATTCCCGGCGACAGTGATAGCCTTTGCTATGTGAGCGGTGAAGCGCTGTATGAGCGGAGAGCCCTGACGGGGTATGAGCAGATAGAGCTTGGCGACAGCGAGCGGAATATGTTTGTGTTTGTGCCGCTTTGCGGAGAGCATTTCAACTGGCTTTCTTATCAGGCGGCAAAGTAAGCGCGGACGCAGGAGAGAAGTATGAAAAGGTGCGAAAAGTGTTTTGGAGAATATGACGAAAGAATTGCCGCGGGAGTTTGTCCCCATTGTGGGTATATGCAGGGTGAACAGCAGGACGACCCACGCTATCTTCCCATCGGGTGTATGCTGCATGACCGGTACATAATCGGCGGCGTGGTCGGCGCAGGCGGGTTCGGCATTACTTATAAAGCGTGGGATGCAAAATACAATGTTTGCAAGGCAATTAAGGAATATTTCCAGCAGGGTGTGGTAAATCGCATTCCCGGCGATACAGAGGTATTTGTGTCCGCGCCCAAACGGCAGGAGGAGTTTGAATACGGGAAGGAACGGCTGCTGGAGGAAGCGCGCATTGTTGCCAAATTTCAATCGTCCAGCATTGTCCGCGTGGATGACTTTTTTGAAGAAAACGGAACATCCTACATGGTTATGGAGTTTCTTGACTATGAAACGTTAGAGGACTATCTGATCCGTCAGAAAAGGCCGCTGACGGAAGATGAGGCGGTTCGTATTGGTGTGCGGCTCTGTGAGGCACTGGATGAGATTCACCATGCTGGAGTCGTTCATCGGGACATCAGCCCAGATAATATCTTTGTGAGCAAAGAGGGCGGCGTGAAGATCATTGATTTTGGATCGGCCAGACTGTCCAAAGAGGATACAGACTCCCGATTGATCGTGCTGAAGCCAGGCTATGCGCCTCCTGAGCAGTATGAAAAAATCGATCCCAACAACGATTTGCAGCAGGCTTGGACGGACATATATGCACTTGGTGCTACGCTGTATGTGGTGGTGACGGGTAAGGTACCTGCGGAATCCACAGACCGCAAGGCAGACTTTGATGCGCACACAGATCGCGTATGTTATCCTAAGGAAATCAACCAAAATATCCCAGAGTATCTCAGCAACACAATCATGACGGCCATGGCAATCAATATTCATGAACGCTTTCAGAATGCCGCCCAAATGAAAGAGGCGCTGATGCAGAAGCGGAAAGTCCTTCCGGTTGAAGCCGTACGGAAGAAGAAAAAAGCAAGGCGCACTGCAGGCATTGCGGCCGGGATTGCGGTAGTACTGCTCCTTGTGGGTATTTTTGCGGGAAACCTGACAAAAAACAAAAAGGAGATCGTACTGGACCCGGCAACCATTTCCGTTTGGTATTCACTGAGCAGCGATGAAGGCCTTGCCGCAGAGAAAACAAATGCACTGCAGTCCATTTATGACGCGCTTTATGACGGGGATCAGTTTGCAAACGTCAAAATCGAGATGCGTGGAATTGATGAGAACAGCTATCGACAGGAACTGGACAAGGCATATGATGCAGGCAGGATGCCAACGGTGTTTGAATCGGTACAGTCGGACGATGAGTGTATGAAAGCGGCGCAAAGCCTGAAGGAACTCGGAGATATGCCGGGCACGAATGATTGTCAGTTCCAGGCCGCCTTTGAGAAATACATTCAGACAGGGACGCAAATGCCAATGGCATTCAATGTTCCGGTGGTCTACATCAATACGGAGGTTGTGACGGATTCCGCAGATTTGAAAAGTATAGCGGGAATGAACGAACTGCTGGCGTTGTGCGGCGGAGAAATGAAGTATAAGCCCATGTCGGTGCAGAACGGGCTCAAGGCAGTTTATTCAGAGGTATTTCCTGAGTTTTCTAGTTATGATGGGAAAATGAGCTCTGAAAAGGAGTTCATGGAAGGGCAAACCGCGATTTGCTTTGGCGACACATCTATTTATTTCCAGATCCGGGATGCGCTGCCCGGGAAGTTTTCTATGCTCACGCTCAATGTGGGGAGTATACCCTGTCAGTATGCCAACTGCTGGAGCATGACTGCCTCAGAAGGGGCGGAAAAGGCCGCGGCTGAAACGTTTTTGGCCTATCTGATAAGCAACAATGCGCAGGATATCTACTATTTACAGGGCGGAAACCCCGGTTTGCCGATGAACGCTGCGGCGCTGGATGGATATGACGACGTCAGAAAGCAGTTTGCGCAGGTAGTAGCGGACTGCGGCAGATACACGTTCCGGTGAGGGAGGATAAGAATGGGTTCTAAAAAACAATGCATGCGCTGCATGGAGTTTTATGACCAGAGGTTTGATATATGCCCCTATTGCGGATATGAGGAAAACAGTGAAAGGAAGGAACTGCTGCATATTGATGCAGGCACCGTGCTTGCGGACCGGTACCTGGTAGGAAACGCCCTGGGTTTCGGCGGCTTTGGCGTGACGTATATCGGATATGACCGCAAGTTGAAGCGTAAAGTAGCCATCAAAGAGTACCTGCCCAGTGAATTCGCCACACGGGCGCTTCATCAGCCCGAGGTGATGGTCAACAGCAGTGAAAAGAAGATGCAGCAGTTTGCTGCCGGAATGAACAAATTCCTGGATGAAGCCAAAAAGCTGGCAACGCTGAGTAGTCTTGATGGGATCGTACATATCTATGACAGCTTTGAGGCCAACCACACGGCATATATCGTCATGGAGTACTTGGAGGGTGAGACCCTGACAGCCTTCATGAAACGAGAGAAAAAAATACCTGAGGAGCAGGCTGTGGATATAGTTGTTCCGATTTTGCAGACACTGGAGGATGTCCATCGCCACGGCATCATCCACCGGGATATTGCGCCGGATAATATTTTCCTGGCAAAGGGTCAGGACGGCAAGACTCATGTGAAGCTGATTGACTTTGGTGCGTCCCGGTATGCCTCCACCTCTCATAGCAAGAGCCTAACTGTTCTTATCAAGCCGGGTTATTCGCCGGCGGAGCAGTACCAGAGTAATGGTGAGCAGGGACCGTTCACGGATGTTTACGCGGTGGGCGCGGTCTTATACCAATTGGTCACAGGGGTCAGACCGGAGGATGCCTTTGAGCGCCGCACCCAAATGCAAAGCGGCGGCAAGGACCCGCTGAAGGATCCATCCTGCTATAATGGGGATCTCTCGGAGAGCTTTGAGAATGCCTTGATGAATGCAATGAGCGTCCGGGTAGAGGACCGCTCGGAGACTGCGGAAATCTTTTTGCGTGAGCTGACATCCCAGGAGCCGGTAAAGCGCCGCGTAAGCAGCATCCGGCGGATCGACTTCATGCGGTGGCCGCTTTGGGCCAAAATCGGCGTTCCTACTTCTGCCGTGGCTGTTATTACGCTGATCGTCCTGCTGGCGGCAGGAGTCATCGGCTTCAAGGGGGCTGTTGGCATATATAAGCTCCCGGAGGGAATGACGCGCGTGCCGGATATGATCAACGCCAGTATGGATGATGCCCAAACCTGGCTGGATGAGGCTGGGCTGCAGGTGACCCAAGCAGGAACGGTCTACACCCCGGGACTTGCTGAAAATGTGGTACTTGCTCAGGATATATCCGCAGGCAGCGTGGTGATGAAAAACACAATGCTGTCGCTGACAGTCAGCACCGGCAAAGAGATCTATCAGATGCCGGACCTGACCGGAATGACCGAGGAGTACGCCAAAAGGGCACTGGAATGCATGGGCGCGATGGTGACGACCCAGGACGGTGGAAGGAACGGTCTCAGCCCGGGCTGCATAGTGTCGCAAAGTATTGAGCCCTATGCCGAAATAGGAACCGGAGACACGGTAGTACTGACGGTCTCCAGAGAAAATGGGGGCGCAGCTGGCACTGTGCCGCAATTGACCGGAATGGGCTATGACGAGGCGTTGAATGCTGCCGCGGCAGCGGGACTCACCCTGACGGTGACCCATAAGGAGTTCACCCATGACTGCAGCACGCCGACTATAAAATCTCAGGCCGTGCAGGCAGGTGGGAAGGCAGGAGCTGACGGAGTGGTAGGCGTTGAGGTACTTCTTCCGTGGCATAGCTTCCAAATGCCGAATCTGAACTATAGGACAGAGCAGGACGCATCCCAGATTCTGGCTAATATGGGGGTGCAGGCCAATGTATCTCAGGAGAGCAGTGATCTGATCGCGGCTGGACTTGTGTTTGCCCAGGGCCGGGCCAAGGGCGAGGCGCTGGAGCCCGGCACAGCTGTGAAGATCACCGTAAGCAAGGGAGGAAAGCCTTTCGCCATGCCGGGCGTAGTGGGTCTGGACGAAAGCGGAGCAAGAGCGGTCCTGGCGGAAGTGGGCCTTGCAGTTGAGATCGAGTATGATTTCGACGCCGGTGTAAAGGAAGGAAACGTCATCTCTCAGAGCGTCAGCGCCAACACGGACGTGACGCGCGGCACCACCGTGAAGATCGTGGTATGCAGCAAGAAAGATCTGATAACGGTGGCGTCTGTTGTGGGAATGGACCAAGGAACGGCAGAGAGCGCGATCAAGGGACAAGGCCTGAAGGTAACCATCAACCTGATCGAAAGCAGCGACAGCCAGAAAGGACTGGTTATCAGCCAGCTGCCGGAAGCCGGAAGTTCACAGAAGGCGGGAGCGACCATCGTTCTGACTGTCGGCAAGGGTGCGCCCAAGAAAGCTGATCCCAAACCCAGCAATCCCACGCCGACACCTACACCAGATCCGACACCGGACCCGACGCCCGTCAAAAAAGACCCGGGACCGTGGTCCGATTGGTCAACGTCTGCGCCGCCTGCCGGCGACTATGACGTGGAGCAGAAGACCCAGTATCGCTACAGGGACAAGGAAACGACCAGTTCCACGACTTACCCGCTCAGCGGATGGACGCTGGTGGATTCAAGTTCCTACTATACCGACTGGGGCGGCTGGAGCGATTGGTCCACCAATGCCGTGTCTGAAAGCGACACTAGGCAGGTGGAAACGCGGTGGATCGAACCGACTTACAGGACACTGTATAACTATAATCGGTATAACGAATATGACTATGCAACAGCGGGGCGGCGCGGTTGGAATGGTCCATCTGTAGGCTGGTGGGGTGGCCACTATTGTCAGTATTATGAAGAGTATGGCTGGACGACCACACCGTTGCAATATACTGGTTCCGACAGTGGATACAACATATATGGTGGAACCTGGTATAATGAGTGGACAAGTCAGGAGCAGGTAACAGCTGGCCGCACCGAGTATCGTTACCGCGACCGCTCAATGGTCACCACTTACTACTATGAACGGTGGGGAAGTTGGACGGGCTGGGTCGACTATGCAGTCAGCGGCAGCAGCAGCCGTCAGGTGGAGACGAGGACCGTTTACCGCTATAGAACCAAGGGGTCTTGAGGAAAACGCGGAGGTGAATTGCGCTTGGACAGCAGAACGGCAGAAGAAAAACAGGAAACATCCGCGCTGCAAATCACACTCATTGACGCCGATCAGACCATCAAGAGCCTGTGGCTGCCCCAAAAGGCAGAGGGAAAGTTCCGATTTTCCGGAAATGGGATAGATTCGTGGTATGACTTTTTCTATCTGGAAGGCTCGGGAGAAAAGTGGTATGCGGTGTGCACGGCGGATGCGTATATCCAGACCGGCACAGAGGAACTAAAAAGGTGTGTTCCCCTTTCAAACGGCCAGTTTTTGACCATCCGGCACGACGACCTGGAGTATGTTCTATATTCGGAGTGCACTGACGCGGAAAACAGCACCTACCACAATTATCTGATCCGGCGCGTGTCCAAAATATCCATTGGGCGCACAGATGAAAACGATATTCAGTATGCGCTGAACTGTGTCTCCAGACGGCACGCAACACTCTGGTGGAATGTGAACCGTTGGGTCATTACAGATGAGCACAGCCTGAATGGGACATTTGTCAACGGGAAAAGGATACATGAGGTGTCGGTTTTTCCGGGGGACGTGATCTACATCGCTGGGCTGCGCATCATCATGGGCTTCGACTTTGTATCCATGAACGACAGGGGACGGCGCATTGCACTGAATCCTGGGGCGCTGAATCCGATCCAGAGTATGGAGCAGCGCGAGCTGGAGCAGCGGCCTGCGGAGGGACCGGAGGATCGGTATTTCACCCGATCTCCCCGTAAGCGGCTATCCATGGCGTTTCCTGCCATCTCCATTGAACCGCCTCCCGTGTCGGCCCGGGATGGCAGTATGCCGCTGCTGCTGCGGATGGGCAGCTCGGCGGTCATGGGCGGAAGCGCCCTGCTGGCAGGCCAGGTCACCATGCTGCTCAGCTCGTTCCTGTTTCCGCTGCTGACCAATCGCTTTAACGACAAGGAGCGCAAGGAATATGAGGAGCGCCGAATAAAAAACTATACGCAGTATTTGGCGGAAAAGGAACTGGAAATCGAAAAAGAGCGCGAAAAGGAGCAGCGGGTATTCAATAGAAACTATCCGGCGCTGAACATGCTTTTGGACCATGTCAACCGGGGAGAGCGTCTGTGGGAACGCCAGAAAACGGATGATGATTTTCTGTGTATTCGTGTTGGAACCGGACAGCTCTCTTTACAGGCAAAAATCAATTATCCGGAACGGCATTTCGACATAACCGAGGATCCGCTGGAAATGCAGATGTACAACCTTGTGGAAAAGCCAATCGTACTGGCGGATATGCCTATCCTTGCATCCCTTGCTGCCGAGAGAATAAACGGCGTAGTGGGAAATCGTAAGCAAGTGATGCAGTTTGTCCAGAATATATTGCTTCAGCTTACTACGACGCACAGCTATGATGATGTAAAACTCGTTTTTCTGGCAGACACGGACGATATGGAAACACTGGAGTTTGTCAAATATCTTCCGCACATCTGGAACGACCAACGGACTTTCCGTTTCCTGGCATGTGACGTGACGGAGGCGTATTCCATCAGCGAGTATCTGAAGCAGGAGCTGGAGGTCGATCTGGATTCTCCCAGGGAACTGAAGGAAATCTTGAAGCAGCATCCCTATTATGTGATATTTGCACTGAATAAGCGAATATTTGACAGCATGGAAATCCTGAAAGGGGTTCTCCAGTTGGAGGAAAATATCGGCGTTTCCATTCTGGCCGCGTTCGATGGTTTACCCAAGGAGTGCGAACGTATCTTTCAACTGAATTCAAACGGAACGCACGCTATTGCTTACCTGAAGCAGTTGGAAAGAGGCGACGAGTATTTCTGGCTGGAGGATTGCGACGAGATAAAAAAGCTGCAATGCATCAGAACGCTTGTCAACACCAAACTTAAAATCCGTGGACAGGAATTTACACTGCCTAAGACAGTTACATTCCTTGATATGTTTCGTGTTGGTCGCATTGAGCATCTGAACATCCGGGACCGATGGCAGCGGAATAATCCGGTGAAGTCGCTGTCAACGCCGGTAGGCATCGACGCAGACGGCTCGGTGTTTTACCTTGATCTGCACGAGAAATACCAGGGGCCGCACGGCCTGGTTGCCGGCATGACAGGCTCCGGCAAATCTGAGTTCATTATCACCTATATTCTTTCACTGGCGGTAAACTACCACCCGAACGAGGTGGCCTTTATCCTGATCGACTACAAGGGCGGTGGCCTGGCCGGTGCCTTTGAAGACTCGGAAACAGGTATTCGGCTGCCGCATCTGATGGGAACCATCACGAATCTAGATGGCAGCGCAATTCAGCGGTCTTTGGCGTCGATCCAGAGCGAGCTGACAAGACGGCAGCGGGTATTTAATGAGGCGAAAAATAAAATCGGTGAGGGTACCGTCGATATTTACGCTTATCAAAAGCTGTTTCGTGCCGGAAAGGTCGCTGAACCAATGCCGCATCTGTTTATCATTTCCGATGAATTTGCGGAACTGAAGCAGCAGCAGCCGGAATTTATGGATCAGCTTATCAGCGCCGCCCGAATCGGACGCAGCCTGGGTATTCATCTGATCCTGGCAACGCAGAAACCCAGCGGCGTGGTCAACGACCAGATACGCAGCAACGCAAAGTTCAAGGTATGTCTGAAGGTACAGGACAAATCTGACAGTATGGACATGCTGCTTCGCCCGGAGGCCGCAGAGCTGAAGGACGTGGGGCGGTTTTATCTGCAAGTCGGATATAATGAGTATTTTGCATTGGGCCAATCCGCGTGGTGCGGAGCGCCGTATGAGCCGCAGGATACCGTCGAGGATCGAATGGACAATTCCATCGCCGTTCTCGACGACCTGGGCCAAACGATGCTCCGCGTCACGCCGGAGGTAAAGCGTCAAAACTCAGGAAAAAAGCAGATCTCAGCCATCGTGCAGCAGCTCTTTCAATTGGCCCAGGAAGAAAACATTCCCCCGCGTTCACTGTGGAAAAAGCCGCTTCCCCGGCATCTGGATGTTACGGAGCAATGGGAGGTGCCTAAAGTGCCGGTGCAGGCTTATCTGGGACGTCTGGATGATCCCTCCCAGCAGAGACAGTTTCCACTGCATTACGACTTTGAACACTGTCAAAATCTAATGATCGCCGGGGAAGGCGGCAGCGGCAAAACAACGCTGATACAAAGCATTTTGTACTCCCTTTGTAAAAACTATTCTCCTGATGAGGTTCAATTCTACATTCTGGATTACTCCAGCCGGATGCTGAAAATGTTCGATTCCACACCTCACTGCGGCGCGGTTTTGACCGAGGAAAATGAGGACTCTCTGAATGATTTTTTCTCCTTGATCAACGGAATCGTGGCCGCACGGAAGAAACTGTTTTCTGAATGGGAAACAGACAGCTTTGAAATGGCCCATGCAGAGCATCAGCTGCCGCTGATCTTGGTGGTTATTGATGGCTTCGCGGGGCTTGGTGTGTCCAAAGCCGGCGAGGCACATGCGTATAAGCTACAGAAGTATATCCGAGATGGTGTAAATTATGGCGTGAAATACATTATTACATGCAGCCATTTGAATGAAGTGTCCGTGCGGATTAAACAGGAATTAGGCGGCCGATTGTGTCTTCACATGCGGGAAAAGTTTGATTATGGCGACACGCTGAATTGCAAGGTTTCTTACGTTCCGCCGGATCTGCCGGGGCGGGGACTCTATAAATGGGAGGATGTCCCCATTGAATTTCATGCGGCTATGTATCGGCCGGACCTGGATGACAAGGAACGGATCAATCACCTGAAAATGGAACTGGAGCAAATTCAAGAACAATGCGGTGGAATACAGTCGGCTACACGCCTGCCGGTGTATAAGCAGGATGCTGATTACAAGGAGTTTGCGGCACAGTTTAAACCGGGCAGGATCCCACTGGGTTACTCCAAGCACAGTCCTATTGCACTCCCTTTGAAGCAATTCAGCACGCTAAGTATTTACCTGGGAAATCCTCAGGGAACAGTTCCCATCATGAGTAATTTTCTGTACGCGGCGCAAAGAGAACAGATGGAGATTCTGGCAGTATGCCGCTGCGAGAACAGCATTTTTTCTGAAAACACAGAGTACACCGGTAAAACCGCCGCAAAAGGAAGCCTATCGCGCTATTTGCCAAACGAGGGGCAAAGTGTTCTATTGCTGAATGAGATTACAAAACTCATGAATCAAAGAAAAGAACTGCTATCAGATTTCTGCCAGGCCAATGATTTGAATGAGGAAAACAGGGATGATCTTGCCCGGGCAGTGGAGTATGTTCGCCTCAATACAAATCCGGTTTTGATTTTTATTGAGAACTTAGCAGATATGGCATCAAATCTGGACATGATGACGGAGATGCTATTAGATGGTTGTTTCAAGGGAATGCGGCGATATAACATGCGTGCAATTGCATTCTTTGAACCGAGGGACGAAAAACGATGCAGGGAAAGCGTGCTGTACAGTGGATATGCCTTAAACGGTCATGCGATCCTGTTTGGCGGTCGTTTTGATAAGCAAAATCTTTGTGCTGTGCCCATGGATGGTGAAAAGGCGAAGGCACTTCTGCAATACAATCTTTCTATCATGCATTATAATGACAACTTCTATCCACTGCTGATGCCCTGCGGAGAGATTCGAGTGAAAGAAGTATCCGAAGATGACAGAGACATCTTTGCTTAACCCACACCCTGCTGCAGAGAAAGGAGGCAAACAAAATAGACACAACGGTGGAAATTCTGTATCACCTCAGAAAATTGGAGGCGCTTTTGGAGAGTGACTACAATACTGCGGACCAAAACATGCAAGGAGGATTTGTCATCCCATATCGAAGATGTGTGAAAAAAGAAATGGATCAGCTGCAAAAGATGATCCAAAATGTAAGAGATCAATTTTAGTAGGAGGGTATTATGACCAATATATCTTTTGATGAAGCAAAGGCCAAGCTCTGGAAGGCCGAGGTTGAAGCGGAACTGGAGTTGGTGGCAAAGATCAATGCAGATGCAGGCCGGTGCATGCAGGATCTGTCTGAAGAGGGCGACCCGCTGACGGTTATTCTAAAAAGAACCGGCAGTCAAATCGAAAGCTTCGGCAACACGCTGAGATCAAAATTTAAGGATTGTATGCTTAAAGTCGGTGAGGCTATTGTCAGGTATGCAAAATCACACGAAACACTTATTGACGGGGCAGGTTCTGCAGAAGCAGGCCGCTAACGGGAAAGGAGCAGACAATAATGCTGAAGTATAGCGAGGCAATTTATCAGGGAAAAATCGACCAGCTGACGGAATATATTTCCATGCTAAACGGACACGTCGAGAAGCTGACTGCGTACAAGGAGCAGCTCAAAGATTTCTGGAATGATTCAGAAGGTGAAACTCTAGGGAAGGCACTTCAGGCAGCTCTCACGAACACAAATAACCAGCTCTTCTATCTGAGAAAGCAGCTGGCATTTTATAAAAAAATGGTGGCAGAGTATAGTGGTGCAGCAGCAGATGTGCAAAGCAACATTGAAAATGTACTCCAGACCATGTCGTCTATCGGCGGTGTTGTCAGTATGACAATGTAAGCATCCATGCGATTAGAGATCGAAGACAGCAAACTGCAGCGCCAGATGGATCTTGTGCAGGAGGAGCTGAGGGAGATCCAGCTGATAAAGGAATTGTTTTTCATTCAGCCAACTCTGCAGACAGTCGATGGCAATGCATATCTCTTGTGGCAGGAAAAGCAAATCCGAAGACGTATTTCCTTTCTTGAGTCGGTACATATAATCGCAGATCAGCTTCACACGGAAGTGGGAAAAGAAATGGAACTATTGCTGTCAGACCTAAAGGAGCTGGAATAACCGATATCTGTGGCAGGCGTTCGCGCGAGCGTCTGCCACAAGTATAATGTATAGGTAGTATGAAATGGATATTTTAATCAACTTGGCGATACCGGCTTTATCAAAAAAATATGATATGCTCATGCCGGATTTTTTAACGGTTCAGGAGCTATTGCCACTAATTGTAAAAGCGGTGGAGGATTTGTCCGAGCGGAGATATCATGCATCCGGCGGAGAAATTTTGTGCGGCGAATTTGGGAGTTTGGACTATAGACTTACACTAAATCAACAGCATATTGAAAATGGAGAGAGGATGTGGCTATTCTGACGGCAACAGGCAATGTGACTGTAGTACAGTCAAGAACTATGTGCAAGAAGGTTTACAGTTCCCGGCTGAATAAAGCCTGTTGGCAATGTAGACGTTGTCCAGGGTCGCCTCCGAATGCCTTAAGTCTGTGTGCTTCTTATTGCCCCGCTGGGCACCACATGGCGTAGCCTCGCGCAGACTAGCATCCGGGCGGAGTTTTCGTCCGGAAATGTTCCAACCATGCGAGTTCAGCGACGGATTTCACTACTTGACTTAGCCATTCCACCCCTCCTGTATCCCCACGGTTTTGCCCTCATTCTCCGTCACTATGTACAATCCAGCCCCCATCTTTTTGACAGATCCAGCATGGCAAAGCAGAATCTCTCCCGCCGTGCCAATGTTATCTGTGACGGGTCGCCTTCGCGGATACGCATGGTGCGGCGAATCTCCTTGGGGATGACCACCCGCCCCAGGTCATCAATACGTCTGACAATGCCTGTAGCTTTCATATATCAAATTCCTCCAGTCGATACAAATGTTGCACAGATAGTATCCGCCTGCCAAAGGCCGGCTATGCAGATATTTCCTGTTTCCTGTTTTTGGAAAGCCGCGCCGCGAAAAAATGCGCATGCCGCTTGAACTCGAACTAATTCCTTGATTTGGCCCTTGATTACTCCCTCGTTTAGCTGTACAATTTTCTCGGACATAGTTTGCTGTCTCCTTTCAGAATGGTGTGTGGTAACTTCATTCTACCAGAGCCTGCAAGCTATGTCGTCTTTTATGCTTTTTTCAATTTGTGCAAGTTATTGTACACTATCTATAGAACCACCATGAAACACAGGTCGATCAGAAACCGCTGCATCGCGGTGCTGTTGGCGCTCCTGTACTTCAGCTGGCGGATGTGCAGGCTGTTGAGATACTGACAGCGGCCTATAGCAAAACGTCCCCGCGGTCTGATGCTGCGGGGACGTTTTGCCATCCCATTCCACAAAATTCACAAAAGCCTCTTTTCAAGATTGTCCGCTGATGGTATAATGTTCCCGTTATTTTGTACTACAGGGGGAATCACTACCATGAAAAAAACCGTTTTGCGCAAATACGCCCAGCTCATCGCCCAGACCGGCGTCAATGTGCAGCCCGGGCAGGAGGTGTTCATCGCCGCCGACCTGGACCAGCCGGAGTTCGTAAAAATGCTGGTGGAGGAGTGCTATAAGCGCCGGGCCAAGAAGGTGGTGGTGGACTGGAGCTATCAGCCCCTGCAAAAGCTCCACTACCGCTATCGCACCCTGACCACCCTGTCCAAGCTGGACAACTATGAGGAGGCCCGCTGGCAGCACTATGTGGACACCATCCCCTGCCGCATTTACCTGCTGTCGGAGGACCCCGACGGACTGAAGGGCATCAATCAGGAGAAGATGGCCAAGGCCCAGCAGCGGACCTATCCCACCATCCGCAAATACCGGGACCAGATCGAGAACAAGTATCAGTGGTGCATTGCCGCCGTACCCGGCGCGGCCTGGGCCAGGAAGCTGTTCCCCGGCCTGCGTACCAGTCAGGCTATGGAGAAGCTGTGGGAGGCCATCCTGGCCACCAGCCGCGTGGATGACGACCCTGTGGCCGCCTGGGACGCCCACAACAAGGACCTGCATGACCGCTGCCAGTATCTCAACAGCCTGCACATCCGCCAGCTGAAGTACAGGAGCGCCAACGGCACGTTCCGATCTGTGGGCCTCATTCCGGAGGGGCAGTTCTGCGGCGGCGGCGAGACCAGCCTCCAGGGCATCTTCTTCAACCCCAACATCCCCACCGAGGAGTGCTTCACCTCTCCCATGAAGGGTCAGGCCGAGGGCATTGTTTACTCCACCAAGCCCCTGAGCTACCAGGGCCAGCTCATCGACAACTTCTGGATCCGCTTCCACCAGGGTAAGGCCGTGGAGTGGAACGCTCAGGTCAACAACGAGCTGCTGACCAAGCTCATCACCATGGACCAGGGCAGCTGCTATCTGGGTGAGTGTGCGCTGGTGCCCTTTGATTCCCCCATCAACCAGTCCGGCCTGCTGTTCTACAACACGCTGTTCGACGAGAACGCCTGCTGCCACCTGGCTCTGGGCATGGGCTTTGCCGATACCATCCGCGACTTCCAGAGCAAGACCCTGGATGAGTGCCGCAGCCTGGGCGTCAACGACTCCATGGTCCACGAGGACTTCATGATCGGCTCGGCGGACCTGTCCATCGACGCCGTGTGTGAGGATGGCCGGACCGTGCCCCTGTTCCGGAACGGCACCTGGGCTTTCTGAAAGAAATAAGAGGCCATCATATCAAATGCCCCCGGAGCGCTGCTCCGGGGGCATTTGGGCTTATCTCACTTGTTTTAATAGCTGGGCCCGAAGGGGTCGATGGGACGGAATTCGTCGTCCTCTCCGCCGTCCTGGGGCGGCTGATAGCCGATGCCCTTGACCTTCTTGATCTCCTGGAAATAGCCCACGTTGGCCTGCTCCTTGTAGGGAGCGATCCAGATGTTCAGAATGCCCAGAGTCAGCCAGCACAGGATGGACCATCCCAGGAAGGACAGGTCCAGCACAAACAGCGTACCCTTGAAGCCTGCTGTCTGGGCCTTGCTCATGTTGATGGCCTCCAGAATGCCGATCTCCGGATTCTCGCACAGATTATAAATGGCGAACCGGTACCGGTACTGGGCGATGATGCCGGGGATGAGGAACAGAAGGGACCAGAGATAGACAAAGATCCCCATGACGATGTTCAGCAGGATCAGCTTCCCCAGGAAGGCGAACCCGTCCAGCAGACAGCCGTAGGGCATTTCCTTTCCCTGCCGCACACCCAGATGATAGATGGACCATCCGGCATTGATGATGACCTGAGCCAGCCAGTTCACTGCCGCCACAAAGGCCATGAGCAGCACGGGGAACTCCGGGAAGGCGGGCAGCATGGCCGCCGCCTGCCGGCCATAGAGCTCCGCGACCTGGTCCACGGTTCTGGACGCGCCCACATAGGAGTCCAGCGCCTCCAGCAGGCCGGTGACCGCCAGAACGATCAGCGTCACCAGATACGCATTGACCCGCGCCCCGCGGACCACCTGCTTGGCTTCCTCTTTTATTTGAATGCGATCGGGCATGAAAGCACTTCCTTTCTCACGCCGCCTGCCGGGCGGCTATATCTGTTTTCCCGCGCATAGTATACCACAACGGCCCCGTGAACACAAGACCGGTTCCTTTTCAGGAAATCTCAGGCAGTTTTGGATAAATATTCCGCTCAAATCCTCCGCAAATGCTAAGAATAAGACAAAAAGCCTCAAATTCCACAGAAAACCGGAATACAGGGGGTGGACAAGAGGACAAATCTGGTGTAGAATTTAGAGCAGTATGTGGTGGCATAGGGCCACCCAGTAGTAAGATGAGGTGAAGACAATGGCACAAGCTTTCTTTGGCGGCGTTCATCCCAATGATATGAAGGCCGCGACCAATGAAAAGGCCATCGAGCAGCTGGCAGCCCCGGCTGAGGTGGTCATTCCCATGTCTATGCACATCGGTGCACCCTGCAAGCCCATCGTTGCGGTGGGCGACAAGGTGACCATCGGTCAGAAGATCGGTGAACCCGGCGGTTTCGTGTCCGCTCCCATCCATGCCAGCGTATCCGGCACGGTGAAGGCGGTGGAGCCCCGTCCCTTCTCCATGGGCGGGACCATGATGTCCGTGGTCATCGAGAACGACTTCCAGAACACCGTGTGCCCGGACATTCATCCCGTTGCCGATCCCGACAGCCTGACGCCTGAGCAGCTGGTGGAGATCGTCAAAAACGCCGGTATCGTGGGCCAGGGCGGCGCGACCTTCCCCACCCATGTGAAGATCAGCTCCGGTCTCGGCAAGGTGGACTATGTCATCATCAACGCCGCCGAGTGCGAGCCCTACATCACCGGCGACCACCGCACCATGCTGGAGCGGCCCGAGCAGGTCATCAAGGGCGCTACCCTGCTGGCCAAGTGCTTCGGCGTGGAGCATGTGTACATCGGCATCGAGGCCAACAAGCAGAACGCGGCCGACGTGCTTAACAAGACGATTGCCGAGCTGAAGGCTCCCGTGGTGGTAGAGGTCCTGCATACCCGCTATCCCCAGGGCGCTGAAAAGCAGCTGTGCCAGGCCATCTCCGGCCGCCAGGTTCCCTCCGGCAAGCTGCCTGCCGACGCCGGCTGCTGCATTTTCAACCTGAACACCACCTGCTCCATTTACAAGGCCGTTTACACCGGCATGCCCGTTGTCAGCAAGGTGGTCACCGTCTCCGGCTCCGGCGTGATCGAGCCCAAGAACCTGGAGTGCCCCATCGGCACCCCCATCACCAAGCTGTTCGACGCCTGCGGCGGCCTGAAGGAAGAGACCTATAAGCTGATCATGGGCGGCCCCATGATGGGCCTGGCCCAGTACAACCTGGACGTCACCGTGGGCAAGGGCACCGGCGCCATGCTGGCCTTCGCCGGCGACGAGGAGCAGTATGAGGAGCATCCCCAGTGCATCCGCTGCGGCAAGTGCGTGGGCGTATGTCCCATGCGCCTGGAGCCTGTGTTCATGTATAAGTATCTGATGAAGGGCGACGTGGACACCTGGCAGAACACCCTGCACGGCATGGACTGCATCGAGTGCGGCGCCTGCGCCTACACCTGCCCCGCCCGTCTGCCGCTGACCCACGCCTTCCGCATGGGCAAGCAGAAAGTCAACAACGCAAGAATGGCCGCCAAGGCCAAGGCAGAGGCCGAGAAGGCCGCCGCCGAAAAGAAGGAGGCGTAAACCATGACCGATTACAAGAATTTGAAGCTGATCGCGTCCTCCTCCCCCCACATCCGGTCCAGCGAGAGCACCCGGACCATCATGATGGACGTGATCATCGCCATGATCCCCGCCCTGGCTATGAGCGTGTTCGTATTCGGCTTCCGCGCCCTGGCGCTGACGCTGGTGTCCGTGGCCGCCTGCGTGTTCTGGGAGTGGGGCTATCGCAAGCTCCTGAAAAAGCCCCAGTCCATTGGCGACCTGTCCGCCGTGGTCACCGGTATGCTGCTGGCCTTTGTGTGCCCCCCCACGCTGCCCTATTGGATGATCATCATCGGCGCGTTCTTCGCCATTGTGGTGGTCAAGCAGCTGTACGGCGGCATCGGCTGCAACTTCCTCAACCCCGCTCTGGCGGGCCGTGCCGCTCTGCTGGCCAGCTATGCCACGGCCATGACCACCTGGGCCGTGCCCATGAGCAAGCTGTCCGCCTTCGGCTCCAACGCTGATGCCGTCACCTCCTCCACCCCCCTGGCCATGATGAAGAACGGCGACTTCGCCACCCTCACCAGCACCTATTCCGTGGTGGATATGTTCCTGGGCCGCGTCGGCGGCTCCCTGGGCGAGGTTTCCGCGCTGATGCTGCTGCTGGGCGGCGTGTACCTGGTGATCCGCAAGGTCATCTCCTGGCACATCCCTGTGGCCTACATTGCCACCGTGGCCATCCTGACCCTCATCGCCGCTCCTGCCGGCATCTCCGGCGTGGACTACATGCTGTACAACGTGTTCGGCGGCGGCCTGATGCTGGGCGCCATCTTCATGGCTACCGACTACGCCACCTCTCCCGTCACCAAGCCCGGCCAGATCATCTTCGGCATCGGCTGCGGCCTGCTGACCTGCTTCATCCGCCGCTTCGGCTCCTATCCCGAGGGCGTTTGCTATTCCATCCTGATCATGAACTGCACCACCTGGCTGCTGGATAAGTACATCCGTCCCACCATCTACGGTGCTCCCAAGAAAGAAAAGAAGGAGGCGGCTGCAAAATGAAGATCTCCGGTAAGTTTATTCTGAAGGTCGCCGGCACCCTGACCGTTATTTCCCTGATCACGGCCTTCCTGCTGGGCCTGGTCAACGGCGTCACCAAGGACAAGATCGCCGCCATCGATGCGGAAAAGACCCGCGTGGCCATGAGCGCCGTTGTCCCCGAGGGCAGCGAGTTCACCGACGCGCTGGAGCTGACCGACGACGTGGTGGCCGCAGCTAAGGCCCAGGGCGGCACCATCACCGAGCTCTACGGTGTCACCAACGGCGGCGCCGAGGCCGGCTATGTGGCCAAGGTCTCTGCCTCCGGCTCCCAGGGCACCATCACCATGATGGTGGGCATCGATGCCAACAAGGCCATCACCGGCATCTCTGTGGTCAGCCACTCCGAGACCTCCGGCATCGGCACCAAGGTCGTTGAGAACAAGCCCAACGCCGCCGGTACCCCCGTCCTGGATCAGTTTATCGGCATGTCCGGCGCCGGCTCTCTGGTGGTGGGCAGCAACATCACCGCCGTCTCCGGTGCCACCGTTTCCACCAAGGGCATCACCATGGGCGCCAACGCCGCCCTGGCTGCCGTGGAAGCTCTGGGCTAAGAAAGGAGGAGCTGCAATATGAACTTTGGCAAGCAATTCAAAGAGGGCCTGATCACCCAGAACCCCGTGCTGGTGCAGCTGCTGGGTATGTGCTCCACCATGGCCATCACCACGTCGTTCTTCAACGGCCTGGGCATGGGCGTGTCCGTGCTGATCATCCTGACCCTTTCCAACATTTTCATCGCGCTGCTGCGCAAGATCATCCCCAATGAGGTCCGTATCGCCTGCTTCATCGTGGTCATCGCCGGCTTCGTTACCTGCGTGGACCTGCTGCTCAAGGCGTTCGTTCCCGCCCTGTCCAACTCCCTGGGCGTGTTCATCCCCCTGATCGTGGTGAACTGCATCATCCTGGGCCGTGCCGAGGCCTTTGCCTCCAAGAACACGGTGGGCGCTTCCACGGTGGACGGCATCTGCCAGGGCATCGGCTATACCATCGTCCTGATCATCATGTGCGTGTTCCGCGAGCTGCTGGGCTCCGGCAAGTTCGGCGGCGGCCTGTTGGGCGGCGGCGGACTGGGCAGCGCCCCCGGCATCACCATCTTCCCCGAGGAGTTCGGCATCAAGCTGCTGACTCTGCCTGTCGGCGGCTTCCTGACCCTGGGCGCCCTGATCGCCCTGATGCAGTGGGCCCTGGCCAAGAGCGAAAAGAAAAAGGAGGCCAAGTAAGCTATGTCTATTACGACTCTGCTCGCCATTTCTCTTGGCGCTATCCTGACCAATAACTTTATCTTTGCCCAGTTCCTGGGCTGCTGCCCCTTCCTGGGCGTGTCCAAGAAGATCGACACCGCCGTGGGCATGGGCGCGGCCGTGACCTTCGTTATGGGTCTGGCCTCCGCATTCTGCTACCTGGTGAACCTGATCCTCATCCCTCTGCACCTGGAGTTCATGCAGACCGTGGCCTTCATCCTGGTCATCGCCGGTCTGGTGCAGTTCGTGGAAATGTTCCTGAAGAAGAACATCCCCACCCTGTACACCGCCCTGGGCGTGTACCTGCCCCTGATCACCACCAACTGCGCCGTGCTGGGCGTCGCCCTGCTGAACGTGCAGAATGACTACAACTTCATCGGGTCCGTGGTCTACGGCATCACCGGTGGTCTGGGCTTCCTGCTGGCCATCTTCCTGTTTGCCGCCGTCCGCGAGCAGCTGGAGGTTTCCAGCGACAGTCCCAAGTCCTTCGAGGGCTTCCCCATCGCGCTGGTCACCGCCGGCCTGATGGCTCTGGCCTTCATGGGCTTCAGCGGCCTGAAGGTCTGGTAAGGAGGAAGAATTATGGAATTTACTACTGTCATTTGGGCCGTTGTGATCCTTGGCGCTCTTGCCATCGTGTTCGGCCTGATCCTGGCGGTGGCCGCCAAGGCCTTTGAGGTAGAGGTGGATCCCCGCCTGCCCGAGATCCAGGCATGTCTGGCCGGCGCCAACTGCGGCGGCTGCGGCTATCCCGGCTGCGGCGGCTGCGCTGAGGCCATTCTGGCCGGCAAGGCTCCCATCAACGCCTGCGCTCCCGCCGGCGCCGAGGGCGCTGCCAAGATCGCTGCCATCATGGGCATGGCGGCTCCCTCCGGCGAGAAGATGGTGGCCCACGTTCTGTGCAACGGCGGCGTCAATGCGGTGAAGAACTTCGAGTATCGCGGCGTCAACGACTGCCTGGCCGCCACCAAGGTCCTGGCCGGCGACGCGCTGGCCTGCAAGTACGGCTGCCTGGGCTTCGGCTCCTGTGTGGCCGCCTGTAAGTTCGACGCCATCCATGTGGGCGAAAACGGCGTTGCCGTGGTGGACAAGGAAAAGTGCACCAACTGCGGCGCCTGCCGCGAGGCCTGCCCCCGGAAGCTGATCGTGGAGGTCCCCTATTCCAAGAAGGTGTTCGTCAACTGCTCCAACAAGGACAAGGGCCCCGCCGTTACCAAGGTCTGCGCCAACTCCTGCATCGGCTGCGGTCTGTGCCAGCGCACCTGTAAGTTCGACGCCATCCATGTGGTCAACAACGTGGCCGTCATCGACTATACCAAGTGCAAGGGCTGCACCATGTGCGCCAAGGCCTGCCCCCGCAACGCCATTGAGCCTATCCCCACCCCCGAGGAGAAGGAGAAGTTCAAGGCTGCTCAGAAGGCTGCCGCCGAGAAGAAGGCCGCTGCCGCCAAGGCTGCTGCCGAAAAGGACGCCGCCCAGAAGGCTGAGTAAGCCAAGCGAAAAGCTGATAAAAATGCCGTCCGCCATCGTATGGGTGCTTATAAGACAGTAATTCTAAGAATTACGAAATGCGCATCTGTCAGGCGGGATTGGCAGCGAAATAACGGGTATCTGGTGAGAGCCGGATACCCGTTATTTTTTTGCCGTCACGGAAAGCAATAGATTCATTCACAGCTTTCAGGTATAACTACCTTAAATCAATCCCATCCATTCCGAGATTTTTCAAAAAATCTCAAAAAAGTTTGGAAGCATTGGAACAATTCGGCCCTTCTCATCATTGAAGTCCAGACCCACAACGCCGATCTCAAAAAGCGGCTGACGGCATTTGCGGGGCAAAGCACCCGCAATGCTGCCGCCAGACCGACGCAGACCCGGACACGGGCTGCATGGAATTTGAAATCCGCAAGGGGCGGTTCTCCTTTCGGCTGACCGCTCCGTATAGCGAAGAACGGAGAAAGGCTGCGAGCACACAGGCAAAGCAAAACAACGTTCATAAAAAGGTCGCTGATTTACCATGAAGAAGGCGTTGATGTAAGTCGCTTTATATGCTATGCTTATCAGTGAGAAGTCGTTGGCAAACCGTGAGTTGTGGAGGTGAAAACAAATGAAGTATTTAGTTTTATTAGCAGGCTGTGGCCTCGGTGATGGTTCATGTATAGAGGAAGTAATTCTGACGTATGTAGCGCTTGATAAATATGGGTGTGATTACACTCCTGTCGCAGAAGATGTTTCCATTCAGTCTGTTAACCACTTGACAGAAGAGATGGCAGAAAAGCGGAATATCCTTATAGAAGCAGCCCGCATCGGTAGGGGACGCATTAAAGATATTCATGAGGTTGATTTTGCAGAATACGATGCATTGATCATACCCGGTGGAATTGGTTTATTGAACAATTATAGGGACTCCAATGTGATAAAAACGTGCGTCACACATTTTATTCGCGAAAAGAAGCCTGTCGCTGCCATGTGTGCGGGAATCGACTTCCTCCGCCGTTTCTATGGAAGTAATCTATTGGCGCGTGAGATGAAAGAACTAACTGCTGAAAAATTCTGTTTTGATGCTGAAAACAATGTTTATTACACGCCCGCTTTCAGAAAAACCAACAATAGCTATGCGGCGCTATTGGGCGTCGATTCTATGATTTATGCGTTGAAACAGGCACAAACATTACGATGAAGTCTGTTTTGTAGGTTTAATTATTGAACAGAATAACTTACGTTCTGCCCGCTGACTATGCCGTATGTGCAAAGCCAGCGGGCTTTTTATTGCCTAAAATCAAGAAAGGAGTGACTACCCATGACAAAGAAAAAAACTGCCGCAGACCATCGAGGAATGTAATGCCGAGCTGGACGACGACAGTGAGATCAAGATCCGGCCTGAAGGCCTGCCGCTCCAGCGGCGCCGGCAGCCAGCACATCCACATCAAGTACGACGGGCTGGGCTTTATTCCCCTGAATGAACTGCTGAAACAGGGAACGGCGTGACCGAAGCCACGCCGTTCCCGAGAAAATACGATATTCCTTTCTTATGACCCCTGTTCGATATGGCAGCGGGTTTTTTCAGGCGGAAGTCTTTGCAAAGTCCGCGATCATGGCATCGATGCCCTGCATGATCTCATAGCAGGAGTCGGTCTTTTTGAAGGCAGGGGTGTAGAAAATCTTCTTCTGCCGGTCGCAGCAGTATTCCGTCGCCTTCAGCGGCGGCACCTCTTCCAGCAGCAGATCGCCGCCCAACAGGCCCCGAAGGAAGTCGATACCGGCGCACATGGCTGCAATAGGCTTGCTGGCGGCAGCAAAATACCGGACACAGTCAGCCACAGCCCGGGAGTGCTGGTAATTGGTCAGCAGTCCCAGTCCACCGGGTATCACCAGTGCGTCGTAATCCTCCCAGCAAACATCCCGAATTTTCCGCAGCATCCCGCGGCCCAGGCGAGCAGATTCTTTCAGGATCTGGCGTTCCTGATCAGGCTGGCCCGTCAGATGATCCACGGTGAGCACCGGGATATCATCCGCCACAGGCTGATAGGCGCACCCATATTTTTCCAGAGCGGTGTAGGTCAGTGCCACCTCCTCAGGGCAGGATCCGTCCTTTACGCCGCACCCCGAAAGCAAAACAAGACAATTCATAGAGCATCCTCCTTCAAAAGTGAAAGCCTTAAATTCTTCGGATATTATACCACGCAGGCCAAAAGCTGTCCATACCCGTTTCAGAGGGCCAGGCCCTGCGTGCTTCAAAATAACGAAAGCCCCGAAATCGTAGTGATTTCAGGGCTTTTGCGTATGGTGCGCGGTACAGGACTCGAACCTGTGACCCCATGCACGTCAAGCATGTGCTCTACCAGCTGAGCTAACCGCGCGGAACAGTATGTATTTTACACGGTTTGCCCGTATTTGTCAACAGTTTTCTTGCCAAGTTTCTTTTTTTTTGCTATACTTTTCTCAAAACCACCCAGGAGGACAAACATCATGGAAAAAATCGCGCTGGTAACAGGCTCATCCCGGGGCATCGGCCGGGCTGTGGCGGCGGAGCTGGCCCGGCAGGGCTGGGCCGTGTGCATCAACTATCGGCTCCGGGAGGACTGCGCCCGGTCGCTGCTGGAGCAGCTGACGGCAGAGGGCTGCCGGGCCATGATGGTCCAGGCCGACGTGTCTCAACAGGACCAGGTGACGGCCATGGTGCGGCAGGTGGAGGAAACCTTCGGCCCGGTATCGCTACTGGTGAACAACGCCGGTGTGGCGGGTCAGGCCCTGTTCCAGGACATCACCCCGGAGCTGTGGCACCGGTACTTCTCCGTCAATGTGGACGGCGCGTTCCACACCATCCAGGCGGTGCTGCCCCACATGCTCCACCAGCACGCAGGCTGCATCGTGAACATTTCCTCCATCTGGGGTCAGCGGGGCGCCAGCTGTGAGGTGACATACTCCTGCACCAAGGCGGCGCTGATCGGTCTGACCCGCTCCCTGGCCATGGAGCTGGCCCCCACCCACATCCGGGTCAACTGCGTGGCACCCGGCGTTATCCGCACGGATATGCTGGATGCCTTGCCGCCGGAGGTACTGCCGCAGCTGGCTCAGGAAACGCCCCTGGGCCGCCTGGGCACACCGGAGGACATTGCCCACGCCGTGGCCTTCCTGGCCGGGGAGCAGGCATCCTTTATCACCGGACAGGTCCTCACCTGCGATGGCGGCTTCATCCTGTAAAGAAAATTCCTGGTAATGGTATATTTTCCTTTACAGAATGGCCATATCCGGCTATAATGGATAGGCTAAGGAATTTTTTCGATAAGGAGACGACCATCTATGGCAGTCATTGAATACGACGAGTACAAACAGAAGCTCCAGGCCCTGGAGCCCACTCTGCGGGAGCTGGAGAAGGCCCTGGGCATCCCCAAGGATCGCCAGGAGCTGAAGAATCTCCAGGCCGAGACGGAGCAGGAGGGCTTCTGGAACAACATCGAGCACAGCCAGAAGGTGTCCCAGCAGATCAAGCGTCTGGAGCACCGCATCAAGAAGTATGACCGGCTGGTGTCCGAGTGGGAGGACACCGTGACCCTGTGCGAAATGGCCCAGGAGGAGGACGACGCCTCCCTGCTGCCGGAAGTCACCGGCGGGTACGAGAACCTGGAAAAGGAAATCAGCGAGCGGCGTCTGGCAGCGCTGCTGTCCGGTGAATACGACGCCAATAACGCCATTCTCACCTTCCACGCCGGTGCAGGCGGCACCGAGGCCCAGGACTGGACCGAGATGCTCTACCGCATGTACACCCGCTGGGCTGAGCGCCACGGCTACACCTATCAGCTGATGGACTACGAGGCAGGCGACGAGGCAGGCATCAAGTCCGCCACCATCCTCATCGAGGGCGACAACGCCTACGGTTATCTCAAGAGCGAGAACGGCGTGCATCGACTGGTCCGTGTATCTCCCTTCGACGCCAACGCCCGGCGGCAGACCAGCTTCGCCGCCGTGGAGGTCATGCCCGAGCTGGACGACGACAGCGAGATCGAGATCCGGCCTGAGGACATCGAGATGCAGGCCTGCCGCTCCAGCGGCGCCGGCGGCCAGCACATCAACAAGACCTCCTCCGCCGTCCGCCTGACCCACCTGCCCACGGGCATCGTGGTGTTCTGCCAGACGGAGCGCAGCCAGTTCCAGAACCGTGACAACGCCATGAAGATGCTGCGGGCCAAGCTGGCGGAGCTGAAGATGCAGCAGCACGCCGAAAAGGTCAGCGACCTGAAGGGCGTGCAGATGAAGATCGAGTGGGGCAGCCAGATCCGCTCTTATGTGTTCATGCCCTACACCCTGGCCAAGGACACCCGCACCGGCTATGAAATGGGCAACATCCAGGCCGTCATGGACGGCGATATTGACGGGTTCATCAACGCCTATCTGACTGCCGCCGCTAACGGCGAAATCAAGAAGTAAGCGGGACACACAAGCCGTCCATGACTCGCCGCTCTGCGGCGCACAAGCGTTTTGCCTGAGGCAAAACCTTGGTCGGGCGGAATTCATTTCTGCCCGACAGAATTTGATCCAGGGGCCCCACAAAGCGCTGCTTTGTGGGGGAACGGCGATATTGACGGATTCATCAACGCCTATCTGACTGCCGCCGCTAACGGCGAAATCAAGAAGTAATCACTATCATCCTAGAAACCATCAAAGGTGCAGACCGTTGGTCCGCACCTTTGATGGTTTCTACCCCAGCAGGGCAGTCACATCTGCCGCCGTCAGCGACGGCTGGAGCGCCAAGGTGATGCCATAGCCCAGCAGGCGGCCCAGCTCCCGGATGCGCTGGTCAATGTCCCGGGGCGTCAGAAACAACCCTGCCTCCGGGTCCACATCTACCACTGTGGGGATACCCACAGCAAGGACCGGCACCCCCAGGGTACCCTGATCCAGGGCGCTGCGGCGGTTGCCCACGCCGGAGCCGGGCACCAGCCCCGTGTCCGACAGCTGCACCGTGGCACACAGGTGAGCGCTGTCCCGGGCAGCCAGAGCGTCCACGGCGATCACCGCCGCCGGATGCACCCGCTCCACAGCTCCCCGCACCAGCTCCAGGGCTTCCATGCCCGTGCGGGCCAGAACGCCGGGGCACACTGCCGCCACCGGGCGGAAATCCGCGAACTGCCGGGGCATGGCCCGGATCATGTGGCGGGTCACCAACAGATTGTCCACCACCGCCGGGCCCACGGCGTCGCAGGTCATGGCCCGGTTCCCCAGGCCCGCCGCCAGCACCGGTCCCTCCGGCAGCATCCCCCGCAGCTCCTGCGCCAGACACCGGACGCCCCGGTCAAAATAGTCCTCCTCCCGGCGGAAATACGGCTCCAGGTCCACGGTGACATATCGGCCCACAGGCTTCCCCAGCGCCTGGGCCCCGACGTCGCTGTCGATCCGGATGTGTGTTATGGCATAGCCTTCCCGCCGGTTCTCCTGGCTGCGGACCCCGGGAACCGCATCCTCCCGGGCCGCCTTTGCAGCGGCCTGGACGGATTCCAGCGCCAGGTCCGTTCGTGTCATGCTCATATCTATGGTCATCGCCCCCCAGAAAACACCAAATATTGTGGCTATAGCCCAGTTTCCCCGGGAGAGAAGAAATTATACGAAAAACTACAGATAAATTTCAAAAAGTGCTTGCAATTTTCTGGCAAAGGTGATAAAATACTATCCTGCCTGGGTATTTAAGTGCCCGTGCAAGAAAATTTATCGCCGGGGAGGTGTTTGGTTTGCCGAATATCAAGTCTGCTAAGAAGCGCGTGCTGATCGCCGAGGTTCGTAACGCTCGCAACAAGGCCAACAAGTCTGCGCTGAAGACTGCTATCAAGAAGTTCGAGGCTGCTGCCGTGGAAGGCAATCGCACCGAGGCCGAGGGCGCTTACAAGGTCGCAGTGAAGTCCATCGACAAGGCCGCTGCCAAGGGTCTGATGCACAAGAACAATGCAGCCCACAAGAAGAGCGCTCTGACTCTGAAGCTGAATCAGATCGGTTGATGAAGCCAAACCAAAGGACGTCCCGAGAGGACGTCCTTTTTTCCGGCTCTAAGGACGTCCGCCTTTTTAATTCCTGCTCCAGGCTGCATTCTGCACCCATGCGTGGTAGAATGTTGGAAGCTTTAAGATTGGGTCCAAGGAGGCTGTCATGGGCTTTACCGTAATTTTACTGCTTGCCTGTCTGGCCCTGACCGGCCTTGCGGTCATTGCCTTCCGGTCCGGGCGCAAGGCACTGGGCAGCCTGGCGTTGGCCGTTATGGCCGTCGGCACAGCCGTGCTGGGATACCTGTGGGTCACGTCTCCCATGTGACGGAGGGGATTTATGGAGATCAGACAGCTTACCGATTCGACGGAAAAACAGGCCGTAACGCGCCTGATTCTGGAGGCGCTGCCGGAGTGGTTCGGCATTCCGGAGGCCCGGGAGGCGTATATCCGGGAAAGCGCAGGCAGGATATTCTTCTGCGCCTATGACCGGAACAGGCCGGTGGGTTTTCTGTGTCTGAAGGAAACGGGAAACGCCACTGTGGAGCTGTATGTCATGGGCGTTCGGAAGGAGTATCACCGCCGAGGCATAGGCCGCCTGCTGTTCCGGCAGGCCAGGGAGGCCGCCGCCGGGGCTGGGTACGCCTTTATGCAGGTGAAAACCGTGCAGATGGGGAAATATGAGGAGTACGACCGGACCAACCGATTTTATCTGGCCCTGGGCTTCCGGGAGTTTGAGGTGTTCCCCACCCTGTGGGACGAAGGAAACCCCTGCCAGGTGTACATCATGTCCCTGGAATAGGCCGCAAATTTTCCTTGACGCGGCGGGAAAAACATGGTATCCTCATGCTGTTACAGGCGATGATGGGTGCGGCAGCCCGGAGCCGCGGGAGGAAATGCCCGCCGGACGCCCCGTTACCGGCGCAAGAGTGTGGATATATCCAAATTCAGGTGGAACCACGGACGTTATTTCGTTCGCCCTGAGCTGTTATGGCTCGGGGCGGCTTTTATTTTGCATCCAAAAACATCACATAAAGGAGATTTGACACATGAAAAACACGGAAAAGACCATGGACAAGATCGTGGCCCTGTGCAAAAATCGGGGCTTCATCTTCGCCGGCTCCGAGATCTACGGTGGCCTGGCCAACACCTGGGACTACGGCCCCCTGGGCGTGGAGCTGAAAAATAACGTGAAACGGGCCTGGTGGAAGAAGTTTGTCCAGGAGAATCCCTACAACGTGGGGCAGGATGCCGCCATCCTCATGAACCCCCAGACCTGGGTGGCCAGCGGCCATCTGTCCGGCTTCTCCGATCCTCTGATGGACTGCCGGGAGTGCAAGGAGCGCTTCCGGGCCGACAAGCTCATCGAGGACTGGTGCCAGCAGGAAAAAGTGGAGCTGCCCAAGCCCATCGACGCGTTCTCCCAGCAGGAGATGAAGGATTTCATTGAGGAGCACAACATCCCCTGCCCCTCCTGCGGCAAGCATAATTTCACCGATATCCGCCAGTTCAACCTGATGTTCAAGACGTTCCAGGGCGTCACCGAGGATGCCAAGAACACCGTGTATCTGCGGCCCGAGACGGCCCAGGGCATTTTCACCAACTTCGTCAACACCCAGCGCACCACCCGCCGCAAGCTGCCCTTCGGCGTGTGCCAGATCGGCAAGTCCTTCCGCAACGAAATCACCCCCGGCAACTTCATTTTCCGTGTCCGGGAGTTTGAACAGATGGAGCTGGAGTTCTTCTGCAAGCCCGGAACCGACCTGGAGTGGTTCCAGTATTGGCGGACCTTCTGCCACAACTGGCTGCTGGGCATCGGCCTGAAGGACGAGAACCTGCGCCTGCGGGACCACGATCCCGAGGAGCTGTGCTTCTATTCCAAGGCCACCACGGACTTCGAGTTCCTGTTCCCCTTCGGCTGGGGCGAGCTGTGGGGCGTGGCGGACCGCACCGACTATGACCTGACCCAGCACCAGAACACCTCCGGCAAGGACCTGACCTATTTCGACCCCGAGACCAACCAGCGGTACATCCCCTACGTGGTGGAGCCGTCCCTGGGCGTGGAGCGCAGCGTCCTGGCGGTGCTGTGCGACGCCTATGACGAGGAGGTAGTGGGCCAGGACAAGAACGGCAAGGACGACGTTCGGGTGGTGCTGCACCTGCACCCGGCTCTGGCCCCCTATAAGGCGGCCATCCTGCCCCTGAGCAAGAAGCTGTCGGAGCCGGCCATGGAGATCTATAACGACCTGTGCAAGGACTTTATGCTGGACTTTGACGAGACCGGCTCCATCGGCAAGCGCTATCGCCGGGAGGACGAGATCGGCACCCCCTTCTGCATCACCGTGGACTTTGACACCGTGGGCGACGGCGAGAACCCCGGCGACCACTGCGTCACCGTCCGGGAGCGGGACACCATGGAGCAGGTGCGCATCCCCATCAGTGAGCTGAAGGCGTATCTCACCGAGAAACTGGCGTATTGATTATGCGGTGGGTTCCGGCGCACCTGCTCCATGATCCGCCGCGCAGCGGCGTGTAAGCATTTTGGCGCAGCCAAAATCTTACGTTGAGGCGGATTCATTCCGCGCCAACAAGAATCAGATCGGGGTCCCTGCGCAGCCCCGCTGCGTGGGGTGCAGGTGCGCATTCCCATCAGTGAGCTGAAGGCGTATCTCACCGAGAAACTGGCGTATTGATTATGAACTTGAAAAAGCAACTGGCCGCAGGCGGCGCCCTGTTGGCTGTCACCGCTGCCGCCTGCCTGAAGCTGGCCCAATGGGCCGGCAGGCAGATCGAAAAGCGGCAGCGGAAAAAGTGATCTGCCGCGCTCTCCGGCCGGCAGAGAAAAATAAGAACGGCTATCAAGAGCGTTGACATAGGAAAACAAGTAGAAAACCAGTAAAATCAACGCTTTTAAGGGCAGAGGGCAAACAGGTTAGCTCAAAAATTGAATAACCAAGCGACAAAAGGGATGTTACCGCAAGGCAGCATCCCTTTTCGCATACGCCCACGCCGTAGATTTTGAGAAAAGTCTACGGCGTTTTTTTCTGCCCAAATCTGAGAGGAGGTGCAGCCACAATGTACTTTACGAACGGCAGCAGCCGTGCGTTTGAAATGCTCATGCGGGGAAAGCCCGGCTTTGACCGCTACGAAAACGGCGGCTGTGCCGACTGTGAGGATTGCAATACCTGTCACTTTTACCGTCCGCATTGGAAGTACCAGTTCTGTGTGTATGCGGAATGTCCGTATGAGCCGGGCAAGCTGACCGCCCTCCGGCGCGGCACGGTGAAGTGAGCGAAAGGAGCTGATAACCTATGGCAGTATTTCGGGTGGAGCGCAACAGCGGGTACACCGTCATGTCAAACCACCATCTGCGAAACAAGGAGCTGACCTTGAAAGCCAAGGGGCTGTTGTCGCAAATGCTGTCCTTGCCGGAGGATTGGGACTATACCCTCGCAGGGCTGTCCCATATCAACCGTGAGAGCATCGACGCGATCCGCACCGCTGTATGGGAGCTTGAAAAAGCCGGATATATCCTGCGGCGGCAGGGACGCGATGAAAAAGGCAAAATGACTGCTATCGAATACACCATCTATGAGCAGCCGCAGCCGATGTTGGAAAATCCAATACCGGGTAAACCGATGTTGGAAAATCCGACAACGGATAATCCGATGTCGGAAAATCCAACGCAATTAAATAAAGATAGATCAAGAACTAACTTATCAAAGAAAGAAAAATCAATTACAGATCTATCAAGTACCGATTCCTTTCCCATCCTTTCCCCTGACCCCTCACCTTGCAGGACTGCGCCGGAACGGAAAGGAACGGAAGCGTTCAAACAGAGTGCCGTAGATATTTACCGTGAAATCATCATGGAGAATATCGAGTATGACACGCTCACGCAGGACCCGAAAATGGACAAGGAGCGTTTGGACGAGATCGTAGACCTTATGCTGGAAACTGTCTGCTCTGCGCGAAAGACGCTCCGCATCGCTGGCGACGATTACCCCGCCGAGCTGGTAAAGAGTAAATTCTTGAAGCTGAACAGCAGCCACATCGAGTTTGTCATGGACTGTATGCGGGAGAACACCACGAAGATCCGCAACATCAAGCAATATCTGCGGGCGGTGCTGTTCAACGCTCCGTCCACCATCGGCAACTACTATACCGCCCTCGTCGCTCACGACATGGCAAGCCCTGATTGGGGCAAGCCGAAATCGGGCATCCCGGACTATTCCTGTTCGCCGGACGAGAGCCTATGAGAATGTGGCTGATCTGGCGGGTGCGCCCACCCTGACTGCGGCAGAAAATCGAAAGGAGTGATAACCGTTGCAGGAAGAAGTAACCAGAAAGACGATTGCCCTTGCAATCAAAACGGCAAAGCTGGACGGAAAGGTGCTGCAAGCCGCGCTGCGGAAGCTCTTGCAGCTCTACCGCAAGGCAAGGGACACGCCCCATCGCGGCAGGCAAACGCTGAAACAGCTTATGCGGCACGGCATGGGCGTTTCCAATATCGAAATCACCGATGCGAATATCAAAGCCTTTGAAAGCACGGCGAAGAAATACGGCATTGACTTTGCGCTGAAAAAAGCAGATGACCGATACCTTGTGTTTTTCAAGGGACGGGACGCGGACGTGCTGGCGGCAGCGTTTCGGGAGTTTTCTAAGAAAAAGCTGGATAAGGAGCGCAAGCCCTCTGTGCGGCGCGACCTTGCCGAGAAGAAAGCCGAAGCCGCGCAGACCGCCAAGCGGGACAAGGTGAAAAGTATGGACAGGGGGATCGACCGATGAAGCCGGAAATCAAAAAGCAAATCATACTCCATCTCCCGTATCTCGCCTTTATCTATCTGTTTGGAAAGGTCGGACAGGCGTTCCGGCTGGCGCAGGGCGCAGATCTGTCTGCAAAGCTGCTGCATATCGGGCAGGGCTTCTCCGCTGCCTTTGCCAGCGCCGCCCCCAGCTTCCATCCCACCGATCTGCTGATTGGGCTTGCCGCAGCCGTCATTATCCGCCTGGTGGTCTACTCCAAGCAGAAAAACGCCAAGAAATACCGCAAGGGCATGGAGTACGGCACGGCGCGTTGGGGTACAGCGGCAGACATCAAGCCATTCATTGATCCCGTTTTTGACAACAATGTTCTGCTGACGCAGACGGAACGGCTGATGATGTCCAACCGCCCCAAAGACCCGAAGAACGCAAGAAACAAGAATATTCTTGTCATCGGCGGCTCTGGCAGCGGCAAAACACGGTTTTTCTGTAAGCCCAATATCATGCAGCTTCACAGCTCGTATGTCATTACTGACCCGAAAGGCAGCCTGATTTGCGAGGTGGGACAGCTTTTGCAGCGGGCAAAATACCGCATTGCCGTTCTCAACACCATTAACTTTTCCAAGAGTATGCACTATAACCCCTTTGCGTACCTGCGCACAGAGAAAGACATTTTGAAACTGGTCAATACCATCATCGTCAATACCAAGGGTGAGGGCGCACAAAGCACCGAAGATTTTTGGGTGAAAGCGGAGCGCCTTTATTACACGGCGCTGATCGGATATATCCACTACGAAGCGCCGGAGGAAGAAAAGAACTTCATCACGCTGCTTGACATGATAAATGCCAGTGACACCCGCGAGGACGACGAGGATTATAAAAATCCCGTGGATCTTCTGTTTGACCGATTGGAGGAACGCGAGCCGGAGCATTTTGCCGTGAAGCAGTACCGCAAATACAAATTGGCGGCGGGCAAAACCGCCAAAAGCATCTTGATTTCCTGCGGTGCAAGGCTTGCACCTTTTGACATCAAGGAGCTGCGCGACCTGATGGCGTATGACGAAATGGAGCTTGATACCATTGGAGATAGGAAAACGGCGCTGTTCCTCATTATGAGCGACACCGATTCAACCTTTAACTTTGTTATTGCCATTCTGCAATCCCAGCTCACAAATCTGCTGTGCGATAAGGCCGACGACGTGTACGGCGGGCGGCTGCCCGTCCATGTGAGGTTCATCCTCGACGAGTTTGCCAACATCGGTCAAATCCCGCAATTCGATAAGTTGATTGCCACCATCCGAAGCCGTGAAATATCGGCTTCTATTATTTTGCAGTCGCAGAGCCAGCTAAAGGCGATTTACAAGGATAACGCCGATACCATAGTCGGCAACTGCGATACCATGTTGTTTTTAGGCGGTAAGGAGAAAACCACCCTGAAAGAAATCTCGGAGATATTGGGCAAGGAAACCATCGACAGCTTCAATACCTCAGAAAATCGGGGAAAGGAAATCTCCCACGGCTTAAATTATCAGAAATTAGGAAAGGAGCTGATGACGCAGGACGAAATTGCAACAATGGACGGCGGAATGTGTATCTTGCAGCTACGTGGTGTACGCCCGTTCTTCTCCAAGAAGTATGACATCACCAAGCACCCACGCTATAAGTACCTGTCCGACGCCGACAAGAAGAACACCTTTGATGTAGAACGCTACATTCGGGTGCAGCGAAAAAAGAAGAAACATCCCTCGGCGGTGATTGCACCGGAGGAACCGTTTGACCTCTATGAGATTGAGTTGTCCGACGAGGACGCTGATTTTACCGTCGCAGAATAACGCGGCAAAAGGAGCTGTTTATGGAACTCTCGAATTATCAGGCATTTATGGAATGTATGCGCAAGTGGGAAAAGATTGGCTGCAACATCCTCTGCGGCCTTGCCCTTTGGGAGCAGATGCAGGATTGTGATAGGCGCGGTGTTCCCTACACAGATATTGACATTGAAGCGGTTTCGCAGGATGTAGCCTACCGCCTTATGATGTCGCATGACAGGCTGTATGCACTTGCCCTGTACGAATGGACAGAGCAGCACTTCGCCCAGAACAGCGATACTTCCGATGCCGCAGCCGGAGAAAACGGCTGCAATTTTCCTACACACAACAATTCAACATGATTTTATGGAGGTACGAATATGGCATTTTTCAATAGCGCAGTTGGTGTTTTGCAGACCCTCGTGATCGCACTCGGTGCAGGCCTTGGCATTTGGGGTGTGATTAACCTCTTGGAGGGCTATGGCTCGGACAACCCCGGTGCCAAAAGCCAGGGCATGAAACAGCTCATGGCGGGCGGCGGCGTTGCCTTGATTGGCGGCGTTCTTGTCCCGCTGCTCTCCGGCCTGTTCAGCTAACCGATTCTGAAATACACCGCCGCGCCGCCCCCCTGACCGGGGGCGGCGCGGGAAAGGAGGTGCTGCCTTTTGATTATTGATTGGCTGGAGGAATGGTTTAAGGGCGTTCTGATCGACGGAATCATCGGCAACCTGTCGGGGCTGTTCGATACGGTGAATACAAAGGTGGGTGAAATTGCCGCTGATGTCGGAGCGACGCCGCAGGGCTGGAACTCCGGCATTTTCAATATGATCCGCAACCTGTCCGAATCCGTCATCATCCCGATTGCAGGTGCAATTCTCGCATTTGTAATGACCTACGAGCTGATCCAGATGGTGACAGAGAAAAACAATCTGCACGACATTGACACCTTTATGTTCTTCAAATGGGTATTCAAAACCTACGCGGCTGTTCTGATCGTCACGAACACTTGGAATATTGTCATGGGCGTTTTTGACGCGGCGCAGCAGGTCGTCAATCAGAGCGCAGGCGTGATAATCGGCAATACCAGCATTGACATAGATTCCCTTGTGGGCGATCTGCAAACATCGCTGGAAGCTATGAGCCTTGGCGGACTGATTGGGCTGTGGTTTCAATCCCTGTTTGTCGGGCTGACGATGAACATTCTTTCCATCTGCATTATGCTGGTGGTCTACGGGAGAATGATTGAAATATATCTTGTGACCTCGCTGGGTCCTATCCCGCTTGCTACCATGACAAACGGAGAATGGCACAATGTCGGGCAAAATTACCTGAAATCTCTGCTGGCGCTGGGCTTTCAGGCGTTTTTGATTATGGTGGTCGTGGGCATTTACTCGGTTCTGATCCAGAGCATTTCCGCGACGGGCGACGTGTCCGGCGCGATCTGGCTGGCAATGGGCTATACGGTGCTGCTGTGCTTCTGCCTGTTCAAAACGGGCAGTATGGCAAAGGCCGTGTTCAGCGCTCATTGACGGAGGGCTTGCCTATCGGAACGTACAACATCATTTACGCAGACCCGCCGTGGCGCTATGAGCAGAGAAAGGTGCAGGGCGCGGCAGAAAATCACTATCCCACCATGAGCATTGACGAGCTTTGCGCCCTGCCCGTGCCGGAGCTGGCGGCGAAAGACTGCGCCCTGTTCCTTTGGGCAACCTTTCCGCAGCTTCCCGAAGCCCTGCAGCTGATCCGCGCATGGGGCTTTCGGTATAAAACCGTGGCGTTCGTCTGGCTCAAACGCAACCGCAAAAGTCCGTCATGGTTTTACGGCATGGGCTACTGGACACGCAGCAATGCGGAAATCTGTCTGCTGGCGACCAAGGGCAAACCCAAACGGCAGTCGGCGAGCGTACATCAGTTTATCATCAGTCCCATTGAACAGCACAGTAAAAAGCCGGATGAAGCGCGGGACAAGATTCTTGCGCTCATGGGCGATCTGCCCCGCGTGGAGTTGTTCGCCCGGCAGAAAACGCCGGGCTGGGACGCATGGGGCAATGAAATTGCAAGCGATATTACACTTGCGGAAAGGAGTTAGCGCATGGCCTATGTGAACGTGCCAAAGGATTTGACGAAAATCAAATCCAAGGTGCTTTTCAATTTGACAAAGCGGCAACTTATTTGTTTTGGGCTGGCGGCGCTCATGGGAGTGCCGCTTTTCTTTTTGCTCAAAGGCGGCATCGGGACGACGGCTGCGGCAATGGTGATGATCGTTGTCATGCTCCCCGGTTTTCTGTTTGGGGTGTATGAGAAGAACGGACAGCCCCTTGAAGTGGTGGGGCGGCAGATCATAGAAAGCTGCTTTCTGCGCCCCAAGGAGCGCCCCTATCAGACCGTCAACGCATACGACGCCCTTGTGCGTCAATATCAAATGGAACAGGAGGTAAAGGCGATTGTCGAAAAGAGCAGACAGCGCGGAAGCAAAAAGCATGGCGGACAAGTCCAAGCTCACCCGCGCCGAAAGAAAACAGATTGAAGCCGTCATTCGTAAATATCGCGGTGACGGCAAGCCCCATACCGCGCAGGACACGATACCCTATCAGATCATGTACCCGGACGGTATCTGCTATCTCGGAAACAGGCGCTATTCGCAGAGCATTGAGTTTTTTGACATCAACTATTTGCTTGCGCAGCCTGACGATCAGACGGCTATTTTTGAATATCTCTGCGATCTGTATAACTATTTGGATTCTTCCATCCATGTGCAGTTCACCTATCCCAACCGTAAGTCCGATCGGGAGCAGCTTGCTCGGAGCTTTGAAATGCCGCCCGCTGGCGACGGTTTAGACCCGATCCGGCAGGAGCAGACGGACATCCTCAAACGGCAGCTTGCTCGCGGCAACAACGGCAGCGTGAAAACCAAATACATTACCTATACCATTGAAGCCGATAACCTCAAAGCGGCACGGGCAAGGCTGTCACGTATCTCGCTGGATATTCAGGGCTACTTCAAAATCATGGGTGCGGTGTCCCGTGTGCTGGACGGCAAGGAGCGTTTAGAGGTGCTGCACGGTATCATGCACCCGGATGGAGAACGCTTCAACTTTGACTGGAAGTGGCTTGCCGCTGGCGGGCTTTCCACCAAGGACTTTATCGCGCCATCCTCCTTTGCGTTCAAGAATAGCCGTATGTTCCAGATGGGCGGCAAGCTCTGCGCTGCAAGTTTTTTGCAGATCATTACGCCGGAGCTGACCGACCGCATACTGACCGATTTTCTTGATACGGACAGTAGCCTTGTCGTCAATGTCCATATTCAGGCATTGGAGCAGACAGAAGCCGTAAAAATGGTGAAGCGGAAAATCACAGACCTTGACGCTATGAAAATTCAGGAGCAGAAAAAGGCTGTCCGGGACGGCTACGATATGGATATTCTGCCGTCCGACCTTGCCACCTACGGTGGTGCGGCGAAAAAGCTGCTGCAAGATCTCCAAAGCCGCAACGAGCGGTATTTTCTGCTGACGTTTCTTGTTCTGAACTACGGAGATACCAAACGCAAGCTGGAAAACGATGTGTTCCGTACAGCAGGCGTAGCGCAAAAGCACAACTGCACCCTGACGCGGCTGGACTTCCAGCAGGAACGCGGTCTTGTGTCCTCGCTGCCACTGGGGGAAAATCAAATCCATATCACGCGGGGCATGACGACCTCGGCCGTGGCGATCATCGTTCCCTTTGTGACACAGGAGCTATTTCAAGGCGGCGATTCCCTCTACTACGGGCTGAACGCCAAATCCGGCAACATGATAATGCTTGACCGCAAAAATGCGCGTTCACCCAACGGCCTTGTATTCGGCACACCGGGCGGCGGCAAATCATTCTCCTGCAAGCGGGAAATGATCGGTGTGCTGCTGAAAACCCACGATCATGTGCTGGTATGTGACCCGGAGGGCGAGTATGCGCCGCTGGTAAAGCTGCTGCATGGGCAGATTATCAAGCTCTCTCCCACCAGCCGCGATTACCTGAATCCGCTGGACATCAACCTGAACTATTCCGAGGACGAAAACCCGCTGGCGCTCAAATCCGATTTTGTGCTGTCCCTCTGTGAGCTGATTATGGGCGGCAAGACCGGGCTGGAAGCCATCGAACGCACCGTAATTGACCGCGCTGTGCAGCGTATCTATCAGCCCTACTTTGCAGACCCGCGCCCAGAGAATATGCCGATCCTCTCCGACCTCCATGCCGCGCTGACAGCGCAGCATTTGCCGGAAGCCGACCGTGTGGCACAGGCGCTTGACCTGTATGTGTCGGGATCGCTCAATTTCTTTAACAACCGAACGACGGTTGACATTGACAACCGCTTTGTCTGCTTTGACATCAAGGAGCTGCCGAAGAACCTGAAAAAGCCGGGTATGCTGGTGATTCAGGATCAGGTTTGGAATCGTGTCACCCGCAACCGCAACACAGGCGTATCGACATGGTACTACGCGGACGAATTTCATTTGTTATTAAAAGAGCCGCAAACCGCAGCATACAGCGCGGAGATCTGGAAGCGATTCAGAAAATGGGGCGGTGTGCCAACAGGTGCGACGCAAAACGTCAAGGATCTGCTGTCCAGCCCGGAAATCGAAAATATTCTGGAAAATTCAGACTTCATCTGTATGCTCAACCAAGCGGCAGGCGACCGCAAAATTCTTGCTGAACGTCTGAATATCTCGCCGGAGCAGCTAAAGTTCGTTACCAACTCCCCACCCGGCGAAGGGCTGCTGTTCTTTGAAAATGTGATCCTGCCCTTTGCAGACAAGTTCCCACGGGACACCGAGCTTTACCGCATCATGTCCACCAAGCCAAGCGAGGTGAACGGTGTATGATGATGGAGCTTGATACCATTCTCTGCGGCGACAGTCTGAATGTGCTGAAAGCCCTGCCGGAGGGCAGTGTTCATTGCTGCGTGACCTCGCCGCCCTACTACGGGCTACGGGATTACGGCATGGACGCGCAGATCGGGCGGGAAGCCACGCCGGAGGAATACATTTCGCGGCTGACAGCGGTATTCCGCGAGGTGCGCCGGGTGCTGCGCCCGGATGGGACCTTGTGGGTAAATATCGCGGACAGCTATTGCGGCACAGGCAGCAAAGGTGATACCCGTGACCCCAAATATCCGCAGGGGCGCAACGGGCAGAACATTTCTCTCTGTCAAGCGGTGCGGGGCTGCAAGCAAAAGGACATGATTGGGATTCCGTGGATGCTGGCCTTTGCGCTCCGCGCCGACGGCTGGTATCTGCGCAATGACGTGATCTGGGCAAAGGGAAACCCCATGCCGGAGAGTACCAAAGACCGCTGCACCCGCAGCCATGAGCATATTTTTATGCTCACCAAGAGCAGGCGTTATTTCTATGACTGGCTTGCCATTGCCGAACCCATTGCCCCCACGACCGCCCTGCGCAAAAAAGCGGGGCGCGGCGTGGGCAAATACTCCGCTCCCGTGCCGGGACAGCCGCAGACGCAGAATATCAACAAGCCGAGGGAAAAAGGCAGCATCACCGACGATATGATCTCGCCTGTCCGGGCAAAGCGCGATGTGTGGTTTATCAACACCGTGCCATACAAGGGCGGGCATTTTGCCGCCTATCCGCCCCTGCTGGCAGAAACCTGTATTCTGGCGGGCTGTCCCAAGGGTGGCATTGTCCTTGATCCGTTCATGGGCAGCGGCACAACGGGGCTTGCGGCGAAGCGGCACGGCAGGCATTACATCGGCATTGAACTGAACACGGAATTTTGTTCCCTCGCACGGGAACGGATCGGAGGTGATACCCATTGAAAGAATTTAAGTCCCGCGATAAGCTCACCCAGCGTATGACCCGCGACGGCGCGGTGCTGGACAATCAGACCACGGGTGAAGAAATCCATATTTCCGAGCGCGACGCCGAAAAGCAGCTTTCCCCGGATGGGCAACCTGTCCAGATGGGGAAACGCGACGCACCGATGAATCCGGCAGAGGACGTCCCAAAGCACGGGCGGCAGCTCCGCCCACAGGAGCAAAAAGAACCGGAAAAGGAGCAGCCAAAGCCGCAGCAGCCAAGCGCCGAGCCGTTTCAGCCGCAGGGCGGCAGCCCCGTTTCCCATATCCCGCAGGATATTCCAACGTCCGCCGCGCCGGGTGGTACAGCGGAAAAGCTCATTGACCGTGCGGCCGCAGAGCATGACGCGCACAAGGCGCGGCAGACAGCGCGGATGTCCCGCGACGCAGCACAGCAGCGGTATTCTGCATCCCGTTTGCAGTTTTCCGAGGAAGAACGCGCCGCGCCGGAGCTGCACAAGCATATCCACCGTGCGGAAAAGGCCGCTGACAAGCTGGATGCGGCGCAGGCAGCGATCCCCAAGAAACGGGTGCTGCGCAAGGAGCGCGTTTTTGATGAAGCCAGCGGCACAGCCAAGGCCAAACTGCGCTTTGATACCGTGGATAAGTCCCCGCCCAAGCTGAAACCGAATCCGTTAGGCCGTCCGCTGCGGGAGGTCGCAGTACAGGCGCACGGAAAAATCCATGAGGTCGAGCATGAAAACGTCGGCGTAGAAAGTGGGCATAAAGCCGAAGAACTTGCCGAGCATGGCGCAGGCGGTGCAATTCGCTGGGAGCGCCGTCACCGCAAGCTGAAACCCTACCGCGCTGCGGAAAAGGCCGAGCGCAAAGCCTTAAATGCCAATGCAGAATATCTCTACCAAAAGGCGCTGCATGATAACCCTGAAATGCTCTCCGGCAATCCGCTCAATCGCTTTTTCCAGAAGCAGCGTCTAAAGCGTGAGTATGCCAAGGCTGCAAGAACGGCAAAGGCTGCGGGCAGCACCGCGCAGGCAACCGCCAAAAGCGCCGAAAAAACCGTAGAAGCCACGGCGACGGCAGCGAAAAAAGCGGCAGAAAAGGCAAAGGAAGCAGCGGAGTTCGTTGCCCGCCATTGGAAAGGTGTGCTGGTCGTTCTGGCTGGTTTCCTGCTGATTGTCATGCTGATCGGCGGGCTGCAATCCTGCTCTGCGCTGGTGGGCGCGGCTGGCGGCGGTGTGGCGGCATCCAGCTATCAGTCGGAGGACGCGGACATTCTTGCCGCCGAAGCCGCCTACTGTGCGCTGGAAGCCGAGCTGCAAGAATATCTCGACACCTATGAACGCACACATGATTACGACGAGTACCATTATGACCTTGACGAGATCAAGCACGATCCGTATGTCCTGGCATCTATCCTCTCTGCGCTGCATGACGGCGCATGGACGGCAAGCGAGGTGCAAGGGACGCTGCAAATGCTCTTTGAAAAACAATATATTCTCACAGAAACCGTCGTGACCGAGGTGCGCTACCGCACCGTTACCCGGACGGACAGCGAGGGGAATGAGTATGAGGTAGAAGTTCCGTATAACTACTACATCTGCACCGTAGAACTGGAAAACTTCGATCTCTCGCATATCCCTGTCTATATCATGGACGAAGAAACGCTGTCCAAGTATGCGCTGTATATGTCGGTGCTGGGCAACAAGCCGGAGCTGTTCGGAGATAGCGAGTATATCCCCAAGTACATCACGAACCGCCCGGAGGAATATGAGAGCCCGCCCTCTGCAATGGAGGACGAAACCTTTGCCGCCGTTATCACAGAAGCAGAAAAGTATTTGGGGTACCCCTATGTGTGGGGCGGCAGCAGCCCGTCCACCTCCTTTGACTGCTCCGGCTTCGTGAGTTGGGTGCTGACAAACAGCGGCGTGTGCAATACGGGCAGACTGGGCGCACAGGGGCTTTACAATATTTCCACCCCTGTTTCCAACCCGAAGCCGGGCGACCTCGTGTTTTTCGTCGGGACATACGATACTCCGGGCGTTAGCCATGTGGGAATCTACGTCGGCAATTCCATGATGATCCATTGTGGAGATCCGATCTCCTATTCCAACCTGAACAGCAGCTATTGGCAGGCACATTTCTACGCCTACGCCAGACCGCCGTACAACTAAGGAGGACGGCTATGCTGACGCTGATTCCTGTTTCTCTTGCGCAGGCGAACGAGTTTGTGCGGCAGCATCACCGCCACCACAAGCCCGTTGCCGGACACAAGTTTTCCATTGGCTGTGCTGAAAATGGGCGGCTTTGTGCCGTTGCCATTGTGGGACGGCCTGTGAGCCGCTATTTGGACGACGGCTTTACGCTGGAGGTCAACCGTCTGTGCAGCGATGGTACGAAGAACGCTTGCAGCATCCTCTATGCGGCAGCGGCACGGGCTACGCGGGCGATGGGCTACCGCAAAATCATTACCTACACCTTAGACACCGAAAGCGGCGCGAGCTTACGCGCCGCAGGCTGGACGAATGCCGGACTTGCGGGCGGCAAGGCATGGACAGGCAGCCGCCGTCCTGCCCAGCCGATCTATCCGGCACAAATGAAATACCGCTATGAAAAGCGGCTGAATGGAGGTTGAGCTTATCAATATTGTTTCCTTTGGGGGCGGTACGAACAGCGCGGCAATGCTGGTCGGGCTGCATCAACATGGCATCCCCGTCGATTTGATTTTGTTTGCCAATACAGGCGCAGAGCAGCCGCACACCTATTGCTTCATTGAAACGATGAACGAATGGCTTGCAGCACACAATATGCCCTCTATCATCACCGTAGAGAATGTAGACCGCTTTGGAAATCGGCTGTCCCTTGAAACGGAGTGCTTGCGCTCTCAAACGCTGCCCTCGATTGCCTACGGGTATAAGAGATGTTCACAAAAGCACAAGATCGCACCGCAGGGAAAATTCTGCAATAACTATCCTCCGTGCCGTGCGGTGTGGGCATCCGGCGAGCGCGTGACCCGCTTCCTCGGCTACGATGCAGGTGAGATCAGACGGTACAATCATTCCAAGACATACGACGCGAAAGACAAAAAGTATCATAATCGTTATCCTCTGATTGAATGGGGATGGAGCAGGACGGATTGTGTCCGGGTATTGGAAGCGGCAGACTTGCCGCAGCCCGGAAAATCCTCCTGCTTTTTTTGCCCCAGCATGAAGCGAGAGGAAATTATGCTTCTGAAAGAACAGCATCCTGATTTATATGCCCGTGCGATTGCCATTGAGGACAACGCCCGCCCTCGGCTGGAAAAAGTGAAAGGTTTGGGGCGCAATTACGCATGGAAAGACCGATTTGGAAAGGAGTAATCACCTATGGCTATGAGCAAAATTGACCGCATTGACCGTGAGATTGAAAAGACCCGCGGCAAAATCACCGAGTACCAAAACAGGCTGAAAGAACTGGAAGTCCAGCGCACCGAGCAGGAAAACTTTGAAATCGTCAATCTTGTCCGCTCTATGTGCATGAGCCGCGACGAGCTGATGAACTTCCTGCGCGGCGGCGGCAACGACGCGCCGCCCGTGGAAACTGCCTATCACGAACAGGAGGACATGACCGATGACGAGGAATAAGCATTTTCGCTCTGTATTCGCCGCGTTGCTCTGCGCGGTGCTGTGCATGACGGCCTTTGCCACCGTCGCCTATGCGGACGGCGGCGACTACTACGATGACGAGCTGCCGCCTGAAACGTGGCAGGAGGAAACGCAGCCGGAGGACAACACGATTGTCCCCGGCACTCCGTTCACCGAGGACGGCATCGCTGCGACCCGCGATCTTCTCTATGATAAACACACCAATAAGCAGTTTATCACCGTGGAAACCCGAAATGGGCATACGCTGTATATCGTCATTGACTACGACAAGCTGCTGGACGAGGAAGAAGAACGCTATCAGACATATTTCTTAAATCCCGTGGACGAAGCCGACCTGATGGCGCTGCTGGAGGACGACAGCCAGAATACGCCCGTTGTCTGCTCCTGCACCGAAAAATGCACCGCTGGCAAGGTCAATACGAACTGTGCCCTCTGCAAAACGGATATGACGAATTGTGCCGGAAAGGAAGCGACGCCGGAGGAAACAGAACAGCCCGACGAGCCGATGCCGGAGAAGAAAAACAATGTGGGCGGCATTCTGCTCCTTGTACTGATCCTTGCTGCGGGTGGCGGCGGTGCGCTGTGGTACTTCAAGCTGCGCAAGCCGAAATCCAGCGTCAAGGGCGGCGACGAGCTGGACGAGTTCGATTTTGACGAGGATGACGAAGCCGAAGAATACGGGGATGATGAGGACGCGGACAGCGCCAGCGATCCCGATGAACAGGAGAATGAAGAATGAGCGTTTTGATTATTTGTGAAAAGCCCTCCGTGGCAAAGACCGTTGCCCTTGCGCTGGGCGCTGCGAAGCAAAAAGACGGGTATCTTTCCGGCAACGGGCTGCTGGTGTCGTGGTGCATCGGACATCTTATCAGCATGGCAGACGCGGGCAGCTATGACGAGCAATACAAAAAGTGGCGCTATGAGGATCTTCCCATTCTGCCGCAGACGTGGAAATATGCCCCTACTCCCGGCAAAGAAAAGCAACTTGCCGTTCTGAAAGAGCTGCTGCACCGCAGCGACGTTTCCGAGGTGGTGAACGGCTGCGACGCTGGGCGCGAGGGTGAGCTGATTTTCCGCTTTGTCTATGAACAGGCCGGATGCACGAAGCCCTTTTCCCGCCTTTGGATTTCCTCAATGGAGGACAGCGCCATCCGCGAGGGCTTTGCCGGACGCAGAGCCGGAACGGAATACGACGCGCTGTATCAATCGGCGCTGTGCCGTGCGCGGGCAGACTGGCTTGTGGGCATCAATGCGACGCGGCTTTTCTCCGTGCTGTATCACAAGACCCTGAATGTGGGACGGGTGCTTTCGCCTACGCTGAATCTGCTGGTGGAGCGCGACGGAAAAATTACGATGTTCCACAAGGAAAAATACCACATCGTGCATATCGGCTGCGGCGGCGTGGACGCGGAAAGCGAACGTATTTCCGACGCTTCCGCTGCGGATGCGCTGAAAACGGCTTGCGAAGCGTCGCAGGCCGTTTGCGTTTCTCTCAAAAAGGAGAAGAAAACCGCGCTGCCGCCGAAGCTCTTTGACCTTACCTTGTTGCAGCGGGAAGCCAACCGCGTTTACGGCTTTACCGCCAAGCAGACCCTTGACTATGCGCAAAGCCTGTATGAAAAGCGTTTTCTGACCTATCCCCGTACCGACAGCAATTATCTCACCGAGGATATGGCGCAGACGGCAACCGACCTTGTTGCGGCACTGCTGCCTGTGCTTCCCTTTATGCAGGGCGCGGAGCTTACGCCGGAGATCGGGCGTGTCATCAACAGCGCCAAGGTTTCCGACCACCACGCGATTATCCCCACGGCGGCCTTTGCAGACAGCGGCTTTGACGGACTGCCGGAGAGTGAAAAGAAGCTGATGTCCCTTGTCTGCTGCAAGCTGCTGTGTGCCGTTGCCGCACCGCAGGAGTATGAAACCGTTACGGCGGTTTTTGACTGCGGCGGCAAACCATTTACCGCCAAGGGCAAAACGATTCTGATTGCGGGCTGGAAAGACATTGACGCCCGTTTCCGTGCTGCGCTCAAAGCAAAGCCGGACGAGGACGGCGCAGAGGATGCGGCGCTGCCGGAGCTTGCCGAGGGGCAGATTTTTGAAGCGGTCACGGCTTCTGTTTCCGAGCATTATACCACGCCGCCCAAGCCCTACACCGAGGATTCGCTTTTGTCCGCAATGGAGAACGCGGGCAAGGAGGATATGCCGGAGGATGCGGAACGGCAAGGGCTGGGAACTCCGGCAACACGGGCAGCGATGATCGAAAAGCTGCTCTCTGCCGGATTTGTCGAGCGCAAGGGCAAAAGTCTTGTACCGACCAAGGACGGCATCAATCTCGCCGTTATCCTGCCGGATATGCTGAAATCGCCGCTGCTCACCGCTGAATGGGAAACCCGCCTGACGGAGATTGCCAAGGGCAGCGACGACCCGCAGAGCTTCATGCAGGGAATCGAGGATATGACGCGGGAACTGGTGAAGCGGTATTCCCACATCACCGAGGACGGCAAAAAGCTGTTCGCGCCGGAAAAGGAAGCAGTCGGCATCTGCCCCCGCTGCAAAAGCCATGTCTATGAGGGCAAGAAGAATTTCTACTGCTCTGACCGCTCCTGCCGCTTTGTCATGTGGAAGAATGACAAGTTCTTTGAAAGCCGGAGAACCGTCTTTTCCAAGAAGATCGCCGCCGCGCTCCTAAAGGACGGCAAGGCAAAAGTCAAGGGGCTGTACTCCGAGCGCACGGGCAAGACCTATGACGGGACGGTGCTGCTGTGTGATACGGGAGAAAAGTATGTGAACTACCGTATCGAACAGAGAAAATGATTCGGCTGAATGACGCGCAGCATCGCAGAGTGAAAAAGCTGACCCGATGCCATTGCGCCAACAATGTGCGCGGGTGCTGTCTGCTGCTGGACGACGGCGAGCCGTGCGTCTGTGTGCAGGCCATCAGCTATTCGCTGCTCTGCCGATACTTCCGGGAAGCGGTGCTGCCCGCAGACCGGGAGCTGTGCGCGGATATTGCAGCCACGGCGGACACCCGCAAGAAATGCGAGCTGTGCGGCAAGCCCTTTCCCGCCCGCAGCAACCGTGCAAAATACTGTGACCGCTGTGCGCCCTATGCTGCCCGACGCAATGCAGCCGAGCGCAAGCGCCGCCAGCGGGCAAAAGCGCGGTGTGTCACGGTTTAGGGGCTTCAAAAGCCTTGCGGCAAGCGGTTTTCCAGACACGCTTTTGGAGTACGCAGGGTATTCCTATGGAAACTGCGGAAAACGGCTTTGAAAGCGTGACAGAACGCATTTTACGGAGATAAAAGAACGATTCAGTAACGCAGCAAGCATAGGGAGTGTGGCTACAACTCCCGAAAATCGCCGTCCGGCACAGACCGGGCGGCGATTGCTTGTTGGGATAGTCCCAAACCCTTATGTTAGAAAGGAGCGCAGACGTGGACGAACACCTTTTGGAAGTATATCTTATCAACACTGCACGGCACACCGAGGAAACGCCTGTTGCGGAATGGGTATCGCTGCCCACCGACGCCGAAACGATGAAAGCCGTTTTTGAACGGCTGGGCGTAGACGGGAGCGATACGGAACAGTATCAGGTATCTGCCTATCAATCCTCTCTGGACGGGTGGAGCGAAGCCTTGAAGCCCGGCGAAAGTCTGGATGATTTGAACTATCTTGCCGCGCTGCTCACCCAGCGCAGCGACGAGGAACGCGACAAATTTGCCGCTGCCGCGCAGTACGGCGACCATGCGGCAAGCGCGGCGGACTTAATCAACCTGACGCACAATCTGGACTGCTACTGGCTTTATCCCACCGTACACAATTCTGATGATTACGGGCATTACCTCATTGACGACCTGGACGAGCTGGAATTGCCGGACGCTGCTAAGAGGTTCTTTGATTACAAGAGCTACGGGCGCGAAGCGGTCAAAGAGGATCGCGGTATTTTTACCGATTATGGCTATGTCTACAATAACGGCAACGATTATGCGGAGTGGTACAAAGCCAACCAAGTGCCGCAGGAATATCGCCTGACTGCGCAGCCCAGCCCCCAACGGGATATGGACGAGCTGCCGCAGGGCGCGGCGCTGCCCGCAGAGCCAATCCCCGTGCGCCCGTTGGTGCTGAACGCCACTGACACGCAGGGCAGGATCAAGGAGATCACCGAGCATTTGGAACAGGGCGTACAGGAGGTTTTTGAAAGTGAACGGTATCGGGATTATCTGAAAGCCATGTCCCGCTTCCACAATTACAGCTTGAACAATACGCTGCTGATCGTCATGCAGAAGCCGGACGCATCCCTTGTCGCAGGCTACGGAAAATGGCGCGACGAATTTGAACGCCATGTCAAATCCGGTGAAAAGGGCATCAAAATTCTTGCGCCCGCGCCCTATAAAATCAAAAAGGATGTGGCGAAAACTGACCCGGACACCGGGCAGCCTGTGATTGGCGCAGACGGTAAGCCCGTCACGGAGCAGCAGGAGGTGACGATTCCAGCGTTCAAGGTGGTGTCGGTATTCGATGTGAGCCAGACCGAGGGCAAGGAACTTCCCGACATTGCCGTGGACGCGCTCACGGGCAATGTGGAACAGTATGAAGATTTTTGGCGAGCCTTGAAGCTGACCTCTCCCGTTCCTGTGACGCTTGAAAAAATCGACGGCAGCGCACACGGCTATTATGACCTTGCAGAAAAGCGCATTGCCATTGACGACGGCATGAGCGAGCTGCAAACCATCAAAACGGCGATCCATGAGATTGCCCATGCCAAGCTGCACGATATTGACCTGAACGCGCCGGAGCAGACGGAGCGCCCCGACCGCAGCACCCGCGAGGTGCAGGCGGAAAGCGTCGCCTATACGGTGTGTCAGCATTTCGGGCTGGACACGTCGGACTACTCCTTTGGCTACGTCGCCGAGTGGAGCAGCGGCCGCGATATTAAGGAGCTGAAAGCATCTCTTGAAACTATCCGCACCGCCGCCAGCGAGTTTATTCCCGAAATCGAGGGGCATTTTGCAGAGCTTCAGGCGCAGCACACCGCAGAGCAGGAACAGGCTGCTGCGCAGGACGTGCCGGAGAACACCTTTTCCATTTATCAGCTCAAAGACGGCGACGCAACACGGGATCTCCGATTTGAGCCGCTGGAACAGGTAAAGGCCGCCGGGCTGCGGGTTGACCGTGAAAATTATGAGCTGGTCTATACCGCGCCCCTCTCCGACACGGACACGCTGGAGGACATTTTTGTTCGCTTCAATATGGACAGGCCGCAGGATTTTACCGGGCATAGCCTTTCCATGTCCGATGTCATTGTGTTGCATCGCGGAGAACAGGAAACGGCGCACTATCTGGATCGTGGCGGTTATACCGAAGTGCCGGAGTTTTTACAGCCGGAGCAGACCGCGCAGCAGGAAGCACAGGCTGACGCCCCGCCAGCGGAACGGCCGCTGACAGAGTTACAGAAGCAGGCTGTTGAAATTGCCAAGCGGTATGAAACGCTTTCCATGCAGGAGAAAATCGGCGTGATCGCGCAGGCGTTCGGCTGCACATCCGGCACGATTGAAACCTCGCCCTGCACGGGAAAATGGCGCGGCACAAGTGATATTTCCATTCGCTTTGATAATGGCGGCTCTCTGTTTTTGGGCAACCACATAACGCGGAAAGCCAGAACCAAAAAGGTGCGGCAGGAGCTTGTCGATAGCGCGTTGGTGCGGTATAACCCTGAAATCATCCGCATTGCAAAGGAAACTGCCTATACCGCCCTCAAAGAGCGCGAGCTTCAGGACAATGCTATTGCCGAAGCAAAAGGCTTAAAGCCCTACACGCTGCTGAATGTGGAGTTCAACGACGGCGCAGATCAGCAAAGCAGCGGTTACATAGGTTGGTACTATGCGACGCTGGCGGTGGACGGAAAAATCTGCACGCATTTGGAAACAGGCTTGAATCACGACATTGCATCCGGCAGCGTAAGCCCGACGCCCACGCGGGAAAATTACTACGCAGCCGGAGCGCTGAAAGAAAGTGATGTGGACTATGTTTTCAACAACGTCGGCTTTTCCTCTGCTTCCGGCCTTTACTCTCTGCATCTCAGCGACGCCGCACGGGGACGCGCCGAATTGGAGCTTGCGAAAAAGCTGATCGACGATTACTGCCGCGAAGAATTTCATTCCGGCGCAGATTTCAGCGATCTGTCCGCCGTTGGTATTGGACACACGACCATTACGGACGATGAAATCCCCATTCAGGCATACGCAAACCTGACGGACTTCCGCGTTGAAAAATATTTGGGTGACGTGCTGATTGAAAGCCGACAGTATGAATCGCTGGCTGCGCTGATCCAAGGCGAGCTGAATGATTTGGAGTTTGACGACCTGACCTATGCCAGCGACGAGCAGATTGCCATGTTCCACGACCAAGAGAAAGTGTCCGGCAAGGAAGCACCCTCCCTTGATCCTGCGGTACAGCCCGTCGTGACGATTCTTTGGAGCGAGAGCGATAAGCTGCAAGAGGGTGAACAGCTCCCGCTTGCCCGTGCCGACGCGCTCTTTAAGGCGCTGGACGATGAAAAGCGTTCCGAGCGTGAGAAGCCGGGCTACACAGGCGGCTGGTACGATAAAACCAAATTCCGCATTGACTGCACATTTCACGGGGAACGTGACAGCTACGAGGGGCGACAGGACTTTGGCGACGGGGACGGCGCTCTGATCGACCATATCCAAGCCTATCACGAATACTACGCCAAGGACGAAAACTGGAAAAACTTTGTGCTGCACAACGAGGGCGCGGAAGCGTGGGAAAAGGACAAGACCGAGCGCGAAATGCTTCTCACCGAGTTTGTACCGTATATGCGTCTGCATTGCAACCTCTCCGAACAGGAGCGCACCGCTGCGGATATGCTGGAAAATGGAGGAAATCTGACGCCGGAGCAGACGGCATATTTTCATGCCGTTCTTGCTCATGTGGACGCTTGCCGGGAAAAGCTGAACGCGGGCGATTATCACTTGCCCGACCCGCCGCAGCTTTCCGATTTTGATAAAGAGCTTCAGGACTACAAAGCCCATGTAGAAAGTGAGATCGCACAGGAAGCCGAAGCCGCAGGCATGACTGTGGAGGAATATGCCGCCAACGGCTACGAGCCGCAGGAGCAGCCCGCCGACGTACAGGAGCAGCCGGAGGAAGCACCGCCCGCAGATACCGCGCCGGAACAAACCGCCGTCAGATATTACACCATCAACGAGGGCGCTGCCCGCCGTGCCAACGACGCAAACAGCTACCGCGATTACGCCGCAGGCAGCGCCACCGCCGAATATCGGCAGATGGTAGATCAGGCAGCGGCGATTGCACAGCGGCAGAAAGAGCGCGTCGATCCCATGTACCACGAGAAAATTGACGCGCTGCTGGACACCTACGCCCGTAAGCTGGCGGAAAACCTGAACGACCACTATGCCATTGAAGCCCGCGTTCCCTCTATCCTCGTTGCAGGCGGCAGCAATTTCCCTGTTCGCAAGAAAGAGAAGCAAAACGCCGCCCGTGACCGCAATATGCAGGAATGGCAGGATGTTCAGGGGATTTTGGACAAGATCCGCAGCACAGGCATGGGCGGTATCAGCATGGACGACCCGCAGGCAGCGGCGAAGCTGGAAGCCAAGCTCGTCAATCTGGAATCGGCGCAGGAAACCATGAAAGCCGTCAACGCCTATTTCCGTAAGCATAAGACTTTGGAGGGCTGCCCCAGTCTAACGCCGGAGCAGATCACCAAATTGCAGCAGGAAATGGCGCAGTCCTGGCATTTGGATAAGAGCCGGCCGTACCCCGCCTATATGCTCTCCAACAACAACGCTGAGATCCGCCGCATCCGTGGGCGCATTGAACAGGTGCGGCAGCATGAGGACACCCATTTCGCCGGATGGGAATTTGACGGCGGGCGCGTGGAAGCCAACAAAGCGGATAACCGTCTGCAAGTGTTCTTTGACGGTAAGCCGGATGAAGCGGCGCGGGACGAGCTGAAAGCAAACGGCTTTCGCTGGGCACCCAGCGTCGGCGCATGGCAGCGCCAGCTTAATAAAAACGCATACTACGCCGCAGGGTACATTTCCTGTATTCAGCCTATCTCCGGTGAAAAGCCCATTGACGTGCAGCGCAGCGCCCAGCAGCAGGAATCCGCTGCCCCTGACGCCCACCTGACCGGGGAGCGCGTTTCAACGCCGCGTGGCAGCTTTCATGTTGCCAATATGACCCGTGAGCAGATGGAAGCCGCAGGCTATGGGTATCACCACAGCACCGATGACGGCAAATACCTTATCATGGGCAACGGCACACAGGCCTTTGCCATTGCCGCCGAGCAGCGGGAGCAGGAAAACTATATGCGCACGGCAGAACTGTCCACCGAGCAGAACTACAACATGATTGACGGGCAGATCAACAACACCCCATCCGTGGACGAGCTGGAAGAAAAGGCAAAGCGCGGCGAGGTGATCTCGCTCTCTGCGCTTGCCGCAGCGGTCAAGGCCGAGGACGGCAGAACGCCGCAGCGCGACCCGGACGGTAAAAAGCCGTCTATCCGTGCGCAGCTCAAAGCGGATCGTGCGCAGTCCGGCAAGCCGCAGCAGCGGGAAAAGGAACAGGAAGCCAAGCGGAGCATCCGGCAGGCTTTGGAAATGGAGTGACCTATGAACAAGTTTGAAAATGTGGATGTGCTGGCATCCCTGCAACAAATCATGCAGCAGAACACAGCCGCCTTTCAGAACGATTTTGACATTGACAAGAAGATTCTGACGCGGGCAGCAAAGAGTAAAAATGCCGAGGATAAGGTCTATCTATGGTTTTCCCGTCCCAACGGAACGCATTGTCTGCGGGAACGGGATGTATTTCTGCGCGGAACGCGGGAGCATAATACGTTCCGCTTTTACCATGAGCAGACCAAGGAGCGTGTGCTTGCCTATGCTGTGGTGCTGTCCGGCATGGAGAGCGGCAAGGTAAAAGGCAGCATTTATGAGCTGGACTATGCAGCGAAAGCCAAGCTTGCAATCCAGACCGCCTTGCGGACAGACAATAACCGTCTGATCTATGAAAACGGCTCACGGGAGCTGCCCAAGGAATACCGCTTTGAAGCGACGCCGGATCGGGAGTACGGAAAGTTTGTGCGCTATGAAGCCGTTCCGCATGACCCGGACGCGCTGCGGGATCTGCTGCGCGACGAAAGCCGGAAGCGTGAACGGCTGAAACCCGGTAATTTCAAAGAGCATATCGGGCGGCTCTCTGACGAAAAGGTGCTTGCCGAAGCACAGCGCCTTTCGGCGGCGTTCCAATCCCTGCAAGCGCCCAACAGTCCCAACGGAACGCATTTTGCAGTAGAAGTGTCGCCGTGGTTTGAGCGTATCGCATCCAGCAAGGAGCATGAGCGGCTATTTGCGCTGCTTCCGTATAAGACGCTGTATCTTTCCTCCGTCAAGGACAGGCACGGCGTTTTCGCTTTTATCAGCAAGGACGAGCGGCGCGATCTGCCGCTGCGCAAGCAGCGTCCCTCTGTCCGGGCGCAGCTCAAAGAGGGACAGTCAAAAAAGACCGCTGCACCCAAAAAGACAGCGGTAAAGACAAAAGATAATGATTTGGAGGTATGAGTATGGGCAATGTTCCGTTCACCGTTGAGGAAGAAAATCTGATCTGCATTTACCACAAGCATGACCGCCGCAGAACGATTGCGGCGATTTCCGACACGCTGTCGGATATGCACGCAGATATGCGTCCGCTGGCGGAGCAGACGATCCATAAGCTGCACAACATGACCGACGCAGCATTTGAGGAAGCGCAGTTCACCATGACGCTTTCCGACGCAGAGTAAAAGACGACGCGGGGCGCGGCAGCCGATGATGGCTGCTGCGTCCCGCGTTTTTTACTTTAGGTTTGACAATGTAGATAAAGCATTTATTAGCCGTATACAATCAAGTTTATCGTTGATTTGGCTTGTCCGTCCGTGTACTAACCAATGTCGATTCGCTTTGCTGGGTTCGGATTCCGAGAAATTACTCTTTTCAAATAATAGTTTCGAGTACTCGTACATTGAAAGCCAACACAGGCTTTTTATATTGTTGCCCTTTCCGCGTTCTTCCTCTGCATGGAAGTTGCAAATACGCATAATACGCACGTCAGTAGGATCATCGCCAAAGGTCGAAACCATTCCTTCAAAAATCGTAGTCAAAACAGTAAGGCACGAAGAATACATTCCTTGCTCGAACATTGAATAACATTCCTCAAATCGCTTGCGTTGCCCAATATTATCAATCGAAGGCAGGATAATATCATATAGTTCTCTAATTTTGCTGTCCGTATAGAACTTCTCAAAAAATGAATCAATATGCTGACAATCGCAACAACTCGTAAGCTCGCTTAACTGCTCTACGTCGATTGTTAAAGGTATAGTCCATCCGGCATTTGCAATATTGGAAACTGGCGCTTTGAGTTCTTCTTCGATAGTAATGGTAGCTGGAAGAATTGGAGATGACGGTTCACCCTCTTTTTTATAGAACGGCAAATCCTTATTATTTAATACAATATCCTGCATTTTACGCATCATCGCAGCCTGCTGCTTTTTCTTCGGCAGTCGCCTGATTTTCAACATTTCCATTTGGGCGGCAAGTTTGGTATAGGAATCATAAATCTTGCGGACATTTTCATCACTTATAGAAAAATGCTCAGCGGTTTTCTCAAAAACCAAACGATCATGTTTATGCGGGTAATAACCGCCATCTTCCTTTTTCAACTTCTCAAATAAATTTTCGCAATACTCAAAGACATCTCGTTCTCTAAGTGTAGCCATAGATTTCTCCTCCTATTTCTGTCACGGTTTTCACTTGAAATTTATATATAGCAAGGAAAACATATGACCTTTGCGTTTCCCACGCTGCAAAGCCGCTCCCAGCAAGGCATACAGGCACTCTAAGCCGTGACTATGCACTTGCTTTCAGTTATCCCGTGCGCGTAGGTGCAGCGCACCGACCACCAGGAATACCAGCCCGAAAATCACCCAGCCCCAAATGGAATCATGCTCCGAAATGAAGTAGGCCAGCAGCCCGAACACCGCTGCATAGATCAGCGTGAGCAGCCCGCCCACGAGCCAGAAGCCGATGCTGGTATTTTGCAGCCACAACAGTAGCAGGAATGTCACAATGCCAATCACAAGGCACAGCGCCGGATGAATTGCAGTAAACTGATTGCAGCACACTCCGGCGGCAATGCCAAGAGCGATGCTGTCAAAGAGAATGATATGCCCAAAGAATAGTCCGATCACCGAGCAGACAAGCCCAATGAAAAGCCCAATCGCCATAATCGCGCCCTGCGCTGCCAGCCAACCCATAAAGAAGCCTCCTTTCGTTTACGCCATGATTGCGTCCATAATCGTCTGAATGGTATTACAGGTATCGTCAAAGGAAATATCCTTTGCGTACTCATACTCGCGGCTGTATTTCTCCCACAGTCTACGGAGCGTATCGCTTTCGCGGATCTCTTTCATAATCTCCGGGTAGTCTGTCAGGATCATGCCGCTGCCGCGTTTCTGCGTCGTCCGTTCCAGCGCCCGGCGCAGCGTCGCTTTGTCGCACTCCGCGCCGCGCAGCGCGTACAGGATATGTACGTCGTAATAATCTCTCGGACGGGTATTTGCAATGTTGCGGGACAGCACAGTTTCCAGCTTTTCCGCCAGCACCGTTTCAAGGTTGTAGGCAAGAATACTGATCGTGCGGTCATCGAACAGCAGGGAGAATGTGTATTCCACCTCGCGGGGAGTTATCATGTCGCCCGTGGTGACATCCACCGTCAGCGGTACGCTGATCGGCGGATAGTTCGCTTTCAGCGCGACCCGGATGCCGGGGTAATCGTCGGTTTCCCGAATGTCAGAGATACCGACGACCTCAAACTGCACGTCATCGGCAATCTGGACAGCGCAAATCTCCGTAAAGATTTTGCGGATTGCTTCATGCGTCAGGGTGAAGCCTTTGATTGTTGTGTCCAGATCCATTGTTGCCCGCGTGTCCAGTCCCACAACGGCGGAAATCAGGAATCCACCTTTGAGAATGAAATTGTTCTTATAGGGCGAGAGTGAAATCCGTTCCAGCAGCCGTTCGAGCATATAGTTCTGCATGACAAGCTGTGCCGAAATATGCTTCTCTGCCGCTTTGTTCTTGATAAAGGCTTTCAGTTGCATCGGATTTTTTGTAATCATAGCAAAACCTCCATGTATCGCAGCACCTTGGGCTTCACACGAAGCTGGTCTGCGTACTGCATCAGTTTGTGAATGTTCTTATCCTTGGACGCTGCATAGCGTTTCATAGCTTCTCCGACGATCTGAACGTCGCTGCCGCTGCCGCGCAGGATGTCACACAGCGTCCGTTCCAAATCGTAAACACGAATTGGATTGCCGGAGGGGGATTCAATTTCAATTCTGCCGAACTCGTAGTTCTCCGGCACAACGCGCTTGATGATTAAGTTCTCCTGCTTCAAGGACGGGGCATTATAGCCCTTGGGAAAGGTCATCGTATATTTCGCCGGGGTACGGTCTGAATAGCCCAGCAGATACAGGGCGGTATCGTGCGAGTAAATCCCGCGCCCATACTTGCGCTGCAAGAGGTAAAAATCGTCCTCCCATGCGCTGCTCCGCACATACAGGCCGCGCCCGAAGCGGTACATCTCACCGCTCTTAACAAACTCCTGTAAAACGCTGCGGTGCAGCCCGGCTTCCGTCACCTGCGCTGCGGTGATCGTGCCGTCCTCCGACGCTTCCAGCAGTTCTTCGATTTTCTCCTTGGCGTTCATGCTTCTCACCTCGCTTTGACAATCACACATTATATTATACGGAAATAATGTGCGGTTGTCAACCGCAAAACGACAAACACACATTAAATTATTTGAAAATAATGTGCGAATGTCAGAGAAACTACAAGGCTTTGTCCTGTTCCTGCCCACGATTGGGGGACAGGATGCTGTCGATGTTCTGCTTGACGGCATCGTATTCCCGCATACGCTTTTTCAGGCTTCCGTACTCAGCGTACAGCCGATCCTTTTCTTCGGACAGTCTGGAATATTCCTCGCGTAGCTTGGCAAGGTCGGGGAGTTTATCACCGACGCCCGCCGCTTTCAGCGCCCGCGCCGACGCTTCAAAGAGAATGATTTCACGCTCATGTCCGCGCAGATACTTTTCCTTGTCACGGGATTTTTTGTATTCGCTATACAGCGGTTTTAGCTCTTTGTAGGTGGCGGTATGCTTTATCAGCAGCGCCAGATCAGACAAGCGGCGTTCCGCTGTTTTCAGCGCAGCGGTAGCTTGCTCGTTGCTGTCCTGAAGCTCCGTGATCTTCTGCTCCAAATCGGTATAGCGGGAAATGCCGTGCTGGTCGAGAAATACCATTGTGCGGGCAGCGCGTTTCAGGTTTTCAATTTTCGCCCAGCGTTCATAGCCTGCGGATTGTTGCGCCTTGATGCAGTTTTCAATGTCAATCAGCAGCGACACGTCGCTGCGTTCCGGCTTTGGCGTTTTCAGAATGACTTTGCCCTTGATGCGTTCGGCTATGGCTTCCTCGGTGTAGGTTTCACCCAACGTCTTTGCACGGGTGAATCGCTCCTGACCGGGAGCGCGGAATGAGATATACTTTCCACGCTTGATTTCATACCCCTCGGCTTCCAGCCGACGCAGGAGGTCGTCAAGGTCTTTGGAAATGGGGATGAGCCTGTCGATGGCGATTTTCAGCTTTTGCTTATAGCTTGTCCCTTTCCGCTGCGCGTCCCATTCAGCGTACTGCTTGCCACGCTCCGCGCCGGGCGTGACAACGGACAGCCCATTTTCCCGGCACAGCCTGTCGCTGACGCGGCGGATCTGCGCGTAGCTTTTGCGGTTGGAAACGTACTTCTTATGCTCCGCAAAATCCACAGCACAGAAAATAATATGGTTATGGCAATGCTCCTTGTTGATGTGGGTAGCAATGACATACTCATACTTGCCGCCAAGAATTTCATCTGCAAGCCGCCGTCCGATCTCGTGGGCTTGCGCATAGCTGACCTCGCCCGGCTCAAAGGCTTGTATCAGGTGATGGGCGAGATTGTTGCCTTTCTGCATGGCAAGCAGCCGTGTTTTTTCAAACTCAAGGTCTGCGGTTTCCACGGCGCAGCCGAACGAGGACACCAGCAGCTTATCGTCGGTCTTTGCCGGATCAACGATATAGTCAATGGCTTTTTTCAAGGTGCTTTTGATAGGATGGATCTTTGTAATTGCCATATCTCCGCCATCGCCCCCTTGATGTCCTCAATGTCCTGTGCATAGAGCGTTCCCGTAGCGTTCACGCGCTTTGCAATCTGATTGATGTTTGTGCCGATTTTTTGCAGCTCGGCGGTCATTGCTTTCACGTCGCTGTAATCCAGCCGGATCACATAGCCGTCTATGAGCATTTTCCGCGCATAAACGGAAAAACAGCCCGTTCCCATCTGCTGCATTTTACGCTCGATCATTGCCCGTTCCTCGGCAGTCACAGGAACGCGCAGCACGATATTCCGTGTTCGGTTTGCCATTTGTTCACCGTCCTTTCCGCTCCGAATAAGGGTTTGGGATTATCCCAACAAGCAAAGCACAGACAGGTGCTTTTTCGGGAGTGTGGCTACACTCCCTATGCTTGCTATCTACTCCATACCCCCACCGAAAGGCGGTATTTGTTGCGCGTTCTT
>OCJY01000033.1_pt1 | contig 63052 bp, 59 predicted proteins | sample 1502791 | NCBI WGS metagenome assembly OCJY01 (sample SAMN01915221, study PRJEB22387) | human gut metagenome | isolation source: stool | host: Homo sapiens | place: USA | reverse complement strand
CGACGTACACGCCCAACGGAAGTCCCCTTGGGGGGCGCCGCCGCGAAAAATGGATTGAACCTTATTCGCGGCCTGCGGGCCGCGAACTCTGCGAGGCTTTTTTGACAGACTGAAAAAAATTCCCGGTGCGGTGCACCGGGAATTTTTTTATGAGCAATGTCAGCAGAGCTTTGCGCCGGCGGGAATGGCGTCGTCCAGCAGCAGCAGGTGCAGCTTTTCCTCGCCCTTTTCCTTATGGACGGCAGAGATCAGCATGCCGCAGGAGGGGATGCCCATCATCTTCCGGGGGGGCAGGTTCAGAATGGCCACGGCGGTTTTGCCGATGAGCTGCTCCGGCTCATAATAGTGATGGATGCCAGATACGATGGTGCGGTCCGTGCCGGAGCCGTCATCCAGAGTGAACTTCAGCAGCTTGTCGCTCTTCTTCACGGCCTCGCAGTTCTTGATCTTCACGGCCCGGAAATCGGACCGGCAGAAGGTGTCAAAGTCCACGTTCTCCTGGGCATAGGGCTCCAGCTCCAGGGCCGGCAGAGCGGCCTTGCGCTGGGCCTCCTGGATGGCGTTGAGCTCAGCCAGGGCCTTCTCGGCGTCGATGCGGGGGAACAGGGCCTCGCCCTTGTGAACGGTGACGTCCGGGCGCAGGCTGCCCCACACGTTGGCCTTTTCCCAGGTGCGGCAGCACGGGCAGGCTCCGATCTGGTCAAAGATCTTTTCGGCGCTGTCGGGAATGAAGGGGGTCAGCAGCACGGCGCAGATGCGGATGGTTTCCAGCAGGTTATACATAACCGTGGCCAGGCGGGCCCGGTTGGCGGGGTCCTTGGCCAGGGTCCAGGGGGCGTTCTCGTCGATATACTTGTTGGCCCGCTGGATGGTCTTGAACACCTGCTCCAGGGCGTTCTGGAACTGGAAGTGCTCCATCTCCGTCTCATAGCGGTCCCGCAGGGTGGAGGCCATGGTCTTCAGGTCGCAGTCGGCGTCGCTGTTTTCCCGCTCCGTGGGCAGGGTGCCGCCGAAGTATTTCTCCACCATGGCGGTGGTGCGGCTGACCAGGTTGCCCAGGTCGTTGGCCAGGTCCATGTTGATGGTCTGGATCAGCAGCTCGTTGGAGAAGTTGCCGTCGGAGCCGAAGGGGAAGGTCCGCAGCAGGAAGAAGCGCAGGGCGTCCACGCCGAACTTCTCCGCCAGGACATAGGGGTCCACCACGTTGCCCTTGGACTTGGACATCTTGCCGCCGTCCATCACCAGCCAGCCGTGGCCGTAAACGTGCTTGGGCAGGGGCATTTCCATGCTCATGAGCATGGCGGGCCAGATAATGGAGTGGAACCGGACGATCTCCTTGCCCACAAAGTGGACGTCGGCGGGCCAATACTTGTCGTAGTCGTGATACCGGTCGTTCATAAAGCCCAGGGCGGTGGTGTAGTTGAACAGAGCGTCCACCCAGACGTATACCACATGGCCCGGGTCAAAGTCCACGGGAATGCCCCAGGAGAAGCTGGTGCGGCTGACGCACAGGTCCTCCAGGCCAGGCTTGATGAAGTTGTTGACCATCTCGTTGACCCGGGAGCGGGGCTGCAGGAAGTCGGTGTCCTCCAGCAGGTGCCGGACCCGGTCGGCATACTTGGACAGGCGGAAGAAATAGGCCTCCTCCTCGGCGTCCATGACCTCGCGGCCGCAGTCGGGGCACTTGCCGTCCACCAGCTGGCTCTCGGTCCAGAAGCTCTCGCAGGGCTTGCAGTATTTGCCCTTGTAGGTGCCCTTGTAGATGTCGCCCTTTTCGTACATCTTGCGGAAGATCTTCTGGATGGAGGCACAGTGGTAATCGTCGGTGGTGCGGATGAAGCGGTCGTTGGAGATGTTCATCAGCTTCCACAGGTCCAGGATGCCCTGGGGGCCCTCCACGATGTTGTCCAGGAACTCCTTGGGGGTCTTTCCGGCGGCCTTGGCCTTGTCCTCGATCTTCTGGCCGTGCTCGTCGGTGCCCGTCAGGAACAGCACGTCGCAGCCGGTGAGCCGCTTGTAGCGGGCCATGGCGTCGGTGGCCACGGTGCAGTAGGTGTGGCCGATGTGCAGCTTGTCGGAGGGGTAATAAATGGGGGTCGTGATGTAGAATTTCTGCTTTTCCATGGGGATCTATCTCCTTTTCCGCCGCTCCGAATGGAAGAGCGGCTTAAAATTATGCATATCACGTTTGGTGTTTTTCCCACAGCCGGGAAACGGGGCAAACAAAAAACGCCCCCGGCCGCAGCCAAGGGCGATGCGCAGCACCGCGATACCACCTTGCTTCGCCGCTTCCTTGCGAAAAGCGGCCTTATGGAGCGCCCGCACGCCCCGGTGCTGTAACGGGCACACCCGGTCCGGCCTGACGCGCCGCGCTCAGCCGGACGGCTCCGGGGCCATGTTCGCCGGGGCCGCCGTGTCCGCTTTCACCTTGCCGGACTCTCTTGTGACGGAGGCTGCGCCGGGTACTCTTCCCATCTACGCCATTGATACCTGAATATATTATCCCCCGCAGGAGGGTTTGTCAATCATTTTCTTGGAAAATCGGTCCGTTTATGGTATGATACAAGAAAAAACGGAGGAAGAAGGCCATGAAGCTGGTAAGCTGGAACGTCAACGGCCTGCGGTCATGCCTGACCAAGGGCTTTCTGGAATATGTGAAGCAGGAGGACCCGGACATTGTGTGCCTGCAGGAGACGAAGCTGCAGCCGGAGCAGGCGGTGTTCGAGCTGGAGGGGTATCACCGGTATTTCCACTCCGCCGACAAAAAGGGGTATTCCGGCACGGCGGTGCTGACCAAGGAGGAGCCCCTGTCCGTGGTGTACGGCTTCGGGGACGATGTCCACCGCCACGAGGGGCGGGTCATCACGGCGGAATATCCGGAATTTTATCTGGTGTGCTGCTACACCCCCAACAGTCAGGACGGGCTGAAGCGGCTGGACTACCGGATGCAGTGGGAGGATGACCTGCGGGCATATCTGCTGGAGCTGGACGGAAAAAAGCCCGTGATCTACTGCGGGGACCTGAACGTGGCCCACCAGGAGATGGACCTGAAAAATCCCAGGTCCAACCGGATGAACCCGGGCTTTTCCGACCAGGAGCGGGAGAAGCTGACGCAGCTGCTGGCCGCCGGCTTTGCCGACACCTTCCGGACTCTGCACCCGGAGGAGATCACCTATTCCTGGTGGAGTTATCGGTTCCACGCCCGGGAAAAGAACGCCGGGTGGCGCATTGACTATTTCATCGTGTCCCGGCGGCTTTTGCCCCGGGTGACGGAGGCCGCCATCCGCACGGAGGTGTACGGCAGCGACCACTGCCCGGTGGTGCTGGAGATTTCCTGAAAAAAAGCTTGACTGTCAAGTCCCTTTACCCCTTATACTGCGGAGAAAAGGAGGGCGGCGCCATGCATATCAAGGACATTGAGACACGGACCGGGCTGTCCCGGGCCAACATCCGCTATTATGAGCAGGAGGGGCTGGTGCATCCGGTCCGGGCCCGGAACGGCTATCGGGACTATAGCCAGGAGGATCTGGACACGCTGCTGCGCGTCCGGCTGCTGCGGCGGCTGGACGTGCCCATTGAGGAGATCCGGGCCATGCAGGCCGGGGAGCTGGACCTGGCCGACGTTTTAGAGGAGCGCATCCGGATAGCCCAGCGCCGGGAGGAGCAGGCCCGGAGGGACCAGGCCGTATGCCGGGCCATGCAGGCGGACCGGGTCCGCTATGACAGCCTGGACCCGGAGAAATACTGGCTGGCCCTGCACACGGCGGCTCAGGCGGCTCCCGCCGCGCCCCAGGCAGACCGGCAGGAGCCATGTCCCTGGCGGCGGTTCCTGGCGCGGAATCTGGACCTGGCCCTGTGCTCCTGCGCGGCGGCGCTGGCGCTGATGCTGGGGCGGATCGCGCCCCAGACCCCGGGGTTTTCCCTGCTGACCTATGTGGGAAGCCTGCTGCTGATGCTGGGGGTGGAGCCGGTGCTGCTGCACCTGTGGGGGACCACGCCGGGAAAGCGGCTGCTGGGTCTGACGGTGGAAAAGCCCGACGGGCGGCGGCCGGAGTGGGGTGAGGCCTTTGCCTACACGGCTCTGGCGCTGGTATGCGGCATGGCGCTGCTGATTCCCGTGGTGCGGCTGTGGCGGCTGAAAAAAAGCTATCAGGACTGCCGGGACGGACTGAAGCTGCCCTGGGAGGGGGAGGTGCTGTGTCAGAGCCGGGACATTCCCGGCTGGCGGTGGGCGCTGCTGCCCGCAGCCCACGGGCTGCTGATCCTGGTCATAGTGTGCGGCCTGATGAGTGCCATGATCCCTGTCCACCGGGGACGGCTGACGGTTCCGGAGTTTGCGGAGAACTTCAATCAAATGGCCCAGGCGGTGGAATCGCCTCTGCGGCTGCGGGAGGACGGCACCTGGGTGCGGGACATGCTGACAGGCTGCTATCCGGGGTTCAGGAAGAACGCCTTTCCCCAATCGCTGACCTTTGAGACGGACGGGGTCGGGTACATTACCGCCGTGCGCTTTCAGTGCGGCTACACTGCCCAGGGCGGGATGCAGGCCGTCGGTGACCCGGATGTGGTGTGGGCCGGGTATGCATACATACACCCGCTGCTGCTGTGCATGATGGCGGGACCCGGGGCCCAGGAGGGCGGCCGGCTGCTGCATCCCCGGGCACGGGATATCATAGCGCTGGTCAACGAAAGCTGGTACCAGGGGCTTACCTATGACGCAGGGAGCACCCACACCGCCGCCCGGGTGAGCTGCTGGGGCTATCTCCGGGAGGGCGAGGATACCATGCTGATCCCCGTGGAGGATTCGTGCCAGTTCACCGGGGAATTTGCAATCGTTTGGAAATAATGCGCCGGCGCCATGGTCATCGTTTGCCCTTTTCATCGGCATATGCTTCATCCACGTTCATTTTATTCTTCAGGGCTGTATTCCAATATGTCACCCGGCTGACATTGCAGCACGTCACATATCGCAGCCAATGTAGAAAACCGGATGGCGCTGATATGCCCGTTCTTCATCTTGGAAAGGTTCACATTTGCAACGCCGACTTTCTCCGACAACTCATTCAGGCTCATTTTCCGGTCCGCCATTACGCGGTCCAGCCTTAAAACAATATGTCCCATTGTCCGCCCCCTTACAGCGTTTCATCCGATTCTTTTTGGAGCTGAATCCCGTACTTGAATACAGTCACCAAACACATTGTTACGGCGAAAGCAATTAAGACGCCCCACTGAATGCTGATTCCGGTGTCTCTTCCGGCAGACAGGAAAGCGGTAGACAGCGTTTCACCAATGGTGGCAAACAGCGCAACGGGAAGAAGAGAAAAACCGAATGCTTTCATCTTTTTCACAAGTTCTTCGCAGAACGGAGATTCACACTTTGCAAGCACCGCAAACAGTCTTTTCAGCAGAAACAGAGCTGAGGCAGCAGAAGCAACAAACAAAGTCGCGAAGATAAAGACTGACACCAAATTCGCCGAACGGTACTCAGCAGGCGACGACGTGGCTTCGATCACCTTTGTGTTTTCTTCGGAATGAATTTTGGCGGAAGAAAATGACTGGTTGAAAAATGAGAGTTCCATATTGAAATCCTGATCTTCAGGAGGAATGATCTTATCATTTCCCCCGCTCAGCATTGCCTCGGGGCTTGCGTCCCCCGCATAAGAAAAGCCATCTGCAAGAATATCCCACAGGGAATCGAAATTCTTTTCGTTGATCCTGAATTCGGCATGATTGGTAACGCGAACTGTTAGCGCATCCTTTGGAAGCGCAGACACAAAAATTGTAGCTGCACAGCTCGCTGCAGCCGCTAAGATTGCTATGACCATTAAGACGGTCATTGCAATCTTGCCCACTTTACCGAACTTGTGGAAGTTTGAAAGAGTTTTAGAATTCATAAGAATGCCTCCTACGCAAAACATAAATTATTTAACGTTTATCGTTATGCTTGCAGTATATACCGATACATACGTTTTGTCAAGAGATTTTTAATATTTATCGTTAATTATTTTATGTTATCTTGAGACAAACGCGATTCATATTAGCTATCGATATACTTTATTCCACATAGCCACAAGCTGCCTGTCCTCGTTCTGATCTTTGCTTGATGCACGGATATTCAGCTGAAAATGAGCAAAAAAAATAACGGTCACACAATCCAAACGGACTGTGTGACCGTATTTATATCGGTCGTTTTGCCTGCGCCGCAGGCGTTACCTTACTTTTTACTGCTGGTCCTTAATGGCAGCCTGTGCTGCCATCGGCACATAGCGCCAATCATTTCATATCCACACGCTCACATTCAAGTCTGCCCACTTGTAGACTCTCCTGCGGGTCGAAAAGCTGTAGATATACTTCTTTGCATCGTCGATCGTCAGCGTAAAAGCGCCGATTTTGATGTGGTCATCAGGGTCAAATTCGCCATCTGCATTGTTTCCGGTTCTCAGATACCAACGGAACTCATCCTTTGACACCCAAATGCGCTCAATGAATGCCTCCTCAATGCTCTCTGGGATAACCGAGTAATCAAATCCAGTGTACTCCTTCAAACGCTCTCGCAGTTCCAAGAGCTTGACGGAATAGTCCTCGTTGCTTGTCTGCTCCTTCTCAGGCTGCAAGCCTTTGATTTCTTCCGTGAGCTTTGCAACACGATCCTCGATCTCCTGCTTCTTTGAGCGAAACATTTCCTTATCAATGTCACCCTCGGCTCTCATCTCGATCAGGTTTGTCCGCTTATTCATCAGCTTCTCGATTTCGCCTTGCTTGCGCCGGATAACATCTGTATTGTCCGGCAATTCCTCCTGATCCGCAATGTGCTTTTCGAGCATCGTATAGGACAAGTCCATTACTTTGTCTGCGTTTTCGATGTACCGGTCAAAGACTTGCTCCGCCATCATTTCCAGCTTCCAGCCCTGAATATAGGGTGATTCACACGAATGCTCAATGGAGATGCCTTTGTTCAAGCGTTTGGCGACGCTCCCCCGGTTTACCGATGTGTAGCATTGGTAATCAGCGCCGTCTGTCCGTCCGTCACGGGAATGAAACCGCAAGTTGAATTTGTTTCCGCACTGACAAATCATCAACCGTCCGTAGACAGTGGTATGTTGCATTCTTCCTGTTCTGCGTTTTCCTTTGTTATGGTTTTTCAGAACCGCCGACTTAGCATCCATCAGTTTTTGTACTTGCTCATACTCCTCGACGGTTACGATTGGCTCGTGTGTGCCTTGAACCTGAACATACTCCAAATCACCGTAATTCTTGATTTTCTTCTGCTTCAGGAAATCAGGCGTATATTCCTTGTGGTAGGTTATGATGCCGCAGTAAAAGGAATTACGAAGCATTTTCGAAATGTACGATGCAAACCACTGTTCCTTTCCCAGCGCCGTCAGCCGTCCCGCTTTCTCAAGCTCGTACTGGATGGTTGTTACTCCCATTCCACTTAGGTACATATCATAAATCATTCGCACCGTCTTTGCCTGTTCGGGGTTGATGACCATCTCCTTGCCGACACGGTCGTATCCGAGAATGTTTCCGTTGCCGTAAAACACGCCGTTTTGCATAGAGGTCTGCTGTCCGGCTTTTACACGGATGGATGTTTTGCGGCTCTCGTTCTGTGCAAGGGTTGCCATGATCGTAAGCCGCAGTTCACCGTCGCCGTCAAAGGTTTTGATGTTATCGTTGAGGAAAAACACCTCAACACCGTATTCCTTCAACAGCCGAGTGTACTGAAGGGTATCCACCGTGTTTCTCGCAAAACGGGAAACCTCACGGGTAATAATCATATTGAACTTCTTCTGCCGTGCATCCTCAACCATTTTCATAAACTGCGGACGCTTCTCAGCCGAAGTTCCCGTAATACCTTCATCAATATACTGTGCGGTCAGAGTCCAGTCAGGTCTTGCCGCCAAAATTGGCTTATACCAGTCAAGCTGGTTACCGAGAGCTGAAAGCTGTGCTTCGTGCTCCGTCGATACACGAGCGTATATAGCAACATCTCTCTTTTGAAAATCGGAATTTAATCCATACATTACTTTCCCTCACCTTCCTGCTTTTCCTTTTTGTAACAGGTGAAATCGGCAATGCAGACATCATCCTTGTATTCCTGAAGGATGTTCCTAAATACATAGCCGGGAATTTCGCCGTCAAGATAAAGCTGCTCAATGAGTTTCAGTGCACCGAAAATATTGTTTTCTTTATCTGCCTTAATCATATTCATTTTCGGACACCTCCTCAACGATGCGATTTTGGCAATCGCACATTCGAGGGCTTCTTCCAAATCGAATAATCAAAGCCACGGAACTGGTTACACACATCGCAAAACTCCCGCACCATTTGAACGGGATTTGAGCGTTCGACCCAGTAAGCAGGGTCGTTGAAGTAGACATCCGCACATCTGCGGCACAGGCAAAGCTCCATATAAGGAGAGCGATTTTTGAAATCAGTCATTTTTTAGCCCCCCATTCACAGTAATCAGATTTCTGATGCGATCATGAATTCGTGATACCCTTTTATTGATTGCTGATGGATTTGAATGAAGCAGCATAGCGACTTCCGTTTGACTATTTCCGTCATGGTATAACAATGTCAGCAGCTCCTTCTGTTCTGCGGTAAGTTTAGAAATAGCTATATATAACGCTGCGTTCTCAATTTCGTCGATCCAGCCGAACCGACCGCACTCACTCAGATCCATCTTGCAGGTCATAGAAAGCAAAAACTTTCTATGCAGCACATTTCTGCTTTCCTCGCCATCGCTTTCCAGCTCCTCAATGGACTGAATGTGCGTTGCGTAATTGCGGTTGTTTCGGTATTCCCGCAAATCGAGCAGATACATCGCCTGTATCTGCTCCTCACTCATCCCGCATTTGCGGTATGCCTTTGCCTGAGCTTTTTGCGCCTGTTCAAACTTTTTTCTTTCGTAGCCGTCATTCCAGCTCATAGTAAAATCTCCTTTGAATTTTGAATTTGGTGTTTGGGTTCAAAATTCGGAGATTACGGATAACGGGAAACGGCACTTTGACATTGAAGCAAAAACATAACTACACCCTTTACGCTCAGAAAAAGCAAAAAGGGTGCAAAAAGCCGTTGTAGCTTTCAAGTCGATCCTTGATGGCTACAACGGCTTCCTTCGATTCGTCCTATTCAATTTGCTATGACTGAGCTGATTATTGCTTGCCGGAGGCATGAAAAAAGCAGCTACAATCCTCGGTCGAGGCTGTAACTGCTTTGTATGTCGATTTGCTTTCTATCGCATCCGAGAAGCGGACGCGATCCGGCAGCATAGCGAGTATAGCATAGGCAAAGTCGGACTTTCAGTAGGAAATCGGTCGGATTTTCATCGGACTTTCATCGGACAAAGGTCGGACTTTTCCGTATTGGTGAAGAATTCGGGAATTTCGCTCTCATCTCCCTCTGCATCAAAAATACCACGGAATACAGGGATCGCATAACCCCATAGGGATATTCCGAGCAACAAGACCGCTTCCTTCTTGCGGTCATAAAAGGTGCTTCGCTCCAAATTAAGGATCTCCAGCAGCTCGCTTTCAGTATAGCGGAAAGCGGTCAGATAGCTTTTGGAGAGAATTTCGTGATAAAGTCGCCTGTTATTGCAATAGTCGTAGACCTTACTCATTGCCTTATCAATGAGGTCGATCATCCACTTGTTTTCAAACAGGTTGCATACACGGCGCTCGAACTCGCTGCGCTCAATATCGGGAGCGAATTCCTCCAAATAAATCAGTGCATCGTTCAGATCATCACCATAGTAATAGATTTCTTCATTGACGCACTCGCAGTCTGAAAGCGTCGCCCACACTACATCACGATAGATGCTAAGCAGCAGCTTTGTCTTGTGGAATATGTCATCCTGCGCCAAGCCTAACTGCTCATACATTTTTGCGATGTTCTTTGCTGCTTTTGTGTTGTTTCTTCCCATTGCTGCTCCTTTTCCGTATGAACGGGCATACTAATAACGATTGTGTATCAATACTTAAAATTATTGCGGTATCTTTTCAAAATCCCTTGACAAGGTACGCAAGTTCGAGTAAGATAAATACGCAGTTTAATTGCGTGCTTTTATTATACGCAGTTCATCTGCGTTTGTCAGCAGATAATAGCAATTTAATTTCTAACATATTTTGAACACTACGGAGGATAGTACAATGAAGTTTTGCGAGAAATTAAGAGAAGCCCGCACGGAAGCGGGCATGAAACAGGATGAACTGGCAAAAGGCCTTGGGGTTTCCCTCAGAACGATCACCAACTATGAATCCGGCGAATGCTATCCGAGAAAGCGAGACATATACCGTAAACTGGCGGAGCTGTTTCACACCGAAGAAAACTACTTCCTAAACGAGAACGAGGAATTTCTCCTTTCCGCTGCGGAGAAGTACGGAACAAAAGGCGCAAAGCAGGCGCAGGCGCTTGTCGATGAGGTCAGCGGTCTTTTTGCAGGCGGTAATATTGCCGATGAGGATTTGGATGTGATGATGCGGGCCTTGCAGGATGCGTATTGGATTGCCAAAGAGAAGAACAAGAAATTCACTCCCAAGAAATACCGCAAAGACTGATCCTGTTGGTGTCCGCTTTATGGGACACAACTTATGTTAGAATAGAATTGCCGAAATAGGCGGAAGGGGGTGTTCGCTCTTGGATATTCAGACCTTGGAGATCGTGCAAACGGCTAACAGGTTGGTCGCTACGCTCGGCACAAGAGATCCGCATAAAATTGCCAATGATCTTGGCATTGAAGTCGTCCCCGTAGATTTCAGACGGCAGCGTGGAGCCTATAAGGTTCTGATGCGCAACCGTTTTATCTTCATTAAAAATGATCTGCATCCGGTGATGGAAAATATCGTCATGCTCCATGAGATCGGACACGATGTTCTGCACCGAAAAGAAGCCGTAAAAGCAGGCGGCTTCAAAGAATTCAACATTTTCGACATGCGTGAAAGCCGCATGGAATACGAAGCAAATATATTTACGGCTCAGGTTTCTCTTGCTGATGATGAGATATTAGAATACATATCACAGGGATATGATGTTCAGCAGATCGCAAGGGCAATGTATTCGGACATTAACCTTGTTGCACTCAAAGCTGATGCGCTTATGCTGCAAGGATATAATCTCAGGCCGCAGGAATACAGAAAAGGATTTTTGAAAGGGTAGCTTTTCGGGAGGTTGCGTATGCAATACACAGTGGAAGAATTATATACAAAGAAAGAGGATCAGACCTATGACCGCAAGAGTGCAAGGAAAGATCCCAAAGGCTTGTCCAATCACATTGTCGCCTTTGCCAATGCAGACGGCGGTACGCTTGTAATCGGCATAGAGGATAATTTTGAAGTGACGGGCATTGACGATTATCAAAACAATGTCAATGATATATTAAGAGTACCGTTTGACTACTGCAAGCCCTCTATCCGTGTTTCAACGGAAACAGTTGAATGTATCGACAAAAACGGTAAGCCTAATCATCTGCTTGTGATGACCATTCCGCAAAGCTCGGAGCTTCACGCCAATCAGCAGGACGATGTTTATTACCGCATGGGCGACAAATCAAAGAAACTGAACTTTGACGAACGCTTGCAGCTTATGTACGCAAAAGGCTCCCGCTACTATGAGGATGAGCCTGTATTCCGTTCCTCCGTTGACGATTTGGATATGGGATTTGTTGCGGAATACTGCAAGAAAATCGGCTACGGAAAGTCCGCCGAGGAATACATCCGGCAAAACAACGACTATATCGTCAAGCACGACGGCAGAGAAGAATTAAGCGGAGCTGCCTTGCTTCTGTTTGGCAAGAATCCGCAGAGATTTTTCCCTCGTGCAAGGGTTCGGTTTATCCGTTATGACGGTGTCGAAGCAAAGGTCGGCACAGAGATGAATGTCATAAAGGATGAAACCTTTAACGGTCGCATTCTCGATGTCGTTCGGCAGGCGTTGGATTTCGTCGGCAGTCAGATCAAGGATCGCACTCGACTTGGTAACGACGGTCGCTTTGTTACCACTCCCGAATATCCTGAATTTGCTTGGAAGGAAAGCATCGTCAATGCGATCGCCCACCGTGATTACAGCATTAAAGGAACAGATATTCAAGTCAAAATGTTTGACGACCGCATCACCGTTGAGAGTCCGGGCAGCCTGCCGGGGATTGTTCGCCTGAACAATCTACGCACCGTGCATTTCTCCCGCAATCCGAAAATTGCAGAGTTCTTGCATCAGTATGACTATGTAAAAGAGTTCGGTGAAGGCGTTGACCGTATGTTTAACGAAATGGAAAACGCAGGACTGCCCGATCCCGAATACACCGATAACGCTTTTATGCTGAATGTCACCATACGGAATGGCGAATTAAGTGGCGAATTAAATGGCAACAATGGCGAATTAAATGGCGAGTTAAATCCTGCTCTTCTTTATTTGAATAAGAGTGAGCTGGCAGTTTATCATCTTATTGAAAACGCTCCGCAAGCCTCCCGTCAGGGAATAGCAGATTACCTTAACATATCTACAAGAACCGTAGATAGAGTGATTAAGACGCTTATTCAAAAAGGCTTAATTGTACGTGAAGGTTCTAAAAAAATCGGATATTGGAAAATCAAATAACGGCAAAAAGACCGTCTGCTCATCTGAGTAGACGGTCTTTTTTTACTTAAGGCAATACCGCACAACTGCTACGATACGCATTACCGGGCGGCCATTTTGTAAGAATCAATTAGGTCGCCCGTGCTTTTGCTCGCAGGAGCGCACTGATTCAAGCTGCCAGGCAGGATCTGTCAGCCAGAATCAGATTCGCTAACGCGAACATGATATTGAATTTGGCTCTCTGCTTTTCGAGCCCTCGGTATCGTGTTTTTCGGAAACGCAGCTGTTTCTTGACGACACCGAATGCGTGCTCCACTTTCGCGCGGACAGAGGACTTTGCGTGTTCTGCTTTCTTTGCGGCATACTGACCGCTTTTGCTCAGCTTTTTCACTTGGGATGGACGGCGGTTGATTCTGTATTTGATCTTGCGACCAGCCTTGTTGCGGATGATCACATCGCCGCGCTTTTCTGCTCCGAGGTAACCGCTGTCGCCATATACTTCATCTTCATCTCCGGTCAGCAGCTTGGATGTTTCTGTGGCGTCATGGACATTAGCTGCTGTTGCCTCCACGGTATGAACCAGTCCGCTGTCCATGTCAACGCCGATATGTGCCTTATAGCCGAAGTGCCAGGTATTGCCTTTCTTCACCTGATGTGCATCCGGGTCCCGCTTCTTTTCCTTGTTCTTGGTGGAAGAAGGGGCGGAAATAATGGTGGAATCCACGATCGTTCCCTTTTTCAGAATGAGACCTCGTTCCATAAGTGCGGCAACCACCTGAGAGAACAGCTTCTCCTGCAATCCGTTCTTGATCAGCAGATTGCGAAAACGACCAAGGGTATCTCCGTCCGGAACCTGATTACTGGAATCGATGCCGCAGAAATCTGAAAACGCACGGCTGTCGATCACTTCTGCTACGGTTGCCTCATCACTCAGGTCATACAGATTTTGCAGCAAGTACAGTCGCAGCATGGTCTCCAGCGGATAGGGTTTGTTGCCGCGCTCTCCTTTGTAATAGCACGGCTGGATCAGACATAGCCATTCCTTCCACGGGACGATCCGTTCGATCTGAGTCAGAAACTCTTTCTTCTTTGTCCGCACCTGCGCCAACTCATCGCTGAATGCGGAAATCGTCATCTGCTTATCCATAATGCTATTATATCACATCCTGCAGTTCCTGGCACTTTTTGCGCGGTGTAACCTTAAGCAACTCTTTAAGGCTAAATGACATCTTATTATAAACCTTGTTGTATGCAGCCTTTTCAGGATTTCTGAGCCATCCCATTCCTTTTTTCCGTATCCGGGAATGAATGCTTTTTTTATTGTTCTTTTCGCACGTCCAGTACTCCTTGCTGAAATTGATTTTTTCAAACTCGGTGTACGCAAGCCAAATTTCATAGAATCACCCAAATTAACTTTCTAAAAATGCAAGTGCCTTTTTGTACTTTTCAATTCTTGCAAAATCTTTTGCAGTAGGTTCTGGAATTCGAGAAATATCCATATTGTGCTTTTCCCTATGAGCATTGAACGCGGATCCGCACTAACAATGTAATTGAACGGCTGAACCGGGAAATCCGCCGCAGGACCCGTGTGGTTGGTACGTTCCCGGATGGCAATTCTGCTCTCATGCTGGTCTGTGCCCGGCTGTGCCATGTGGCTGGCACCCAGTGGGGTAACAAGAAGTACATGAATATGAAGCACTCAGAGGCGGCTCTGGAAGACGTCTCTATTGCCGGCTGACCTCATTCAGCCAGAGCCTGCAAACTAATTTGCGCATAACTCTTGACGGCACCTCCCTGTTTACGCATATCATATATAATGTAAATGCTATAATCATTTGATTGTAAATTATATACAGTTACCTTTGTCCGCTTTGCTTAGACAAACTTATATTTTTAAATTTCATATATGTCGCAAAAACTTACCTATGGTTTAATGTATAGAGGCATTAACGTTTCCCTCAATGGAGTGATTGGATAGCATTGCATTTGATTTAAGTTGTTTATTTTATTCGCATATCGGAGTGCAAATGTAAATACAGCACTTTTCATTTACTACATTTATGATAAGAGTCTTAATGGATTATAAGTAGAATCCTCGAGCAGCAATTTGTCGGCTGGCTCAGTTTGTGCAGCGATAGCTACGTATAATGATCAAGATTTTATCAACAATAGTCTTTGGGACAGGCCTTTTTGAAAATTAATTCGACATTTTGTTGAAATTATCGGCATAATAGTGTACGATATCTAAGCGTAAACTACAGAATCGTACTCCATTTGGCTTAGCCCCTCTCTCACCGAATTGGAAATATAGATTCTTTTTTGCGCAGAACCATATTAATAGATTGATTTAGGGACATGTAAATGAATACAAATCAAGAATTATTTGACTCCTGCACAGAGCTTCTGTCTAAAAAGCTTCCGATTTTACGAAAAATGGCAGGACTTACTCAGACGGATATGGGCGAGATATTAGGAGTTAGCCGACAAACAATAACTAATATTGAAAGCGGAGCAAGCAAAATGAAGTGGTCTATTTTTCTGGCCTTGATGTTTATCTTCAGCTTGGATCACAACACATCAGAGTATTTAAAAACAATAGATCTTCCCTATCTCCAATTGAAAAAGTGGCTGCATGAAAAGCGGAAAGAGGAAAGAACGCATGGATTTTAGTATTATCATTCCCACGTGGAACCGGTCCGAATTGGTCGAAGCGCTACTTCAATCACTGCATGATGAGCGAAGCCGATATGAGTCTGGCAGAACTGAGGTGCTGATCGTGGACAGCAGCGTCGGCTATGAGAAAGAAAGCATCTTGTTCTCCTGCGAAAAATACGATGCCATATATGTGGAAGGTGACGACAGCGTAAGGAAAAAAAGAAACAAGGGTATCCAGCTGGCAAAATACGACTATATCCTGTTTATTGATTCTGATGTGGTCGTTAAAAACGGGCTGCTGGATGAATATGTCAAAGCGTATCAAAATCCCTATAAGGTCAGGCTGGGTGGCGTTTTGGGATACACAGAGTTTGTCGGTAAAAAAACATTTTGGTGGAAAATGCTTGAACGGACAAGTTTAATCAATTCCTTTTCATTTGCCAGAGACTATCCCTTCCATTCCTGGACGATCGGGAACAATGTATCCTTCAAAAAATCCGTTTTGGAAGAAATAGGAATGTTTGAAGAAAACTTCCCATTCAAACTGGGGGGAGATGATCTCGACATGACCTATCGCGTAACGAAGGCCGGCTATATGATCGGTTCTGCCCCAGACGCGGTTACATATCATTCAAGAAAAACATGGAATAACTATAAAGCCGTGCATGACAGGGCAAAGCGATGGGGAACCATGGAAAATTTCATTGTGGATCGTCATCCTGAACTGTATAAAAGGGTGATTCCCAAAAGCTATATTTTGCAGACGCTCGTCCTTTTATTCATGTCCATCGTGTCGTTGAGCTTGAAAAACTGGCTTCCAGTCATAATCGCCGCATTGTGGATCGTTGTCAATTGGGTCATTGACTATGCGGTCAGCATCAAACAAAAAGGACTTTGTGCACCGTTATATTATTTCGGCGCACAAATCATCCAATCGCAGTACGAATTCTACAGGGTGATAGGAAGCTTGAACCGCGGTTCGCTGGGGGCCTTGTACAAAGGAACAATTTTCAACAGATATCAAATCAAGTTCGGCATGGCAAACGAAGCATTTAGAGTTAAGAAGCTGATGTGGTCGCTCCTAGTCCTATGTATAGTGGGAATCGCATATTATCAATTTTTTGTTAAGTAAGAGGTACACCTTGAATGAATTTGAATGGAATAAGCATTGTAATAGCGACAAAAGGCAGGGTCAAGCTTCTTGAGGATCTGCTTATTAGCGTGAAAAACGCCAGAAGTAATTTTGATAAACCGTCGGAGGTCTTGCTGATCGATGACAGCAATGCTAAGGATGCGACAGCAATCCATGAGATGTGCCAAAAATATGATGCCAAAATAATCGAGTTTGGACCATCTGTTCCGGAAAAACGAAATGTCGGTGCCAGAGAAGCGCAATACGATATTGTGCTGTTTCTTGATTCTGACTGTATCGCAACTCCCAATTTGCTTAACGAACACTATAAGCTGTATACGGATGAAAGAGTCGGCGGTGTTGCAGGATATCTGGAATTTGTCGGAGAGGACACTTGGTTCTGGCAAGCAGTCGATAAAACACCTTTCACTATATGCTTCAGCTTCCCCAAATGGATGGATACCGTGCCGTGGACACCAACTGCCAACTGCTCCATGCAAAAAAAAGTGTTCCAAGAGATCAACGGCTTTGACAGAAGCTTCCCGGACAAGCCTGGCGGAGAGGACGTTGATCTTGGCCTGCGAATGGTCAAGGCTGGATACATATTCAAGTGCACAGCAGACGGTTTGGTATACCACAGCAAAAAAACATGGACGCCTGTAAAGGCCATGCTTCGCAGACTCTGGTACTACGGCTCGGCAAATTATTATTTGATTGAAAAGCACCCCGAATATGTGATGAACATTATGCCCCGCAAAGCGTCTCTTTTTCTGACTGGCCTCCTAGGAGTTATCATTGCGGCACTCATTACATGGAATGCATGGCTTTTGCTAACGATTCCGGTTTGGTGGATCTGCGACATTATACTCTCTGCCATCTTTATCAACAAATTTGCCGCTTACAAAGGAACCTCGTTTCTTAAGCAGTGCGTGGTGCAGCTTCTGATTTTGGATAATGAGATGGGATACGTCTGGAAATGCCTGCAAAAGGGAAAGCTGAGTTATGTTAACAAGGATATCGTATATTTTGATGGCCAGATGGACGGTATTCAGGATACCAGTTCCATCATGACTTGGTGTAATCTCATCAGTCTTTTGTTGCTGGTTGGTGCCGTGTTTTTTATAGCTTTATAAGGGGATGTCTATGAGAAAAGTGTTGAACAAACAGCAGATCGCTTTTGAACTTATTCAGGATCTTCTTGTTAGCCTTTCGCTGACAGTAACAGCATTGGCCTTCTCGGGCACCTTGCTTCTTCCACCGCTTGTTATAAAGGAAACAGGCTTCGCATGGCTAATCAACCTGCTGATTGGTTTTTCCGTCCCGGAGCAAGAACTGGGCGCAGCCATTTGCAGAAAGCTCCACCTCAAACAACCCATATCGCATTTTTTCACTATGTTCATTGTGGTTCTGATTAATGTGCTCGGGATAAGTTTGTGCGTGGTGCTGAAAAACACCGGTTTTCACATGCAGTTCTTCAGGGCATGGGTAGGGTTGCTACCGATATTGCTTCTGGCCGGGTATTTTACAGCCCTGATTTTCTTCCCTGTAACAGGCAGAATTGTTCGCACGATATTCAGGGATAGTTCCGACGAATAGGTGATAAGGAGGGTATCAATCATGTATGAAAAGGAATTATCAACGCTCAGGCGTCTCTATAGGCAGGGAGTTTATGAGCCGCCCTTCTACGGGGAGAAAATCTCGGATATCGGACAACTTGCAAGCTACGATGCTTTCCAGACCATACCCTTTACATATAAACGTGAGATAAGAAATACCTCCGTTGAGGACAGAACTACTACAAAGCCAGAAGATATCTATGGTGTTTTCTCAAGCAGCGGAACAACAGGAGAAAAAACTTACTACATCTATAACCGCAATGACAAAAAGGTGCATGAGGAATTTGTTGAGACCTTCTATACTGAACTTGGCGTTACGGAAAAGGATATAGGCGGGGTCATGGCACCTGTTGATACCGGGGTCATGGCGCATACCATGATGTGGCAGTTTACAACCATGGGTGCTGGATATATAAATTGTCCTATCCCATCTCCAGAGAATATTGTCGATACAATTACGAAGGTTCCCGTGACGGTGATTGCCACCAGACCAAGCATTGCCTCTGGTGTAGCATATAACCCGGTTATCCAGCAGATGGCCCAAAAATCCCATGTAAAGAAATTGCTTATGGGAGGAGGCTTCTTATCCAAAGAACGAAGGCACCTGCTGGAGGAGGTCTGGGATGCAGAGTGTTTCAATATGTTCGGCATGAGCGAGGTATTCGGCCCCATGGCCGGAGAGTGCAGGCAGAAAAATGGGTTGCATTACCTTAATAATTATCTGATGATTGAAATCGTTGACCCACAAAACGGCAAACCAGTAGGCAACGGAGAACCAGGCGTGGCCGTATACACAACCCTATGGGATAAAGGCTTCCCTCTTCTTCGATATTGGACAGACGACATGATGATTGTCTCCCATGAAAAGTGTGCTTGTGGGAGCAGGTATCCACGTCTGTTTTATCTTGGACGGCTTGCTGATTGCTTTGTCGTAGATAGCTCCTATATTTTCCCAGAAAGTCTAGAAAACATTCTTTTCAAATATGGCTTTATTGGCGAATATCGCGCAGAGAAAACTGAGAACAGATACTTAATTAAAACGGAAGGAAATGAACACTCCCTCAGCAATGATATGAAGGCCGAAATTGGAACGCTCTTTCATGCGGAGGTTCAGATCGAAATCGTTCCACCAGGAAGCCTAAATTATAATGGTCATGGAAGAAGGTTTACCGTAAATGAATAATTCAGAAAAAATTGTTTTGGTTAATTTGGATGACCAGATCGTGGGATGCGAATCCAAGATTAGGGTGCATGAGGAAGGCCTTCTGCACAGAGCCTTTTCGATATTTATCCTTGATGGCACAAAGATGCTGCTGCAAAGACGAAATATCCATAAATATCATTCTGGAGGGCTGTGGAGCAATGCGTGCTGTTCTCATCAGCGGGAAGGCGAGTTGTTAACTGATGCGATACATCGCAGGTTGCTTGAGGAACTAGGATTTGACTGCTGCCTGCACGAAATATTCAGCTTTGTTTACAGAACAACTTTTGGCAACGGATTGACCGAGTACGAATTGGATCATGTGTTCTGGGGAGAGTATCGCGGGGAAATCAGCATCGATTTGGAGGAAGCATCAGAAACCAAATGGTTCGAATTCGATGAATTGAAAAAGATAATGCATCGCAATCCAGAGTTGTTTTCAAACTGGTTTATCATTGCGGCGCCCAGAGTCATGCATATATTAGAGGAGCAGCAAAACAGATGAAAAATATCATCAGTTATTTGAGAATAAAAGAATGGCTTGATTCAAAGGTAACTTTTATGATGGGCGTCCTTTTGTTTTTCTATTTCTGTGATGGCACACGTTTTGAAGCAATCACTGTAAGTAAAATTGTTGCTTACTTTCTGTATGTGTCGATGTTTCTAGCCATCAGTTATGTGGCAAATGACTTTTCCGATATGGAAATAGATAAAAAAGCCGGTAAAGAGAAGATTATTGCCCATATGCCCAGATGGGGAATATGGTGCACTTTCATACTGATGGCGGCAGTGGGAAACGTGCCCGTTCTGCTTTTTGCGGATGATAAGCGTATCTGCGCTGTGATGATCATCACAACGTATCTTTTGGGCTTGGCCTATTCCATTCCGGGAATACGATTTAAAGAGAGAGGCTTATGGGGACTTATCGAATGTTCATTCGCTCAAAGATGCATGCCATTGTTGATGATCTTTGCCCTGATTAAGCTCGAGGGACCTCTATCTACGCTGTTAGCAGGATGGAGTATTCTGTCATTCATTGATGGCCTGCGATATATCATCATTCATCAGGTAAACGATCTTGAGAACGATGTCGCCACTGGCGTTCATACCTATGTGGCTGAAAAAAAAGGGAATTACAGGAAAATACTCCTTCTCCTGTTGGGAACGGAAATAATCGTCACAGGCATATTGTTGGCTCCTTTATGGAAAAAGGAAGCAATCCTGACTGTTCTTTTTGTTTTGCTCAATGCAGGTCTTGAGTACTGCATATATGCAGTGATTCAGAAATTTGCGGCAAAAGATATTATGCTTACATACGACTCCGTTCCAATGGAGGCTTTTTACAACACACTATTCCCAGTTCTATCCGGACTGTGCATGGTTCTCCTTGATATACGTTGGGCAGTTATCTTGATATGGATCATCCTAACAAGCGTCACGTCTTTTATGGTCAAATGTAGGATAGCTGCTGTTTATATTCAGTCGAAAATGAAAACGGGGAGATGATTGCTTTGGAAAAATATGAGGTTTTGGCACCGGTCGGAAGGTATAAAGAAATTGATATAATATTAAGGGAAGAACCGAACGCAATATATGTGGGAATGAAGGGCGTTACCTCACGTCCGGCCAGAACGGATTTTTCGACAGATGAAATAAAGGCTGCTACAAGGCTTTGCCATGCAAAGGACATACGGATATATGTCGCAGTCAACTCGAATATTCCTGATACCTCCTTTGAACGCCAGATTCAGTCCATTTTGGAGCTTGACGCGGCTGGTGTGGATGCCTTTATTGTCGCTGATTTTGGACTAATCAGCGCGCTGGCAGGCAAGCTCAAGTTCGCTGAGCTTCACGCAAGTACATTGCTTGGAGTTTACAATATTGAAACCGTCCGAATTTTGAAGTGTTATGATGTAAAGCGAATCATTTTCTATGCTAACATGTATCTTGACGAGATGGTTCAAATCATCAACGCATTTCCGGAGCTGGATTACGAGTTGGTTGCCGAAGGTGGGACATGCTTTAATGACATAAGACAATGCCGACTTCCCCATTTTATTTCCGAAAATGAGCACAGCCTGGGTTGCAGAAACGGATGCGTACTATTCGGCGAGGATGGCTTGCCCCAAAAGGGAAAGATTCTCGCAGAACACCCTTGCCGGGTTGCGGAGATTGTTGGGCTGTATATGGCTGCGGGCATTCACTCCTTTAAGATCGAGGGAAGGACGGTTCCTGCGGCAAAACGCGTCAGCCATATCAGGGATCTCAAGGAAAACATCCGAAAATTTGAGAATGACCAGCCATTAAATTCTTTCCTGCACTACATTGCACGATTGAGAAGAGAGGTGCTCTGATGGTCTACATTGGGATCTCACGCTATACGGAGGAAAATATAAAAGGACTTCTCATACATGCTCCGGATGGAGTCGTGATGGGTGACTTGCTGTGTGACAAGAAAATGTTCCCCTATGGAGGGGCTGAACTGACGGACCTTATTGAGCGCTTTATCAGCATGGGAATATCTGTTATTTATCAAACGCCGATGTACGCAACAGATCGCCGCTTCGCTGACGTTCTGCAGCGTGTCGCCTATCTAAGGGAGAGAAATCTAATCGACACTGTTATTGTGCAGGACATAGGACTCGCGTCCCAAATTTCCAGGGAGTGCAAGGGCACAAATATCGTCTGGGGCAGAATGGGATATGCAAGGACCCCAGTTATTAACAGGGGTACGATAGATTTTTATATGAAGCACGGCGTAAATGCCTTCGAATGCAAAAATATGGAGCAGGCCATGTTCGCTGAAAAGGTCGGCGCGTCCGCTTATTTGGTGTATGGATACCCAAAATATCTGACGATAAACCGAGAATGTTACTACCGTTTTGAACGCAATGTATTCGACGCCGACTGCGGACTTGGCTGTCTCAGGCATGAGCGGATGCTGCTACGGGCAAATCAAGGTATCGAAACCTCCATAGATGGTTATGTGCTTAGTTGGCAGTATGTTTATGATGAGAGTGTACGGACAGCGGCGGGATTCGATTGCATCCTATATGCAGACTCCCTTCCTGACGCGCTGCAAAGGCTTCACGAGGTCATATCATGTGAAGCCCAAAGGAAGGAGGATTGACGATGAATATATTTGCGATATGTGCAGTCGAGGAACGAAACGATGTAACCAAAGCAGCAAAAGCCCATTTTGGGACGGACAACGTCAAATTTATTACAGACGGCAATCAGCTATCTGGAAAGGGACAAATTGTGATAAGCCATGCCCTGGTTCCACAAATGAAAGCGTGCCAAATGGCTGATGCGGACAGGCTGAACCTATATGATTCGGGACGGATCGTATCGGTTTCGTATGAAGTCGAGCTGATTCATTTACTTGACAAAGCAATCTCCGGCAAAAACTGGAAAATGGCAAAGGGTATAAACGATCTGCTGATAGACATCAATTTTCTGCGCAGAAAGAGTGTGCTGAGTTCTATGCCGCATTATCTTCAGATAGAGACTACCAGCTTTTGCAATGCGAAATGCATCATGTGCTCACATTATTTCAGCGAGAACAGGGGAGCTTCATACCTAGGAAACGCTACATTAGGAAATCTGGAGGACGCTATACGGTTAAGCCGCACCATCTCTCTCAACGGGATGGGAGAGCCCTTTATCAGCCGCAAAGTTAGCGATCAGATAGATCATTATGCCTCATTTGGTAACAGAATCGTCACCAATACGAACTTGTCTCTGTTGAACGACAGGCTTCTTGACCAGATAAATGCTCACTTTGACTGGCTGGAGGTTTCGTGTGATGGAGCAACAAGGGAAACATATGAGTCCATACGGAATGGTCTGCATTTTGATATATTCCTTAAAAATCTGCGCACACTGAAGGAACGATGCCCGAATGTCAGAAAGCATATCGCTACCGTAATCATGAGGCAGAATGTTCACGAGATGCCACTTATGGTGGAATTGGCCAGCCAGGCAGGCGCCAGCGTCATCACGTTTATGTCACTCAACAGCAACATCATCATCCGGAACCAACAGGATGAAATGTGTCACTATCCCAAAGTGCTTGAATATTATTCAGCACAGGCTCTGAAGGTCGGCGAGCGTTGCCACATCCCCGTAATCGTGCCAAACATGGACAGTCTGAACACGGACATCACGTTCGAGGAGATAGAAGATGAGTTGCATCTGATGAAGCAGATTGAGTTGTACAAGAATCCGCAGGAAATGGAGCGAATGAAAAAAACCGCCGACATCGTGGCGACATATCTGGAAACTCATGACGAGATACAGCGGGATACAAAGGCCTCCAAAGTGAGGTGCCGAGGCGTCTGTGACTGGCTGCTGAGTCAAAGTTATATTGACCTGCAGGGAAATGTGGCCATGTGCTGCAGAAACCAGTCCTTTCATGCGGGCAATGTGAATGAAAGTGGCAGCTTTTTCGCCGTGTGGAACAGCTCGTTTTATCAAAAGCTTAGAAGTATTTTTTACAGCGGATATGTCCCTGAATCGTGCCTTAAATGTGGCCTGATTGAAAGCGGAAATCTTAAGTATCTTGATGTGGATATCAACGAGGAGTTCTATAGTGAGGCGAAGTTCAAAGAGAAGCAAAGAGAAACTCTGAAAAGGTTGATTGGGGAATGAGCAGATGAAGGGCGCAGTCATTTACTCGGAGAATAAAGAACGGGCCGCTGAGGTGTGTTCGTTTCTGGGAGCTAAATTGGCGGCAGAAATGAAACTTCGGAAATATGAAGAGCTCGATGTGGGCGCATTAGATTGCTGCGACTACATCGCAGTCGAATGGTCTCTCCGCAATCGTCTTGTCTTGCCACTTATGCATATGAACAACCATGTGGGAATTGTCTTCTTCAATGAAATGTTCATTGCTGATATCGATGTTACTAGCGAAATGGAGATTCAACTTGAAAATGCTCTTGAATCGAAGGACTACGCAACGTGCAAGGGAATCAACGAATTCTTTTTGTTTGCTGATATAATCCGCAAACACAGCGTCTTAAAGTCCAGACCGTCAGTCCTTCAAGTTGAATCCACAGACCTTTGCAACGCCAAATGCATCATGTGCACCCATGTTTATGACTCCGGAACAGGAATAAAAATATTGGAATCGGGTCTGATTGAGAGACTTGAACCGATACTTCCTTTTGTTAAAACCATCATCCTACACGGAAATGGTGAGCCATTCATGACAAAAAATATTGTGTCTTATCTCGAGCAATTCAGTGAATTCGGTATTAAGTTTCTGTCGAATACAAATCTGTCTATTCTCGATGAGGAGCTTCTCAACATTTTCCACGAGAGCTTTGTTGAACTGAGCGTGTCGTGTGACGGATATGACAAGGAGTCCTATGAGGCAATCAGGGTAGGACTGTGCTTTGAAACCTTCGTGGCCAACTGCAAGAGGGTAAGAGCCAAGTGCCCGCAGCTTTATATGAAGATGGCTGTTGTGGTCATGCGGCAAAACCTCGGGCATCTGGATAAGATACTGGCTTTTGCCTATGAACTAGGTTTTAATGAGGTGGATTTTAACCAGCTATGCGTTGACGAGAAGCTGGGCAACGTGAAGGATGACCCATACCTTTACAAGGAAAAATACGTGGAGGCAATCAAAAGTATCCAGGACATGGCTGATGCGCTTCCCATCAAAGTGAGTATCCCGGCATTATCCCATGGGGACGATCCCGAGTCCAGACGCAACCTGACACCGGAGGGGCCCTTTGTAAAAGGCCTCTGCGATTGGATAGCTGGACAGGCATTTATCAATCTGCACGGAGATATGGCAATATGTTGCATCAACCAGAAGATCATCATGGGAAATGTGTTCAGGCAAAGTATAGAAGAAGTCTGGAATTGCGGTCGGTATCGTGATTTGCGGCAGTGCTTGTACACGGGTAGGCTTCCCACATTTTGCTCGGGTTGCGATTTTCTCCTTCAGAATCGAATGCGTTTTATGAGAGCAGAGCATGACATCACTTTTGAGCAACTGAAAAAAGCGCAAATGAGGCAAGGGGGCGCATCATAAGGGCGGCTTCCCTGTCCCACAAATACATCTGCACGGTATATCGAAAAAGCATTTGGCAGGAGTCATAATATGAGTAATGAATTGAAATACCTAGAAATTGCGATCACCGAAGTATGCAACTTGAACTGCAAGGCATGCTCTCATTTCTCGCCGCTAGCCAATGCTGGTGATCGAGTCACTCCGGAAAAATTCCGGGCTGATATCCGAAGGATGAAAGAACTCTTCCCCGTTATATTCACCATAAGATTGCTTGGCGGAGAGCCTCTGATGCATGACGACTGGGCTGAAATGGCTCATTATGTCCGCCGGCTTTATCCCAAAAGCCACGTAACGATTGTGACAAATGGGTTGCTGATTCCGCAAATCAGCGTGGAAAAGCTCGATCTAATTGCACAAGACAATATTGAGTTTGACATCTCGCTTTACAAGCCCACAGCCGCCTTCAGGGACACGATTGAAGGCGTATGCGCTGCACACGGCATCAAGCGCAGGTATACGGATCCGATTGAAACATTCAGAGTCCGTTTTGATCCTGCAGGCAATCACGACGTAGCCATTAGCTATAGAGACTGCGTCATAGGAAAAGCCTGTACATATTTGTACAATGGGATGCTTTCCGGATGTCCGGCACCAAACACCATTCATTTGTATAACCGCAGCTTCGGGACAAGCATCAGTGGAAAAGAAGATCTGATAGATATCCACAATACTACAATGTCGGCTCAGGAAATCCTGAAGAAGCTCAGAACAGAATTGACGGTTTGCAGATACTGCGCACGGGTCGAGGAAATACCATGGTCTATAGCCGGTGGAACCCCGTCAAAAGAGGATTGGATTATTTCAGGGAGATGACGCATGTTACTTCAAGTATTTGGAAATGGAAATATAAAACCAGTGGACTCCGATGTCTCACCGTTCGTGAAGATTTTGGAGGCAGAGAATGGCAAGCTGGAGATCGAGCAAACATTCTTCGGGCCGGGGGCTCCGATATATTACACAAAACAATCCGATGTGCTGTTTATAAGCGATTCATTGAAAAAATTGAAGGAATACACCGAGCTGAATTGTGAATTGAATGTGGACATGCTTTCTGCATTTTTTTACAACGGTTTTATCAGTGGGACGCACACCCTTATTAAAGGGGTCTACAAGCTTCCGCTGTGCTCAAAAGCAAGTATACACAAAGGAAAAATCGACGTCAGATACAGGGAACTGCACAGGCACTCGGAATTTGGCAGTCAGTCCGTCCCAAAGTGTCCGGATGACAAATTCATTGCTGGTATGATAAAAGCCTATGACAACGCTCTTCACGAAATTGTTGCAGAGATGCTTCCTGATTCATCCGCCTCCATCGCTATGGCCATGTCAGGAGGCTATGATTCAAACTGCTTGCTTCATTATGTAAAAAAAATCTCTCCTAAAATGCGCGTTAGCGCAATATGCGTGGGCGAATATCGCGGTACAGATGAGCGAAAAGTGGCAAAAGAGATTGCTGCTACCTATGAAGACGTCCGGCTTCTGGAATGTGCGGTATCGCCGGATACGCTGGATAGACTGGATGAAATCGTCTCCCGTCTTGAAGGCTGTGTTTATGAGCGAGGAATCTTTCTGCAATATGAGCTTGCAGCAAAATTGGCGCAGTCCGGAGTCTCTGCGTTGCTTTGCGGAGAGTGCGCCGACCAGGTGTTTCACACGAAGAGTTATGCCGAGACGAATAGCGCGTTCCTCTACGACTATCTGAATACACCCAGAGAAATGGCAGCATATGTGATCCTTCCCAAAAGCTTCATGATGCTGCGATCCTTCGGTATACAGGGACTGTATCCGTTTTTGGATAAAAGAATCATCGCCATCGGACATGATACAGCGGCAATAAACGGCTGTGAAAAAAAATTTCACAAAGCGTTTTGCAGGCAGATCCTTCCTGATCGCATTTTTTCAAAACTCAGCAAAAGAGGCGGATCCACCTCGCTACGTGCGCTGTTCAATTCAGAAATTGATGTGGAAAAGGGCATAAGGGAATCAAGATACTATGATCCCAATTTCAGAATCACTCAAAAATATCCCCCTGACGAGGCCTTAATGGACTATTACCTGTCGCTAAAATATATTGAGTCTTTTGAAAGGCAGTTTTGTGATTGAGGACAGAAATATGATGGAACCCGAAATATACCTGTCAAAAATAGAGAAAGAAACCGGCTATCACGTAGAAAATATCAGATTTTTTACCGTTGACAGCAGAAAGCCAAAGGCCTTTCAAAGACAGATGCCCATCATTACATTTCAAAATGGGGCCGTTTATTCTGTGAAACGGCTATATATGTCCGAAGCTAGGGCAAGTGTTTTTTCAAGTATTTGCGAAATGAAGCTGCCGTGGTTCCAAAATGTCCCATATATAATCAACACCGAGAGGACTGAATATATAGTGCTGTCCGAATGGATCGAGGGTAGTATCGTGGAAGATATGGTTTATGCGCGTACAGCAAACACCAGCCTGATTCGCGCTACCGCCTCAGCGCTCAGAGCTGTACATAATGATACTTTGACGACCACTGAATGCAAGGTAACGCAAAACAATCTTGACAGGGTTATTCGCTCCGCCAACTTGAACAGGCGCACAGAGGAGACCGTATCTGCCTATATGAGCGAGGTCCTCTCTACAATCAATTCAAGATGCTGCTCGGTCACACACGGAGACATGCACATCGGAAACATGGTTTCCGGAGATAGAGGTCAAATAAGGTTTATTGATCTGGACGACGTGTCCTTCGGTGACCCATTTGAGGATTTGGTATACGCTTCTAATATCATAATAGATCGGCGGTTATCTGGGTTCTACTACGCCTTTATTCAGGAGTACTTTGGCGGAAATCCGCCGGAAGATTTTTGGCCAATCGTAAATTTCTACTCTATTCTTAAAATTATGGCCATCAGAAAACACGAGCTGCAGATGACCGGCGGAAAATCCCTGATCTCGCTGGATGGCTTTATTGATTCACATGATGGACTTCGCAATCATGAAGCCGCTTGGTACAGGCGCATGTGTAAAAAGTACGGTGACTAAGATGATGAATTATGCAGAATTAAAAATAGCAAATGCAGAAAAAGCTCGTGCGTTTGTGCCGGATATCAGCAATGGTACGGTAGACTTTTATCCAGTTTTTCTTCAGATAGAGCAGACCAATCGCTGCAACGCGGAATGCATCATGTGCAATCACTTTTATCTGGGCAACCGGGGCTACGGTGATTTGGATATAGCAGTTATCGAAAAGCTCCGACCCATTCTTCCTTACTGTAGCACCATCATGCTCAATGGCGATGGAGAGCCATTTCTTTGCCCGTCTATTGAGCAGAATATCCAGTGCTTCAGCGAATACGGAGTAAAAATGGGTACTAACACTAATCTATGCTATGTTCCGGATGGCCTCTGGCATTTCTTTTGCGGTACATTTGAATTTCTCAACATTTCCTGCGATGGCGCAACGCGCGAAACGTTTGAAATGATTCGGCATGGCCTAAAATGGAGTAGCTTTCTGAAAAATCTGGATAAGCTAAACGCCGTGGCACCTCTTTTGAAAAAAAACATGGATTGCGTGGTTTCAAAGCAAAACATACGGGAACTTTCTGATATTGTAAAACTTGGTGCAGAATATGGAATAGATTCCGTCCGATTCCGTAGGCTGGGGGTCAATCCCTGCATAGGGAACTCGTCCGATCAGGTCGAGTATTACTATTCCAACTTGTCGGATTCTTTGGCTCGCGCGCAGGGTGTCGGCAAGGAACTGGGTATTGAGGTCACTTTCCCGGCTTATCAGGCATATTCGCAGCAGTTCCCTTTGCCGCAAAGAGAAGAAATGGCCACCGAAATCAGCAAAAGGAAGCGGCACGCTACTGACAGCATGCGGGCTGCCTCGCTGGAAGATGATTATTATTCGGAGATTGTTACGGAAAGCGACTGGACCGCCGGCACCTGGTATGCCGACAAAGCCTGTAGGTGGGCTGTTGAAAGATGCTACATTGACATTAGAGGGAATGTCACAACCTGCTGTTACAATATGAAAAAACATATGGGATCTCTTAAAAACCAAACGTTTAGTGAAATTTGGAATGGCGTGGCGTATACAGAGTTCAGAAAGCTGATGGCCAAAGCCTTACTGCCCGAATTTTGCAGAAACTGTAACTGGATCAAAGAGGCAAGCTTTTAGGAGGTATGTCAAATATGACGATATCAGTGGTAATTCCCGTTTACAACGAAGAAAGGAGAATTCTTCATACACTCAAAGCCATTTATGATGGTTCTCTTTTGCCAACGGAGATTATTGTTGTGGACGGAGGCTCCTCTGACCACACAGTCGAGATTGTGATGAATTCCTATCCGGATGTAGTCTTACTGAATAATCCGGACAAGACAGCTGCAACAGGCAGAAATGTTGGGATTTTGGAAGCTCATGGTGAGATTATTGCATTTACCGATGGCGACTGCTTAGTTGCTCGCGATTGGTTGAGGAACATTGCAAAGCACTTCGAAGACACCGATATCGATGGTCTCGGCGGAAAAGTTCTGAACGCAGTGCCAGAGAATCGCTATGAGGAATATTGGGGAAACCTTGCGTGGAATCTGATTATGAGCTTTCCTGACGAGTCCTACGAGGTGAGAGAAAAAAAACTCAACGATGCTTTTGTTACGGCAAATTGCGCCTATAGAAGAGACCTGCTTTTCCGAATCAACGGTTTCAGCGAGTTCTTTGCCAATAATGCGGAGGACGTTGACTTATGCTGGCGCGCCATTGATTGTGGCGCAAAACTGGTATATGTGCCGGATGTGATCATTTATGCGCACAATGTTACCACACTGAAAGGTATTGCCCAGAAAAGCTTTCGAAACGGCGTTTCCAGTAGCAAACTGCAAAAAGTATACGGCAACAAAGTGAATTATGATCCAGCCATATATAGGATGCTGGTAAGAAATCTTGCAGGGGTAATAAAAAAAGAAAAGAACGCAGAATTAAACTGCATTGAGTTGTTGTGTCACCTTTTTGGAAAGTACTATGGCAGTATCAAGGTTGGCGTTATCAATATCTGAGCAGCGTATACTCTAGCAACTGATGTTGACTAATTAGAGAAAGGATATTCAGCAATATGGACAATTACATTGAAAAAATGTACAGTACCTGTATGTGGGTCACGACCCAACACAAAGCGCTTCTGTATAAAAAGCAGAAGGAAAATCATTTAAGCGATAAGGAGCTGCAGGTTCTTGTCGAAAAAAACGCTGAGCGTGCGAAGGAGCGCTTTAAAAAGGTCTTTAAGCGGATGGGAAACAAAATTGCATACTATTCCGTTCCCTGTTGCATATTTCCAATCAATGAGGATTCCGAGATCCTGGTGTGCTGTAAGTATCATTTTCAGAGATTGGTTGGCGCATATAAAGTTGTCATCTCTCCGTTTTATAATTACGACTACTGCCCGGATGGAACCTATGCACCATACTGCAAGGTAACTGAGGCAAAGGAAAATACCATACGGATTCCATATCGCTTTGATAAAGAGGACATGTATTCTGTTAACGTGTTCTATCTCTTGGATGACGAAGAACTGCTTCTCTTATCGACAAATGTTTATGCGCTTCAAAGTGACCTGTATAAAAGAAATTTCTATAAGGCTGACTTCCATATGCACACAACCTATTCCGATGGGTATGAGCCACCGGAATTAGTTGCCGCATCAGCAAGAGAACGTGGCATGGACATAATTGCGGTCACAGATCATAATGCGTTTTCGGGTTCCGTTGTTGCGCGCGAAAAAGCGGCTCAGATGGGACTGGACATGACGGTTATACTAGGTGAGGAGTATTCTCTGGACTACTCACCTATGCATATCTTGGCTTTGGGAACGGAGACCGAAATTGACAGAAAGTATCTCACCAAGCAAGTACTTGACATGCCGCAGACGCAGGAAATCATCGCCTCCAGCAGAAATCTCACCTGTAATGCCGAAGTGTATGCATGCACACAGGTATTGTTAGAGCAGATTTCAAAAATCGGAGGGATAAGCATTCTGGCGCACCCCTATTGGAAACCCATTGCACTCAATGGGTGGCGAATGGATACGCCCGAAAATATTTACATTGAACTCGGCAAAGATCGCAAATTCGCCGGGATCGAAATCGTTTCCGGTTCTTTGGACAAAGAATGCAACGTTTCCAATCTTCAGGCATCTCTGGCATGGACTGTTCTTGGTAGCCTGGAGGGGCTTCCGGTTATTGGTATTACTGATTCGCATTTTTACACCACAGATGCTATTTCCGGGAAGCATTTTACAGTTGTGTTTTCTGAATCAAGAGAGGAAAGGTATGTTTTAAAGGCATTACGGGAAGGATTCACAGTTGCAGTCGAAATGGTTCATGGAAAGCCCATGTGTTACGGAAATCACCGGCTGGTTAAACTTGCAGAGTTCCTTCTCAGACACTATTTCCCTGAAAGAGATAAAAATGCCTATTTGGAGGCGACCCATATAATGCAGGCAAATCTGTTAGAGTAAGATGGGTCATTATTACGAAAAGAGGAATTACAGTGCAGAAAACATTAGTAACTGGCGGAGCTGGTTTTATTGGCTCACATCTATGCAAAAGACTGTTGGAGATGGGGAAACGAGTCATATGTCTAGATAACATGTTTACCGGCACCTATGAGAATATCTGCGAGCTATACGAAAACCCGAACTTTGAGTTTATAAACGCAAATGTTATTCATCCCCTGCAACTGGATGTGGGTGAAATCTATAATCTGGCGTGTCCGGCAAGTCCTATCCAGTATCAGTATGACCCTATTATGACCACAAAGACCAGCGTTCTTGGGGCTTTAAATGTTCTGGATCTGGCCAAAAGAAACGGAGCCAAAGTTTTACAGGCAAGCACTAGCGAGATATATGGAGACCCCCTGGTACATCCACAAACCGAGGATTATCGTGGGAATGTTAATACGATTGGCCCTCGAGCCTGCTACGATGAGGGAAAACGAGTGGCGGAAACGCTTTTTTCAGACTATAGGCGTCTTTATGGGATTGACACAAAGATCGTCAGAATTTTTAATACCTACGGACCGCATATGTTAGAAAATGATGGACGGGTCGTTTCGAATTTTATCATGCAGGCATTAGGCAACAAACCGTTGACTATCTATGGCGATGGCACACAGACGCGGAGCTTTTGTTATGTAGATGACATGGTAAAAGGATTGATAGCCATGATGGAGGCAGATCCTTGCATTTCGGGCCCTATTAATTTAGGAAACCCCTGTGAAATGACAGTTTTGAAATTGGCGGAAATGGTAATTCAAAAAACGGATTCAAATTCGAAGATCATATTTGACAAATTGCCGGAGGACGATCCCGTCAAACGCAAGCCTAATATTGAATTGGCCAATAAAATGCTGAAATGGGAACCAACTGTACCAGTCGAAGCAGGTATTGAAAAAACCATCGCTTATTTTCATGAAAGGCATTCATTTTTCTGAGGAGAATTCATTATGGTTACTCGAGAGAAGCCAGAATTATTTAATTTTTTTACATACGAATACCAAGCGAAACTAATACAAGATGCTCAGAGATTAGACCTCAGCTATGAAGGCGCATTAACACAATACTGGGAGATATTCACTGCACACTTGATTGAATGCATCGAAACCGCTGACCCCGAAGTTCGTAGCACACAAACATATATGAATGTGAAGCGAATTATTGATAACGATCTGCCTACGAACGCCGATAGAATCACAGTGAGCGGTAAAGCGTCCAATATCTCACTGATTTCAGAAATGTTTTTACTTATTAGACAGGCTTATCATTGCTGGACTTCTTCTGATTTAAGCATTGCTATAAGAATACTAAATTACATTCTGACTAAAAAAATTAATGTTTCGAGTATTGGGGAGTTTCCTCTAAATAACAACTGGAAACTCTACAGAGGAAGAGTTTCCAGTAAAGCGTTGGACAAGATAGATATGTTTCATATTCCGTTCACTCAAGCATATAAAATCCGAAACCAGAGATTTAGCATCACTGGACAACCGCTCTTGTATTTAGCCGATAGTATATCAGGAGTTCTTAATGAACTTTCGATCCATACAGCCGACGAATGTGATAAACTGTTTATCGTGCAGTACAGGCTCAATTTAAAAGGGAACACCTCCACGGAATCTCGCAATTGTATGTTTGATATGACAATCAGTGATGAGTATTTCCAAAGAGAATCTCAGAATTTCGATGAATTTAGTCGCTACTTTTGTAAATTCATATTGAGTTGTGCATGTAGCTTCCCTAACATCAGAGGACGTGGCAATTATTATTTTGTGGAAGAATATGTTATTCCACAACTTGTTACTCAATTGTTAGCAAAAACAAATTTTATTGGGATTCGATATAACACGATCAACTGTAACGGAATCAACGCGAGAGAACAGAAAAATAGCAACTACGTCAATTATGTCTTTTTTACTAAGCGAAAAGAAACTGTCGATGCCATAGATGTGGACCTTAGGCGTAGTTTTGTAATTAGTTCCCCCATAACGATATCAATGTTAGGTATATATGATTTACAAAATCATTATAGTTTAGAGATGATCTCTGATCTTCTTACTAAATATTTGGACCAGATTGGCGAGTTTGATTCTGTGTTGCATAAAATAGACAGCTCTACGCATTATAAACGTTACAAACAGGAAAAGCATGATTTTTTCTCGGATAGCAAATATCCCTCCATCAAAATAGAATCGGGTGATACTGACAAATGAAAAGATACCATATTACAGTAGTCGGCACGGGCTACGTCGGAATGTCGCTGGCTCTATTGCTCGGGAGAAGCCATACAGTATATGCCAAAGATGTGATCAAAGAAAGAGTTGATGCGATTAATGCAGGAGACTCCCCGATTCATGATGATCACATTGATCAATTTCTAAAGGATCACAGAAGCAAGATCAAGGCTACACTAGATCCATATGAGGCATATTCCAATGCAGAATTTGTCATTATTGCCGTACCTACAGATTATGATACATCAAAAAAACATTTTGATACATCCATCGTTGAGCAGGTTTTAAAAGAAATCATCAGCATAAATAAAAAAGCATACATCATCATCAAGTCCACAGTTCCCGTAGGATTTACGGAAAACATGCGTGAGTACCTGCACAGCAGTAACATTCTGTTCAGTCCCGAGTTTTTAAGAGAATCTGTTGCGTTATATGATAACTTGCACCCTTCCAGAATTATTGTGGGTGCCAATCTTTGCGACGACGCAAATACAACTGCGGCTAAACTTTTTGCGGATATTTTGATAGATGCCGCCGATGAAAGCAATATTCCAAGTCTCATAATCGGTTCAACCGAAGCGGAAGCGATAAAGCTTTTTTCAAATACCTACCTGGCAATGCGGGTAGCTTATTTCAATGAGCTTGATACATATGCAGAGTCCAAGGGGTTAAACAGCAGACAAATAATCGAGGGCGTTTGTATGGATCCAAGGATAGGGGACTTTTATAACAATCCCTCATTTGGCTATGGAGGTTACTGTTTGCCAAAAGACACAAAACAACTATTGGCAAATTACACTAATGTTCCCGAAAACATGATTCAGGCAATCGTGAAAGCAAACCAAACGAGAAAAGAATTCATTGCCAGCAAGGTAATGGAGAGAGCTAGATGTTATGATCATGACAGTCATACTTCTTTTCCTCCAAATGCAGAAAAGAGAGGCGTTATCGGCGTCTTTCGGTTGATCATGAAGAGCAATTCCGACAACTGCAGGGACAGTTCCGTACAGGGTATTATTAAACGAATAATAGCTGAAGGAGCGGAAGTCATAATATATGAGCCATCGCTTCCGGAAGACTCAGTATTTGAGGGAAGCCGGGTGGTAAACGATCTGGAGGTGTTTAAAAAAAGCTGCTCGATGATAATTGCTAACAGATATGATAAATGCCTCGATGATGTTCGGCATATGGTATACACAAGAGATGTATATGGCAGGGATTGAAGTAAGACTGCAACTATATTAATCTATCAATCCTCAACGCAGTCTTCTATATCTCTATATTCTGCTCGGCAATGTAACTATGAGAAACTCATTGCATCTCAACACATCAGGAGTGATTCACTAGCCACACTGGGCTATAAGAGTCAAGTCACGACGTATAGTGTCGATCGGGTGGCCACTCGTTATTGAGTAGCCACCTTATCAAGCATCGGTGCGTATTACTCGGTGCGCGGTGCTTCTATCAAATTGAGCACTTTTATACCTTACTCTTTGTTTAGACCGACCGTATCGGAACGATTTTCTCTTGCTGCTTAACATAGCGGCATTATTTCCGATTTAATACTGAGGCACACCGTACCCCAAAATTTCATAGTGTCCTACGCTGTACTGGTTCACCCGGCAGCTGTCGCCGGAGTTGCCCTCTACGGTGTAGACGATGCCGTTTTCGACCTTCTGAACGATGCCGACGTGATCGGACTGCCCGTCCTGCGGGCCGGAGTGTCCCTTATTATCCCAGTCAAAGAAGATAATCATTCCGGGGACAGGCTCGGCAGAGCCATCTATCCACTGCCCACGGTCTTTGAACCACTGGACGCCGTTCACGCAACCCGCATATTTCGGCACAACCCCGGTGTCGATATAGCCGCACTGATCGGCGCACCAGCTTACAAAACAAGCACACCATTCCACACGGCTTCCGAAACCGTACCAAGACCAATACGGCTCACCGCCCACATTGCCCACCTGAGAAAGAGCGACGGTGACGATCTGATCCTCGCTATAACGGATGCCGTAAAGGACTGCCGCCCAAAGGGAATTGTTTTTGTCCTTGAGAAGCTCAGCAAGATACTCCCGCTGTTCTGCGTCAAAGCCGTATAGGTCAGCCATTTCATCCACTGTCAAATGAGAAACGGTGATATAAAGCGTTGTTTTTGTGACTGTCGTTTCCGTCTGAACGATGTTGCCGTTTCCGTCGTCCGTTTCGGTAATTTCCGTTTCCGAGTGGCTTTCACTGCGGGAGGATATGGAGTTCATCTCCCAAAAGATGTCCGAGAGGATCTGCTTCTTACTCTCGTCCATCGTGGCAACCTCCTGCGGGTTGTCCTTGTCTGTATTCGTCTTGACTGCATAGACCGCAAGCACATCCTTCCACACGGCTCGACCGCCGCTGATCTCCATATTATCATAGGCTACTGAGTTTTTCTCCGCTTCCATCTTGGCATCGTAATCAGCGTTGATTTCCTGCACGGCAGTCTGCATCGACATTCCCGTTCCGGAATCCTCGCCGGAAAAGAATATTCCGAAAACCGAGCCGCAAATTAGAGCAATCAGGCAAATTACGACAATGACTGCAACGGCAACCCAGCCGCCTGCGGCGATAGCAGCGACCAGTGCTTTTGTCGCCGCTATGATCGCTTTGACTGCGGCAATCGTTGCTTTTACGGCAGCTTTCACACCGGCAACCGTTGCCTTGGCTGCGGCTTTGGCGGCTTGTGCAGCTTTTTGCGATGCTTTCACCGTAGCCTGTGCGGTTTTCTGTGCCGTCTTTGCCGCCTGCTGTGTGGTCTTGATTGCCGTTTTCGTGGTCTTGACCGACCTCTGTGCGGCTTTGGCTGTGCCTTTCCCTGCAGTCTTGATGGTTTTCTTACCAGCAGAACCGGCAGACTGTTTGATTGTCTTTTCCGTTTGCTCGACCGCCTTGATGGTCTTATCCCCGGAGGTGCGGACAGTCTGCCTTTTCATTGACTCAGCCGCCCGCTTTTCCCGGAACCTCTGAACACCGTCCTTTGCTTTGGACACATTCCGTTTCGTTTCTTCCAGTCCCTTGCGCCCCTGCTTATCAAACTGGTGCGCCGCTTCGTGCGTGATACGGTCAACGCCGCCTTCCACTCGGTCGGAGGCGTACTCCTCGGCATTATGCTCATCCGGGTGCGTTGTGTGTTCTGCCTTTTCCTTCGTCTGCACATAGGCGGAGCGCATACGGTCTGCGGCAATTGCCGCTTTGTCGATCTTCTTGATTGTGCCTTTTACGACATCTCTCGTTTTAATATCAGCCATTGAACCCTCCTTTTCGGGGCGTACCCAAACGCCCCTGAATTAAAAACGAGGGGTAAAGGTATAAACACCTTGCCCCTCAAAGTGCGAGAACTGAAAATCCTTGATATTGCTGGCTTTTTCAGCGCCTATTTTTCGACTCTGCCCGTTTTCTTCTTGCGTACTCTGCCTGCTGAGCTTTGTAAGCTCTTTGAGCGCACTTCTCGCAGTATTTCTTTCGGTTGCCCTTCTTGATAATCGGCGCACCGCAGGACACGCACTTTTCAAAGCGTGTACCAAGAATATCCGCTTCCAGCAAAGGCTCTGCCGGCAAAACAGCTTTGCGGAAATACTTACAGAGCAGTGAGTATGAGATGCTTTGCACACAGACGCAGGGTTCTCCGTCGTCCAGCGCAAGGCAGTTGCCGCTATCATAATTAGCACAAAGGCGCTTAATTAGGGCGTTCGCCCTCTGCCGTTGCTTCGGCGTGAGTCTTGGCAGCATCCGCACCACCGTCCTTCGTTATGCGCTTCGCCACGGCCACAAGACGGCTGTTGTTGCGGCTGTACTCACAGGTAGACAGCGTAATGAGCTTATCGCCGTATTCGGCGGTCACGCCGGTATCATAGAAAGACAGTTCCTTACTTTTGGCAATAAAGTCGTCAAACGCATTGGCGCTCTCTGCGTCTATAAAGCGATAAAACTTGAATGCTTCGGGGCTGTCGGTGTAGACCACCGTGCGGAATACGGCAACGATCTCATACTCCTGCTTATCCGTCAGTGTGTTGAAGGCGATCATCCGATGCTCACTCCCAAAGTCTTTGCTCTTGAATTTTTCAAGGTGGGCAAACATCGAACCGTTGGACATATGGTGTCCATAGATGACAAGATTGTCGGACGGCTCCTGCACATCGCAATCCTCCTGCACATAGGGGCAACCATAGTCGGAGTATTCCTTATCAAAGCCGTGCTTTAGATAGAAATTCGGCTCATTCACCGACTGCATCACGGGATAATTGATGTTGGTATCTGCAATGCTGATCCAGCCCACCAAATCGCCGTTCTGCTGATAAAGCTCTGCAAGCTCCGGCAGAAGCATCTTTTCCTCGGAGTATGGAATCTGCTCCGCCGGTTCCGTTGCAGCATCCGTCTGTGCCGCAGCATTCACAAGGTCAGCCAGCTCGCCATAAAGCGCAGCTTGCTTATTCGACTCCTTGTGGTGATCGATAATAAAATAGGTGCTTGTGCCGAGAACGGCTACAAACACCGCAACAAGAATCATACAGATTTTCTTTTTCATTGAATTTCCTTTCCGAAAAGCAAAATGCCCGCCTGTTGCCAAGCGAGCATTTTACGATTCTGTCGTTTAATATTCAGAGCTTAACAGGAAGTCCGCTATGTGCATCGTCTTGATGCCCTCGTAGTTTCCTCCTGAGAACTCATCCGTTGTGAGAACATATTTGGGGTAGTTGTCGTGGATCTCCAACAATCGCTCATACTCCCGTTTTTCCGTTTTCGGAGAACGAAGCTCCTGTGTGACCTGCACATAGAGCTTTTCATTTTGCCGAACAGCCACAAAGTCGATCTCGCCGCTGCCGGATTTACCGACATTGACGGTATATCCTCTGCGGCAAAGCTCCAAGTATACGACATTCTCAAGACTGGATGCCACACTGTCAGAGTTATAGCCAAGAACGCTGTATCGCAGGGCGGTATCGGCAAGATAAAACTTCTCCTGCGTTTTCAGGATTTCCTTGCCCTGCAAATCAAAGCGGGAGCATCGGTGAAGCAGGTACGCCTTCTCCAGCTTCTCCAAGTAGCTGTAAACCGTTTCGTTGTCCAACGCACGGTGCTCTGCTTTCAGATAATCCGAAATGGATTTTGCTGAGAAGGTATTGCCCACATTGTTGAAGGTGTATTTGACCACTCGTTCTAACTGGTCGATCTTTCTCACCTGATTGCGCTTGACAATATCCGAGAAGATCGTGGAGTTGTAAATATCCCGCACGATGGTGTAGACCTCGTCCTGAGAGAACTCCTGCAAATGCGTTGCCGGGAAACCTCCCAAGCGCACATAGTTAGCAAGCTCTGCCTTCGGCTCTCCAACCTCGGTATATTGGCTTTTGAACATCAGGTACTCACCAAAGGACAAGGTGAAGATGCGGAAAGACACATACCGTCCCGTCAGATAGGTCGAGATCTCAGAGGACATCATTCGGGAGTTGGAACCTGTCACATACAGGTCAACATCAAAGTCCGACGCCAGCGAATTGACGACCTTTTCCCAGCCCTTGATTTCCTGCACCTCATCAAGAAACAGATAGGTTTTTCCATCGGGCGAAAGACGCTCCTTAAGCTGTGCGTACATCTGCTTTGCCGTCATATCCTCATATTCCATCGAGTCATAGCGGCAGCTGACAATGCGCTCATCCGGAATATTCCGCTGTGTTTTCAATCTCTCCATAATCATTTTCAGGATTGTTGACTTTCCGCAGCGGCGCACTCCCGTGAGGATTTTTACAAATGGCGTATCCACATAAGCCATAATCTTATCTACATACAAAGGTCTGTAAATCATCGTGACCACCTCCGTTTGTAGATAGTATACCGCAATTCTCATCAAAAGTCAATTTGTTTTGCGGTTATAAACCGCAAAACTTTTCGACAAGTTATCCAACTGCGGATTGCCCGCTATATGGTGAGGGTTAAGCACCCTCGCCCGGTTTGGTGGTCATCAGCTTATAGAGCTTCGTGTTCTTGGGGAATTTATTGGCAAACGGAACAAGGCTGGAGCCGACTTTGATAAGTCCGTGACCGGCATCCACATTCGTGATATACGAGAGCTGGGTATCCGAGATGTTCAGCAGCTTCGCAAGCTCCAATCTGTCCGTAGATGCCTGATTGAGCATAACAATGAACTCGGAGTTTGCCAGCATCGTTCTTGCCGTGTGGGACTGAAGCAGGTCGTCCACATTCTGCGTGATGCCCGTGGCATAAGCGCCGTACTTTCGTACACGCTTCCAAAGGGTGAACAGGAAGTTTGCACTGTACTCGTGCTGGAACAGAAGGTAGATTTCATCGATGAAGATGAAGGTGTTCTTGCCCTTAGCTCGGTTCTGCGTAATACGGTTCAGGATAGAGTCGAGGACGACCAGCATACCGATGGGCATAAGCTGCTTGCCGAGGTCAAGGATGTCATAGCAGATCAGGCGGTTATCCGTGTCCACATTGGTTTTCTTGGCGAAGGTGTTCAGAGAACCGTTGGTAAACAGCTCGATGGCAAGAGCAATCTCCTGCGCTTCGGGTTCAGATTGCTTGAGAAGCTCCGCCCGGAAGTCCTGCAAGGTCGGCACCTCGCCGGTGTAGTTGTTCTGCTGATAGTTGCGGTAGACGCTTGCCGTACAGCGGTCAATGATGGACTTCTGCACTGCGCCGAGGTTGTTGCCGCCGATAAGTTGCTCGCACAGGGACATAATGAACTCGGATTTCAGAATAACGGGGTTTGCACCGTCACCGTATTCCCGGTTCATATCCATCGCATTGATATAGCGTGAAGATGATAGTGGTAAACCTCTTTTCCAAGTTCCTCGGTTGCCGCTACATTGATTTCATCAGCGTGCATAACAGCCGATATGACATTATCAGCACCGAATTTTTCCTCGATAAAATGAAACGCTTCTTCATAAAACTGCTTTGCATATCCAAACGAAGCCCCATTGACTGACCGATACTGATACAATCCGCCTTTATCGCTTCCATATCGAACTCAAAATCATAGGCTGTCTTTGTGTTTTCGGAAGCGGTTTGTGTCGGTGTTTCCGTAGGCGGCGGATTATTATTTTCCGTAGTGGATTTCGTTGCAGGTGTTTCTGCTTCACTCTGCTTGGCAGGCTCGGTTTGCCTTACCGTTTCACTCTGAACAGGCTCACACTCCGTTACCTTTGCGGCAGTTTCAAGCGCCGCACTCGTTTCTGGAGCTTTGCTCTCATTACTTTCCGAGGAATAAATGCTCTTGGTGCTTTCGGCTTCGGCAGTAGCTTCGGTTTCCGTCACAAGCTCACTTTCATCATTCAGTGTGGGGGCTGTTGAAACATCGGAGCAGCCACATAGCAGCATTATCAGCACAAGAAGCGCTGCAAACATTGATTTTCTCATCATATCGACCTCCTTTACGGCTTCATTATACGAAAAACATCAGAAGTCCTCAAAGGTACAAACCGATTTGCGAGATATTGCAGATATTCTTTTCTCGGATAGTCTTGGCAGTAGTTAGGGGGTGAGGTGTGGAGAGGGGGAAGCGCAAAATGCGGCTATCCACGCAAACAGGCAGACCTCGCCCTCGGTGTGCGGCTATCTTTCGTGTGCTTTGTTTCGTTGCAGGTGTCGGGTGTAAAACTCCAAAGCCTTAACAACAAAATCCGTTTCCTGTCCTTTGGGAACGGTTTTCGGAATGAGTTTGGTTATCCGTTCATCACGGAAAGCAGGCTTTTCCTTTTGGTTGGGCTTTTCTTCCTCCATAATGGATTGGATAACCTCGTCCGTCAGCTTTCCGTCTTGGTTAAACTTCTTCATTTTGATAGCCTGAGCCAATGAGGGAGTAGCGTCGTTATAGCTCATCGCTTCAAGCAAGGTGTATTGCTGTTCCTCGGCAAGATAGGAAATCTCCACCGCAGGACGGAAAGCAATCTGCTTTTCATCTACCATTTGGAGAATTTCGGGTACAAGCTCGGTCAAGCGGATAAAACGACGGATTTGGTCTTTGCTCTCGCCAACAAGTTCGCCTAACTCCGTATCGGAACGCCCACTTTGTAACTTAGTCGCCAATGGCGACGAAGTTAAATCGCTTCGTTGACCTTGCCGCTTCATCGCTTCAAGCCGCATTTTGTAGGCAAAGGCTTTTTCACTCGGCAGAATAACAGACCTTTGCAGATTGCTTTCCACCATAATGATAATGGCTTCATCACGGGTAAGGTCTTTGACCTCGCATTTGAGGGTTTCAAGCCCTGCAAGCTCACAAGCCTTTTTTCGTCTGTGACCGCTGATAAGCTCATACCGCCCGTCCTCTTTCAAACGCACGGTAGCAGGGGTCATTACGCCGTTCCGTTTCACGCTCTCGACAAGCTGTTCCATATCCTCGTCCATTAAAACCTTGAATGGGTGGTCTGGAAACTCGTCAATCTCCGACAGGGGAATATCCCGTATCTTGCTTAAAGCTGCTTCCGCACGGCTTTCGTCCGTCTGAAACAGGTCATCGTAAGCGGTCAGCTCGATTTTGGTTTCTCTGTTTCTCGCCAAGCTCTGCCACCTCCTTTGAGAACTGTTCATACGCAGCGGCAACCTTGCCGCCTTTGTCGTAGGCGAAAATGCTTTTACCCTCTGCGGTTGCTTCCACCGCACGGATAGAATGAGGTATCTCGGTATCAAACACCTTGATTTTCTGACCGTAGGCACTCTTGACCGTCGCCGTGATTTCTTTTGAAATGTTGGTACGGGGCATATGGATACCGTGCTCCTGCAAGAAGTGATAGTCGGCAACCAGCTCCTTCAAATCCTTTTCCGCCGCCCGCAGATCCGGCGACAGCAGCATTACATCGGCATGCTCGGCTACGATTTGAATTACCGTTATGACAAGATAAAACACCGCATCCACCAAAACGGTGGCGGTGTCATAGCTGTGTTCAATGGAGAACCCCAGCTTTCGCAGCTCGTCCTCCAACGGAAATTTCTTCGGCTTGTACGGCGGTCGGTACTCCAAGGTGAACAGCCGATAGCGGTTTTCGGCGTTCTGTCGTAGCTGTGCGTTGACGCGATCTTTGGAAAAGCCGATGCCGCTCAGCCGCACGGCACGCTCCCAATGCTTTGCCTTGACCGAAAAGCGCACAGGATCAAGGGTATACCCGAGCGCATAGAGCTGATTTTCAAATTCTCTTGGGCTGGTCGCAAAGGACAGGCAGTATTCCACATCCTCCCGCAGATAGTCTCGGTGGGTTTTCTTGCCGGCCTTGTGAACCCAATACTCCTTTTTCTTGCCCTTGGAGTAGAAATCGCTGTTTTCCAGCACAGACAGATCGTGCTCCCGGCAAATCTCATCGGAGATTCTACGCAGCTCCTTGTGGTCGCCGATTTTGTTTTTGAACTTTGCGCCGTCCTTGAAAGACACGGGATTCACAACAAAGTGGCAATGCACATTGTCGGTGTTCAGGTGGACGGTAACGAGCACCTGATACCGGTCGCCCCACATCTTTCTTGCTGTTTTCTTTCCGATTACAAAGGCTTGCTCCGGCGTGACCTCGCCTTCACGAAAGCTCTGAATGCCGTGGTAGCCGACGACCTTACCACGAAGCCCGAACCGCCGCTGCACGGCGATCATCTCGGCGTAGGCGTTCTGCGCCGAGCAGTTGATTCCGCCCACAAACATTTTGCGGTCGGTTTTATCGTCGTTCTCTGCGTAGCGCAGAGCGGCGTACAGATCCTCGTCGAGATATTCCGGGGCGGTGGTCTTGTCGGGATTGTCGGCATAGTCCAGCGTGGCTTTCAGGTTTTTGAACACAGGCCAAAAGCCTGTAACAGCCATAGCGCATCACCCCTTTCCCGGCAGCAAGAATTCTGCTGTGATCTGCTTCAGCACCACACCAATTTCCTCGTCAAGCTCCGGCGACCCCGCCTTATCTGCAAGCTCGCCCAGCTTTTCAAGGCAAGCAAAAAGAGCGTCAGGCGAAACCACTCTCGGCTTGTACCCCAACGCTCTTTGCTTCACATATTCGGTTGTACTCAGCCCGCATTTTCGGGCCTTTGCTTGAATCTTCTCTTTTTCCATTGCCGTAACTCTTACGGCAATTCGTATATCCTTTCCCATGCACATCTCTCCTTTCCGGGGGATTGGGGGCTGTGCCCCCAAAGAGGCAGCCGATTTCGGCTGTGATTGGGACTTTTGTGGCACACAAAGTCCCTGCTTGCTATACCATAGGACGCACCCCGCAGGGCATAGAGAAAAGCGGCTGTCAGATACCGAGATTTCAGCGAATTTCTACGCTGCACGATACTGAAAGTCGCTTTCTTGCCCCTTGGGATACATCTTGTTTTTGAGCCAAAGTGGCACTGGTTCTTCTTCAAATACTGCGATTTGAGCCACATCTCGGCGTTTTGGCTCAGCCGAACATTTCAAGGCCATCCAGTAGCGGGCAGTTTCCCTTATAGCAATTACAGCAAGCTTTGCGCACAAGGGCGTTGATTTTTGTCCGCTGCTTCGGCGTGATTTTGAGTACCATAACATAAACCTCCTTTCCGTTTTTCGGGCAGCAAAAAAGCCGCCGAGTGTGATCTCGACGGCTCGATGACTGCCTTCTGTATATTGAATGGGGGAAACGGCTGAAAAAGGTATGTTTATAGCAACACGGCTAAAATGCTGTTCGCAACACGGGAAAAGCCTTGAATATCAGGCGCTTTTCTGCTACAATTATATAGAACAAATGTTCTTGCGCGGTAATGCGGCGGTAAAATATCTTGGCTTTTTATCGCCGCAAGACCGGTTTGTGGGACACTTGGCTTGATAGAATATAGAAGGAGGCAGGGCATATGAGCGATGGACTTGGCTTTCTTACTGCCGTTTACCGGGACGGTCGTGTACATATAGGCGGCAAAAGCTACCCGGCAGGAACCTTTGCGGTGCAGCTTTTGAATCAGTATTATAAGGATGACACGGCGGCGAGGATCGCCGTGTTCCGGCAAAGTAACTGGAATGTACAGGAGCAGCTATGCGCCGGGTATCTGAACGAAACAGATTTTCTCAAGGCCGGCGAGGAGATCCTTACGATCCTGCAAACTCTGCCGAAGCTAAAGCCTTTTTCCTGCTTGGACATTGCGGCGGAGAGACAGCGAATTGCAGAGCTATTCACGGAAGGCAACGCTGCTGCCCTTTCCGACTATCTGCGACGCAGAGCAGCAACAGCGCAATTCGATGGTGTGTTCTCTCCCGAATACGATAAGGCTCTATTTAAAAATGGTGAAACGATGTGCGCAACCGTTTTAAGTACTCTCCGCTTTTATGATGCTATCCCGGAGGACATGCGCAAGGCGTTTGAGCAATTTAAGAAATTCGCTTCCCGTGTGGACGAAGCCGACCGATTTGACGAATACCACCTGCTGCCCATAGCAACGGAGATATTCGGGACGAATTCATTTCCCTTGCACACGGAATATATTGCTCTCCCGAAACGGCGAAACAGTCGCATCCTTGTCACTGCCCGAAGAATGGCCTTTGAGAGCTATTACAGCTTTGTGCTGACGGATTTCTTTGAAGGACTGCACCACGGGCACTATCCAAGGCGATGCGAGGTTTGCAAGCAGTATTTCCTGATGCAGAGCGCACGGCGGCAGAAATACTGCACCTATGGCACAGCACCGGAGTTGTGCCACGGTGAAAAGATCAGCTGCCGCCGGTACGCCATCATTCAGGGCAAAGCGGAACGGGCAAAGGATAACCCGCTGAAGGCCGCCTATGACCGCCGTTGCTCGACGATCCGCTCCGAAAAGAGCCGGGGAACGATCTCTGCCGAGTTTGCGCAGGCGGCGCAGGAAATGGCAAAACGCCGCTTGGAACAGGCAGAGGAGGACGATGCCTACGCCAAAACAAATTACTTTACCGACTTGGAGCGTACCAAGCTGTACGCTGACACGGACAAAAGAATGAAATGATGGGAGGTGCATCCGGTGTCCGAAGAACAGAATAAAGTTTTAGAGCAACAGCGGTATCTTTTGGAGCGCCGGATGTACCGCCTTGACCCTGCGCCGCCGAAGCTGCCAGCCCAGGAATACATTGTCCACTATCTCACCAAAAAAAAGACAAGTATCTGACTTGGTACCTCCACAATCAGGAGCCTGCGCTTAATAAACTGACGCAGGCTGCCTGCGAGCGATACGCTATGGCGGAGCATTTTGCGGACATCAAGCAAGCAGCGGTGTGCGGTATCCTGGCCGCCCTTCAAATGTACGATCCGGCTGTTGGCGCACCGTTTGCCGCTTTTCAAAAGCGGTATATACAGGACGGTATTGATGATTATATCCGCACGGCGCAAAGCGGTGTTATCACCATGACGGCAGACACCTATCCCGTCCTGCGGCGCATTATGGCGATTTACCATCTAAACGGCGATGATTGCAGTGACAGCTGCATCCAGCGAATTGCCAATGAAATCGGACTGGATACCAAAACCGTGCAGCGGTATATTGCAATAGGCGCATTGAACGAGCGGCGGGCGGATTTCTACCTGCAATACGACGAGGACGGCGAGGAAACCGGCGAGGATGTGACGGTGGACGCCGCCTCCCGGCCGGACAAGTTGTACTTCCGGGAGGTGCTGTATGCCGCCTTGTATGAAGCCTACGACAGCCTGACCTACCGGGAGCAGCGCACGGTTGCCAAGCATCTTGGCTTCTGCGATACCTGCTGGTCGGTCAGGAAAGCGGTGCTGATAAACGGTGAAATCGAGTACAGGCCCATAAAGCCAATGGTCTTTGAAGAAATCTCTCACTCCGCCAGCCGCAAGTCAGATAAAGCGTCTGAGCGGACCTTCTATGCTGCTATGGAGAAAATGAGGAAGCATATCGAAACGGATGCTGACTATCGTTACCTGTTCGGATAAAACAAAACAGCGCCGTGCTGCAAGGCAAAGATAATTTTCACCCACAGAGTGAATGCGGGGTGAATTTTCACTTCGCTGTATTGAGTAATGTGAAAAAATGAGTATAATAGAGATAAACAACAACGGAGGTACAGTGTATGCAATATGAAAACGAACACATTGAATATAAATCTCAGATGGTCGATGACATCTACAAGGAGGTCATCGCCTTTGCAAATACGGACGGCGGCGTGATCTACATCGGCATTGACGATCAGGGCCATGTGACTGGCATTGACAATATCGACGAGACATACACCCGCCTGACCAACGGCATCCGCGATGCCATCCACCCGGATGTGACCATGTTTGTGCGATATGTTCTTCAAGACAATAAGGTAATTCGGATTGAGGTTGGCGAAGGCAGCTACAAGCCCTACTATCTGAAAGCCAAGGGCATGAAGCCCACCGGCGTGTATGTTCGTCAGGGTACAACCAGTGTCCCGGCCTCTCCAGAACAAATCCGCCAGATGATCAAGGAATCAGACGGTGACAATTTTGAGGATGACCGCTGCCTTGACCAGGATCTGACCTTTGAGGCGGCAAAGGCGGCTTTCCAGCAATACGGCGTTGAATTCTCCGTGGAAAAGTACCGGGCTCTGGGCATTACCAAAAACGATGTTTTCACAAACCTGGCACTGCTGCTCTCCGACCAATGCCTGCACACCACGAAAATCGCCGTATTCAATGATGAATCCTGCACGGAGTTCCGGGACAGCAAGGAGTTCGGCGGCTCGATTTTCAAGCAGTTTGAAAACGCGATCAACTATCTGGCGCTGTGCAACCGGACCGTGTCCACCATCAAGGGCGTTGTCCGCACAGATAAGCAAGACTATCCTGAGGAAGCCATCCGCGAAGCACTGCTCAACGCGCTGGTGCATCGGGATTACAGTTTCAGCGGCAGCATTATCATCAATGTAAACGACAGCAAAATGGAGTTCATTTCTCTGGGCGGACTCCTGCCCGGCCTTTCCACGGAGGATATCCGCATCGGCGTTTCCCAGCCGAGGAATAAGAAGTTGGCGGAGATCTTCCACCGCCTGCGCCTGATTGAAAGCTACGGCACCGGCATCCGCCGTATTTTCAAGCTCTATGAAAACTGCCCCGTGCAGCCCAGCATCGAGGCAACAGCCAATGCGTTTCGGATCGTGCTGCCGAACATGAATACCTGCACCGGTGCCGCTGAGCGCGCACCGGAAGCTACCGAAAAAGCGCCTGCCACCGTCACGCCTCAGATGAAAACGGTTCTGGACTATCTGGCAGAGTACGGCGAAATGACGGATGAAGATCTGCAGGAGCTGCTGAATGTCAAAAAGACGCGAGCGTATCTGCTGGCCCGCCAGATGCGCGAAAACGGGCTGATTGAGGTCGTCGGCCGAGGGGCGGAGAAAAAGTACAAATTGAAGTGAGGGAGGAAGCGGAATATGGCCATCAGTAAAAAGCTTGAGATTATCTATCACAACGGCCAGCCGGATGGCATTCGTTCCATCCGCCGCCATTTATCCACTATGACCACCTATGTCATTCCCCGCCCGTTGCTTTCAGAAGCCAAGAAGCTGACCGGAATCCATCGTCCCGGCATTTACTATCTAATCAGTGAAACGGATGACAACAAGATCGCACGGATCTATGTCGGGCAGACCCGAAACGGAGTCGGCAGATTGGATGACCACAATCGTTCAAAGGATTTCTGGAACAAAGCAATCATGTTCCTTGCGGATAATAAGACCTTTTCTCTTGATATGATCAGCGGCCTCGAGGCTTTTGCCATTGGAAAAGCAATCGAAGCGAAGCGCTACGAGGTTGAAAATACGGTAAATCCCAAATACGAGATCGACGAATATGATCTCCCCTTAATTGAGGAGGTGTATGAGGAAATCAAATTCATCATGGCAACGCAGGGTTATAAAATGGAGAACTCCAAAACAACTCTGAATGAAGCCAACATGTTACATACGACCAGAAATGGCATCCAGGCACTTGGTGTCTACGATGGAGAGAAATTTGAAGTATTGGAAGGTTCTGAAATTGATATGAGCCGTAAGTGCCACTCTGAAAAGATGGAAAAGCTTCGGCAAACCGCTATTCAGAACGGAAACATCGTTTGCAACCATGGCAAACATATCCTGAATGTTTCGGTTCCGTTTACTTCGCCCAGTTCGGCAGCCATGTTTGTGCTTGGCGGAAGTACAAACGGATGGACCGAATGGAAAAACAAAGACGGCAAAACACTTGATGAGGTGTACAGGAAATAAATGATTGCCAAGAATGATGCGCTTAATAGAATATCGAATTTTAACTGTATGATTGATGCAGCAAAATGAAGTTTCCCGGAATCCTTCCGAATGGCAGCATATACTAAAGCGCCGCAAGTAAGTTAATCGCTTACCTGCGGCGCTTTAGTATTAGGCCTTCTTGGCCCATCCTGAGACTATAGTTTCGAATAACTGTGGCTTTGTAAATCGGGGCTGTCTTTCTGTCCGCACATTCGATTCTTGTCACCGCATTTTCTACAATGATCGGTGACAATTTTTGTTTTCATACTTTTCGAGTAGAATATCAGAAAAACTCGGAGGTAAATATGATGAAAGGACTAAGAATTACAACCAAAGATATTGCCGGATTCAAAGAGCATCTGATTTTGGAGGAACGGAGTGCGGCAACCATTCAGAAATACATTCGGGATATCAAGGCATTTGCGAAGTACGCAGAAGGAGCGGTCACAAGGGAAACTGTCATTGCTTACAAGAAGCACTTGCAGGAGCATTACGCCGTGCGGAGCGTTAATTCCATGCTGGCCAGCATCAACAGTCTGTTTTTGTTTCTTGGCTGGCACGATCTGAAGGTAAAAGCCCTGAAGCTGCAGAAGCAGGTCTACTGTCCCGAAGAAAAGGAACTGACAAAGGCAGAGTACACCCGACTGTGCCGGACAGCGGAGCGAAAACACAACGAACGGCTGAACCTCATCTTGCAGACCATCTGCGGCACCGGTATCCGGGTCAGCGAGCTGCAATTTATTACGATTGAGGCGGTAAAACACGGCGAGGCAGTGGTACGCTGCAAAGGCAAAACCCGTGCGGTGTTTATCGTGCGGGAGCTGAGACAAAAACTGCTCCGCTATGCTGCGGAGCAGAATATTCAGAGCGGAATGATTTTCGTGACCCGCACGGGCAAACCCATCAGCCGCACGAATATCTGGCGGGAGATGAAGGCGTTATGCGTGGAGGCAGATGTCAACCCGCAAAAGGTGTTCCCGCACAACCTGCGCCACCTGTTCGCCCGTGTATTTTACGGTATCGAGAAGGATATTGCCAAGCTTGCTGACATTCTCGGTCACTCAAGTATTAACACCACACGAATCTACATCATTTCCACCGGCATCGAGCACCGCCGCCGGATGGAAAATATGCACCTGATCCTATGAAAAAAGCCGCCAAATTGGCGGTGAGTACATAATCCGCATTATGTTGCATTTAGGCGAAATTTCTCTAAAGGTATTCAATTATTCATTATCATTTTATCACTTATTTTAGCGTAACGCAATAAAATTAACAGAGAAAAGTATGATTCTGCCGAAAATTGTCTATCTGGACACAGCAAAAGAGAGCCTTTTCAAAACAAAAATTGAAAAGGCTTGGTTTTTTGCGCTGTTTTGCAGGTTGGTAGCGGTATACCTCATAGGCAAGCTCTCGTGCTGGCAAAACGACTGCAACATAATGCGGATTATGTTGCAGCATCCCCGCAACCAAACATCACAAAACACACACGAGGAGGACATTTTCTATGTTGACCGAAGAGAGAACGAGAACGGACCAGGCCAAGGTCAAAAAGGCACTGGTAACGGCGGGCATTATTCTGCTTGTGATCCTGCTTTCCGTGGGAGCAAGCATTCTTGCCTGCAAAAAATCCGCATCCACCGTCAAGAACGGCCTGTCGGCCTATGAGATTGCGCAAGCCTACGGTTATGAAGGCTCTGTGCAGGACTGGCTGACTTCCCTGAACGGGAAGAGCGCATACGAGATCGCCAAGGAGAGCGGCTATACCGGGACAGAGAGCGAGTTCTCCGCCTCTCTTGCGGCGAACGCAAAGGGAGATGCGGTCAGCATTAAGAGTGCGTCTTTTAATCAGGCGGGAGAGCTGATTTTACTTCTCTCCGACGGCAGCAGTCTGAATGTAGGCAGAGCTGTCGGCGCTGCGGGAGCAGACGGCAAGAACGGCACAGATGGTGCCAATGGCAAGGATGGCGCCAACGGTTCCGCCGGTGTCAGCATTATTAATGCGAAAGTCAACGAAAAAGGGCAGCTTCTGTTGGCTTTTTCTGACGGAAAAACCATCAATCTTGACAAGATCACCGGCACCAACGGACAGGACGGGATCGGTATTACGAGCTCTGAGATCAATGCAAACGGTGAGCTGGTGCTGACCTATTCCAACGGCCAGACCGCAAACCTCGGCACCGTAATAGGCGCCAAGGGTGAAAAGGGCGATACCGGCGCCGCTGGTACACCGGGCGAAAAAGGCGACAAGGGCGACACTGGCGCCGCCGGTCAGGATGGCATAGACGGCGAAAACGGCGCAGACGGTGTCAGTGTATCCGCCGCCTCCATTAACGAGAGCGGCAACCTGATCTTGACCTATTCCGACGGGAGAGTTGCAGATCTGGGAAAGGTGATCGGTGCCCGGGGCGAAAAAGGTGATACCGGTGCTGCCGGAGCCCAGGGTGAAAAAGGCGACAAGGGTGATACCGGTGCCACCGGCGCACAAGGCGAGCAGGGCATCCAGGGAGAGAAAGGCGAAAAGGGTGACAAAGGTGATGCCGGTTCTGACGGTGTCAGCGTGGTCTCCGCTGAGATCAACAGTCAGGGCGAGCTGGTGCTGATTTTCTCCAACAACCAGCGGGCAAATGTCGGCTCTGTCATGGGTGCCGCCGGAGCACAGGGCGAAAAAGGTGACAAGGGCGACAAGGGCGACACCGGCGCTCAAGGCGAGCAGGGCATCCAGGGAGAGAAAGGCGACAAGGGTGATACCGGTGCCACCGGCGCACAGGGAGCTCAGGGTATCCAAGGCGAAAAGGGTGATACCGGCGCTGCCGGACAGGACGGCCTTGGCATTCTGAAAAGCGAGCTGAATAATAATGGCGAGCTTGTACTTACTTACACCGACAACACCGTCAAAAACCTCGGCTCCGTGATCGGCGCCAAGGGCGAGAAAGGTGAAAAGGGCGACAAGGGTGATACCGGTGCCACCGGCGCACAAGGTGAAAAGGGTATCCAAGGCGAAAAGGGCGAGCAAGGCATCCAGGGCGAGAAGGGTGATACCGGCGCTGCCGGACAGGACGGCAAGGATGGTGTTGGCATCGAGGATATCAACATTGTTTCCGGCAAGCTGACCATTACCCTTACCAGCGGCACAAAGCTGGAGCTGGGCAACATCCGGGGTGAAAAAGGCGACAAGGGCGACACCGGCGCCGCAGGTGAAAAGGGCGAAACCGGAAACGGTATCTCCGGCGCTGCCATTAACGCAAGCGGCGAGCTGGTGCTGACCTATTCCGACGGGCAGAGCGAGAATCTCGGCACTGTGAGAGGTGCCAAGGGCGAAAAGGGTGACACTGGCGCCACTGGTGCCCAGGGCGAGCAGGGCATCCAAGGCGAAAAGGGTGACAAGGGCGACACCGGTGCCGCCGGCCGGGACGGCCAGGACGGTGAAGCCGGCGTGGGTGTTGCCTCCGCCGCCATCGATGCGGAAGGCAAGCTGGTGATCACCTACAGCGACGGAACCATCGCCACTTTGGGCAAAGTAATCGGTCCCCAGGGTGAACAGGGTATTCAGGGCGAAAAGGGCGACACCGGCGCCCAAGGTGAAAAAGGCGAGAAAGGCGAGCAGGGCGCCCAAGGCGCCCAAGGCGAACAGGGTGTTCAAGGCATCCAAGGTGAAAAAGGTGAACAGGGCATCCAAGGCGAAAAAGGCGAGAAGGGTGACACCGGTGCCGCCGGACAGGATGGTCAGGACGGCGTAGGCATCTCCCGGGCGGAGATCAATGCCGAAAACGAGCTGGTGCTGACGCTCTCCAACGGCCAGAGCATCAATCTGGGCGCTGTGAAGGGCGAGAAAGGCGACAAGGGTGACGCCGGTGTGGGCATTGCGAATGTTTCCATCACCGAAGCCGGAAACCTCAAGGTAACCTTAACCAACAACACAAGCATTGATCTGGGCAATATCAAGGGCGCTGACGGCATCGGCATCACAAAGTCCGAAATCAATGCACAGGGCCATCTGGTGCTGACCTATTCTGATGGCAACACATCCGATCTGGGCGTGGTCGTGGGCAAGGACGGCGCAAAGGGAGCCGACGGCAAGGATGGAGCCGACGGCGTTGGCATCCGCGATGTCACTGTGTCCACCGATGGTGTTCTGGTAATCACCCTGAGCAACGGCGAGGTAAAGACCCTGGGAAATATCAAGGGCGAAAAAGGTGAAAAAGGCGACAAGGGCGACAAAGGCGACAAAGGCGACAAAGGCGATACCGGCAGAGGGATCGATCACATGGATATCGTCAATGGCGAGCTCTGGGTGTATTATACAGACGGAACGAACCAAAATCTGGGCAGCACCGGAGGCGGCAGTTCTAGCGGTGAAGAAGAGATCGATATTTCATGCCTTGATTTTACATTGCAGACTGATGATACTTATAGCGTTTCTGTTAAGGACAGTTATAAAGCATCAGTTGAAAGTGTAACAATTCCAAGCCAATATAATGAGAAATCTGTGACAACTATTGCCAACAGAGGTTTTTATGGCTGTACTGCATTAACAGAAATCAATATTCCGCATAGTATCACTACGGTTGGAGAATATGCATTGGGCGGATGCACCAGTTTATCGAAATGTGAGCTTTCAAAAGACTGCAAATATATTGGGAATTATGCTTTTTGGGGATGTTCCAGCCTAATTTTAACAGTCAATGTTGAACAGTTAAATTATATTGGATCGTATTCTTTAGATAGCGTGAAAACACTTATCTGGAATTCACCATCTTCTACAACATGGAATATACAATACAAAGGGCATCCTAGGCTTTTCCACAGTCAAAGCGTATATAATGAGCTTACGACAAGTTATACGAGCGATTATACCTTCGCTTTTGGGACAATAAGTCTTAGTAGCGGCAATGCACAATCTGTATTAAATGGGGCATTAACACCTAATTGGTTACGAACTACTAGTTGCAGTGGTAACTCTGGTTATGCGTACAAATATGTAATCGGCTCATTAACTCCTCCTGGAGGAGGTATGTACACAGGGACAGTTAGCTATGATGATTGTTATTTTACAAGGTGAATCAATTGTTTTCAGATTTACTTTCCAAACATCAACTTTGAGGCTTAAAGAGGATACCAAACAATGAACGATAAACATCAGAATATATGCCCTTATGGTGATAAGGAATCAGGAAGGAGGAAACGAAAAATGCCGGAAAATAAAACTACCCTTCAGGTGAACAAGTACGCAGACCTCTTTCTGATGGCTGAAGTAAAAAATTTTGAGGGAGCCGCCCACAAAGCATACGCCGACATGGCCCGCAGGACCCTGCGCATAAAAGAGAATTCCAAGGAGCGGATAGCTCTCAAGAAAAGCGCAACGGAAATTCTGCGGCAGGCCGTGGAGAAGCTGAAAAATGATTCCTCCGACTTCCCAAAATGGCATGAGAAGTCCTGCAATGCCCTCATCGCCTGCTACGGCGGCCAGCTCAGCTATGGTCAGGCGCAGAAGTGGCTGAATATGCTGCTAAAATACCTGTATGTGTACGATGTGAAGGGATACGAGACGCTGTTCTCCCGGGAGGAGAAGATCACCGATTTGGATATGCCGGTGGATTCCAAGGTGATCGATGCGCTGCGCAGGAAGTATACTGTCAAGTGGCCGACTGCCGGTTGGAGCGTGTGGGATAGGAATACATACCGGGCCTATCAGGCCGCTGCCCGAAGCGCCTTGCAAAATGCCCCTGACATAGAGAATCCCGATGAGCGGATACCCTTTTACTGGGAGCTGATCCACTGGTCGGATGTGTCAGCAACTTGATGAAAGAGAACGCATTCCCCCCATAGACCGTCCCCAATAACCCCGGGGCACTGCATCGCAGTGCCCCGGGCGTTGTTACATGGCATATTTTTTTGCTAACACTTACCCTTTATTCACCTTGCCTTGCAGTGGCGCAAGCTGTTTAGAGCGGGCTACCAAATAGGTAGTCCGCTCCATTTACGCATATATCAGTTCGCTGTTTGTGATTTCTACCGCTCTGTTACGGATGCTATTCATCTTCCGCACCCACTCCATTGAATTGGCTGCTTTCAGCTGCTCGGTCACACCTTCGCGCTCTGCCATCTGCTTTACAAGACGCTCGAACATTTCCTCAGCCTGTCGGTCGATGTCAACAAGGTAGCCGTTCAGCTTGTCGCTGGTCAGCAGATTGCCATAGAGTACACGATGATGTTTCTTGAGATACCGAAGATGGCTCTGTCCCCATATCCCGATATATGCCTGTTCTTCTTCCGGCCGTTTCAGACAAGGCAAGTAATAGTCGCCCTGCAATTCGTACCACAGTCCGTTGTTTTCATCAAATTTGTATTTTTCCACAATTCTTGACCTCCTTATGCCTACATTGTAGCAAAAGGTAATCTCATTTACGAATGTACGGATTGCAGAAAGCAAAAAACTCCCCGACTACATTTCTGTAATCGGGGAGTCGGTTTTAGATATAAAGCCTTACTCGAATGTCGTGCCAGTTATACACACGGCGCTTGGTTGACAAGGAATACACATATTCCTTTGCATCATCAATCGTCAGTGTAAATTCAGCGAACTGCAAGAAGCTGTGGCTTAGTTCCTGCCATCCTTGATAGCAGCCTGAGCGGCGGCCAGACGAGCGATGGGCACGCGGAAGGGAGAGCAGGACACATAGTCCAGGCCCACCTTGTGGCAGAACCCCACGGAGCTGGGATCGCCGCCGTGCTCGCCGCAGATGCCCAGGTGCAGGTCGGGACGGGTCTCGCGGCCCAGCTTGGCAGCCATCTTCACCAGCTTGCCAACGCCCACCTGGTCCAGCTTGGCGAAGGGATCGTTCTCATAGATCTTCTTGTCATAGTAGGCACCCAGGAACTTGCCGGCGTCGTCACGGCTGAAGCCGAAGGTCATCTGGGTCAGGTCGTTGGTGCCGAAGGAGAAGAACTCAGCCTCGGTGGCGATCTCGTCGGCGGTCAGAGCGGCCCGGGGGATCTCGATCATGGTGCCCACCAGATACCTCATCTCCACGCCGGCAGCGGCCAGCTCCTCGTCAGCGGTCTTGACCACGATGCTCTTGACGTACTTCAGCTCCTTGACCTCGCCCACCAGGGGGATCATGATCTCGGGAACCATGTTCCACTCGGGGTGACGCTTCTGAACGTTGATGGCGGCGCGGATGACGGCACGGGTCTGCATGACGGCGATCTCGGGGAAGGTGACGGCCAGACGGCAGCCACGGTGACCCATCATGGGGTTGAACTCGTGCAGGGAGGCGATGATGGCCTTGATCTCGGCCACGGTCTTGCCCATATCCTTGGCCAGCAGCTCGATGTCGGCCTCCTCGGTGGGAACGAACTCGTGCAGGGGGGGATCCAGGAAGCGGATGGTCACGGGGCAGCCCTCCATGGCCTCATAGATGCCCTCGAAGTCGCCCTGCTGCATGGGCAGCAGCTTGGCCAGAGCCTTTTCGCGCTGCTCCACGGTGTCGGAGCAGATCATCTCGCGGATGGCGGCGATGCGGTCGCCCTCGAAGAACATATGCTCGGTGCGGCACAGGCCGATGCCCTGGGCGCCCAGCTCACGGGCCTTGGCGGCATCGTGGGGGGTGTCGGCGTTGGTGCGGACCTGCAGCCGGCGGAACTTATCGGCCCAGGCCATGATGCGGCCGAAGTCGCCGCCCACGCTGGCGTCCACGGTGGGCATAGCGCCGTCGTAGATGTTGCCGGTGGAGCCGTCCAGGCTCAGCCAGTCACCCTCGTGATAGGTCTTGCCGGCCAGGGTGAACTGCTTGTTCTCCTCGTCCATGACGATGGCGCCGCAGCCGGAGACGCAGCACTTGCCCATGCCGCGGGCCACAACGGCGGCGTGGGAGGTCATGCCGCCGCGAACGGTCAGGATGCCCTGGGCGGCCTTCATGCCCTCGATATCCTCGGGAGAGGTCTCCAGACGGACCAGGACCACCTTCTCGCCCCGGGCAGCCCATTCCTTGGCGTCCTCGGCGGAGTAGACGATCTTGCCGCAGGCGGCGCCGGGAGAGGCGGGCAGCGCCTTGCCCACAGGGGCGGCAGCCTTCAGCGCGGCGGGGTCAAACTGGGGATGCAGCAGGGTATCCAGGTTCCGGGGGTCGATCATGGCCACGGCCTGCTGCTCGGAGATCATGCCCTCGTCCACCAGGTCGCAGGCGATCTTCAGGGCGGCGGGAGCGGTGCGCTTGCCGTTGCGGGTCTGGAGCATGTACAGCTGGCCATGCTCCACGGTGAACTCCATGTCCTGCATGTCGCGATAGTGGTCCTCCAGGGTGCGGCAGACCTCCACGAACTGGGCATAGGCCTCGGGGAACTTCTCGGCCATCTGGTCGATGGGCATGGGGGTACGCACGCCGGCCACCACGTCCTCGCCCTGGGCATTGGTCAGGAACTCGCCCATGAGCTTCTTCTCGCCGGTGGCGGGGTTGCGGGTGAAGGCCACGCCGGTGCCGCAGTCGTCGCCCATGTTGCCGAAGGCCATGGACTGGACGTTGACGGCGGTGCCCCAGGAATAGGGGATGTCGTTGTCCCGGCGATACACGTTGGCGCGGGGGTTGTCCCAGCTGCGGAACACGGCCTTGATGGCGCCCAGCAGCTGCTCCTTGGGATCGGAGGGGAAGTCCTGGCCGATCTTTGCCTTATACTCGGCCTTGAACTGGCCGGCCAGCTCCTTCAGGTCCTCAGCGGTGAGCTCCACGTCCTGGGTGACGCCCTTCCTGGCCTTCATCTCGTCGATGAGCTGCTCGAAATACTTCTTGCCCACCTCCATGACCACGTCGGAGTACATCTGGATGAAGCGGCGATAGCAGTCCCAGGCCCAGCGGGGGTTGTTGGACTTCTTGGCGATGACGTCCACCACGTCCTCATTGAGGCCCAGGTTCAGGATGGTGTCCATCATGCCGGGCATGGAGGCGCGGGCGCCGGAGCGGACAGAGACCAGCAGGGGATTCTCATGATCGCCGAACTTCTTGCCGGTGATCTGCTCCATCTTCTCGATGTATTCCATGATCTCGGCCATGATGGCGTCGTTGATCTGGCGGCCATCTTCATAATACTGGGTGCAGGCCTCGGTGGTGATGGTGAAGCCCTGGGGGACGGGCAGGCCGATGTTGGTCATCTCGGCCAGATTGGCGCCCTTACCGCCCAGCAGCTCGCGCATCTTGGCGTTGCCCTCGGTAAAGAGATAGCAATACTTCTTACTCATGTAGTTCCCTCCGTATATAAAATAAAATTGCGAACAACTTATTATAGGCATATCTTCTGTCAAAAGCAAGACTATTTTCGCAAAAAGGAATCTTTTTGCCATTATGGCCCAAAATTACCGGGAATAATCTCCTGACGGGAAACTATTTTTTGCAGAAAACCCGTCCCGGCACCTTGCGGACGGGGCGGAGGGTATGCTATACTTATAAAATCGGAAAGTATAACAATGGGGAGGAAGGACCGTGGGGCAGCTTCTGCCGGAAAACAGCACATTGGCCCGCCGGCTGCGCCGGGCCGCCGCAGGCGGAGCCCTGCCCCATGCCATCATCTTCTCCGGCAGCGGAGACCGCATGGCCGCCGCCCGCTTTGCCGCCGCCGCCATGGAGTGCGAGGCGCAAAGCGGAAAGCCCTGCCTGCAATGCCGCCAGTGCCGCAAGGTGCTGGAGGACATCCACCCCGATGTCCAGACGGTGCAGGACCCCGACCACCGGGAGCTGCCGGTGGACCTGCTGCGAAGCCTGCGGCAGGACGCATACATCCGCCCCAACGATGGGGCCGCCAAGGTGTACATCTTCCCGGACTGCGATGCTTTGAACCAGCGGGACCAGAACGTGCTGCTGAAGCTGGTGGAGGAGGGGCCGCCCTACGCGGCGTTCCTGTTCTGCACGGAGACGGCGGCGGCGCTGCTGCCCACCATCCGCTCCCGGTGCGTGGAGTGGAAGCTCCGGGGCGAGGACGAGGACGCCCGGGACGACGCCGCCCGGGACCTGTGCCGGGCCTTCGCTTCGGGACAGCTGCTGCCGGTGAGCCAATACCTGGTGGGGCTGGAGAATAAGCGCCTCAAGCGCGAGCAGCTCCAGCAGCTGCTGGAGAACGCCTGGCGAGCCTCTGCCGAGGCGCTGCTGGCCGCCTGCGGCAAGCCAGACCCTGCGGACATTCCCGGGGCGGAGGAGCTGCGCCGGGGGCTTACCGTGCGCCAGCTGCAGGGCATGACAGACCTGATGAAGCAATACTGCCTGGAGTGCCGCTATAACGTGGGCGTGGGCCATGTGCTGGGAGCCCTGTGCGCCGGGTGGGAAAAGCTGCTTTGACATACACGGAAAGGAATCGAAATATATGACAACTGTGATCAGCGTCCGCTTCCGCAGCGGATGCAAAACCTACTTCTTTGACCCCGGCGACGTGCAGGTGCAGACCGGGGACCACGTCATCGTGGAGACGGCCCAGGGCCTGGAATACGCCCAGTGCACCATGGGCAACCACCCGGTGGACGACTGCTGCGTCATCCAGCCCCTGCGGCCCATGGTCCGCGTGGCCACGGAGAACGACCGCCGCACAGCGGCCCACAACCGCACCCGGGAGAAGGAAGCCTTCGATATCTGCCAGCGGAAGATCCTCCAGCACAACCTGGAGATGAAGCTGGTGCGGGTGGAGTGCAGCTTCGAGGGGAACAAGATTCTGTTCTTCTTCACCGCCGACGGGCGGGTGGACTTCCGGGAGCTGGTAAAGGACCTGGCGTCGGTGTTCCGGGCCCGCATCGAGCTGCGGCAGATCGGCGTCCGGGACGAGGCCAAGATGCTGGGAGGCCTGGGGATCTGCGGCCGCCCCTTCTGCTGTGCCCAGTTTCTGGATGACTTTGTGCCCGTGTCCATCAAAATGGCCAAGACCCAGAGTCTGTCCCTGAACCCTACGAAAATTTCCGGCACCTGCGGGCGGCTGATGTGCTGCCTGAAATATGAGCAGGACGCCTATGAGGACGCTCTGAAGCGCATGCCCAAGAACGACTCCTTTGTCCAGACGCCGGATGGCCCCGGCAACATCTGCGACGTGAACGTGCTGAAGGAAACGGTTCATGTCCGGCTGGATGAGAAGCCCGAAGCCCCCCGGTGCTATCACAGCTGCGAGCTGTGTGTGCTGCGCAACGGCAAGGGCAGCCGCGACGGCATCCAGGTGCCCCAGGAGCGGCCCGCCCGGTATGTGGAGGAGCGGAAGGAGGACGAGTTCCCCATGCCCCTGGTCATCGCGGACTTTGATCCCGACGCCCCCGCCCGGGAGGAACGGCCCGCCCGCCGCCGGAACGAGCGCCGCCGCCGGGGCGGCGGAAGCAAGCCCCAGCAGACGGCGGAGAAGGTCCCGGAGAAGCGGGAGAAGCCCCGTCCGCCGGAAAAGAAGCGTCCCGATGGGCCCAGGACCGACGACAAGCCCCGCCGTCTCCGCCGCAAGCCCGGGGACAAGCCCCAGGAGAACCGTCCCCAGCCGCCGAAGAGCGGCGCCCCCAAGCCGTCTCAGAAGCCCGCGGAGAATGCGGCGCCCCAGGAGGGCGCCCAGTCCCGCCGCCGTCCCCGCCACCGGGGCGGACGCCGCAGAAGCGGCGGAGGCGGCACGCCTGCGGCAGAGGGATAAGTTATGGGAAAGTTTGACGGCGTCCTTATCGCCAGCGATTATGACAACACCATCGTCTACACGGAGGATTCCCTTCGAGGAAAGGGCGGCATCCCCCCGGTATCGCCGGAAAACCGGGCAGCCATGGAGTATTTCATGGCCCAGGGCGGCACCTTCTGCGTGTCCACCGGCCGGGCCCTGCCCTCCTTCGCCGCCCTGAAGGACGGCATCCCCATGAATGGCCCCACCGTGCTCTTCAACGGCGCGGCCATCTATGACTTTGCCGCCGGGCGGTACCTCTGCACCGCCTTTCTGCCGGAGCGCATCCGGGACCACGTCCGGCAGCTGACGGCGGAAATGCCGGACCTGACCTTTGAGATCTACCACGACGACAACTCCATCCATGTGGTGCACCCCAACGAGATCACCGCCCGGCACCTGCACCTGACCCACTCCCCGTCGGTGGAGCTGGACAGTCTGGACCAGGCTCCGTCACCTATTGCCAAGCTGCTGTTTGAGGAGGAGCCTCCCCGGCTGCGGCAGCTGGAAAAGTATATCCGGGAGCAGCCCTGGAGCCGGGAATATGAGATCGTGGCCAGCGCATCCACGCTGCTGGAGATCACCGCCAAGGGCGCCAACAAGGGCGGCATGGTCCGCCGTCTGGCGCAGCTGCTGCATATCCGGCGGGAGAATGTGTGCTGCGTTGGGGACCACGCCAATGACATCCCCATGCTGGAGTTTGCCGGTATGCCCTTTGCCCCGGCCAACGCCATCGAGTCGGTGCGCCGGGTGCCCGGAGTCCGGGTCCTGCCGGACTGCCGGGAAAACGCCATTGCCGCCATGATCGCGGTACTGGACCAACATTATCAATAAGGAGCGCTTCTCTATGGAAACTACCCTGACCCTGTACGTGCGCTATCTGGCCAAGCCCGGCTGCCGGGAGAACTTCCTGCGCCAGCTGACCACCGAGGGCATCATCGACGCCATTCGCCGGGAGGACGGCTGCCTGCGGTACGATTATTTCCTGTCCGTCCAGAATGCCGACGAGATCCTCCTGGTGGAGCAGTGGGAGTCGGAGGAAAAGCAGCAGGTCCACCTGCGCACGGCCCATATGGACCGGCTGCGGGAGCTGAAGGCCCAGTATGTGGCGGACGCCCGGCTGGGTAAGGTCCGCCTGGACTGAGGGCCCGCCATGCTGTTTGACACCCACGCCCACTATGACGACGACCAGTTCGACCCGGACCGGGAGGCCCTGCTGGCTTCTCTGCCGGAGCGCGGCGTCGGTCTGGTGGTGAACCCCGGCTGCACCGTGGCGTCCTCCCGGACGGCGGTGGAGCTGGCCCATCGTTTTCCCCATATCTACGCTGCCGTGGGCATCCATCCGGAAAACTGCGGCGATTTCCGCCCGGAGCACCTGACGGAGATCCGGGCTCTGGCCCAGGAGGATAAGGTGGTGGCCATCGGTGAGATCGGCCTGGACTACTACTGGCCGGAGAATCCACCCCGGGACCTGCAGCAGCAGGTGCTGCGGCAGCAGCTGGCCCTGGCCCAGGAGCTTCAGCTGCCGGTGATCATCCACGACCGGGACGCCCACGCCGACACCATGGACATAGTCCGGGAATTTCCCCGGGTGCGGGGCGTGTTCCACTGCTTCGCCGGGTCCGTGGAAATGGCCCGGGAGCTGGTGGACCGGGGCTGGTACCTGTCCTTCAACGGGGCAGCTACCTTCAAAAACGCCCGCAAGGCCCCGGAGGTCATCCGGGCCGTCCCCATGGAGCGGCTGATGATTGAGACGGACGCCCCCTACCTGACCCCGGTGCCCTATCGGGGCCGCCGCAATGACTCCACCTATGTGCACCTGGTGGCCGAGAGGATCGCCCAGCTGCGGGACATGACCCCGGCAGCGGTAGAGCAGGCCACCTGGGACAATGGAAAACGCTTTTTCGGCATATGAGCCGTTTTTTAGCTTGTCAAAAAAGGGCGTTGCCCTTTTTTGACAAGCTAAAAAAAACAGGTCCGCAGGTGCGGACCTGTTTTTTTATGTAGGCTTCGCGGGAATTACTTGGCCAGAGCCTTGTTGGCAGCAGCCATTTCCTGGAAGACGCCGGCGTGCTTCTTAGCGGTGACGGCACGGATGACCAGCAGGGTGCCGATCATCAGGACGATGGCGATGATCATGCAGA